>Ga0137436_1000128_pt1 | contig 24737 bp, 21 predicted proteins | sample EasRivERMGT119_2_FD_102328 | JGI IMG/M metagenome (GOLD analysis project Ga0137436, IMG submission 102328) | Soil microbial communities from meander-bound floodplain in the East River, Colorado, USA - East River MetaG ERMGT119_2 | ecosystem: Environmental > Terrestrial > Soil > Floodplain ...
GGCCGGCCACCGAGAACTTGTGCGTGATCGAGTTGCGGGTGTCGGGGAGCTTGCGGCGGCGCGGCTGTTCGGTGGGTGCCGCCACCTTGAGTTCTTTCTTATCCTCGTCGCGGCCGGTCGACAGCGGTTGCGTGCGCTTGCAGCCGTCGCGGTAGATCGCGATCGCCTTCAAGCCCATCTTCCAGGCTTCGACGTAGGTCTTTTCGATCTCTTCCACCGTGGCGTCGGTGGGCATGTTGACGGTCTTGCTGATGGCGCCCGACAGGAACGGCTGCACGGCAGCCATCATCTTGACGTGGCCCATGTACTGGATCGTGCGCGATCCTTTCGCGGGCTTGAACGCGCAGTCGAAGACGGGGAGGTGCTCGGGCTTGAGGAGCGGAGCGCCTTCGATCGTGTCCTCGGCGTTGATGAAGTCCACGATGCTCTGGATCTCGTCGTGGGCGTAGCCGAGCTTCTTGAGGGCCAACGGCACCGTGTTGTTGACGATCTTGAAGACGCCGCCGCCGACGAGCTTCTTGTACTTCACCAGCGCGATGTCGGGCTCGATGCCGGTCGTGTCGCAATCCATCATGAAGGCGATCGTGCCGGTCGGGGCGAGGACCGTCGCCTGGCCGTTGCGGAAGCCGAACTCCGTTCCGTACGTCACCGTATCAGCCCACACGCTTCGTGCTGCCGATACCAGATCGCCGGGCACGAGCTTGTTGTCGATGCCGTCGGCGGCCGCCTGGTGCTTGCGCATGACCGTCAGGAACGGCTCGCGGTTGCGCTCGTAGCCGGCGAAGGGCTGCTTCTTGGCGGCGATCTTCGCGGAGGTCGCGTAGGCGTGCCCGCACATGAGCGAGGTGATGGCCGCGGCGTACGCGCGGCCGGAGTCGCCGTCGTAGGGAAGGCCGCGGGACATCAGAAGCGCGCCCAGATTCGCGAAGCCCAGCCCCAGCGGGCGGTAGTCGTGGGAGTTCTTCGCGATCGGCTCGGTCGGGTAGGACGCGTTGTCCACCCAGATCTCCATCGCGGTGATCGTCACCTCGACGGCGTGCTTGAAGGCGTCCACGTCGAACTCGCCGTCGGGGCGGCGGAAGCGCATGAGGTTGAGCGAGGCCAGGTTGCACGCCGAGTCGTCGAGGTACATGTACTCGGAGCACGGGTTGGACGCGTTGATGCGGCCGGAGTTCGGCGAGGTGTGCCACGCGTTGACGGTCGTGTCGTACTGGATGCCGGGATCGCCGCAGACCCAGGCGGCCTCGGCCATCTCGCGCATCAGGTTCTTGGCGCGGTAGGTGCCCATCGGCTTTCCGGTTGTGACCGCGCGCGTCTGCCACTCGCCGTCTGAGACCACGGCGCGCATGAACTCGTCGGTGACGCGGACGGAGTGGTTGGCGTTCTGGAAGAAGACCGAGTCGTACGCGCCGCCGTGGACGTTGAACTCGCCCGAGTAGCCGGCGTCGATCAGCGCCCAGGCTTTCTTTTCCTCGTGGGCCTTGGAGTGGACGAACTCCTCGATGTCGGGGTGATCGACGTTGAGGATGACCATCTTCGCGGCGCGGCGGGTCTTGCCGCCGGACTTGATCACGCCGGCGAAGGCGTCGTACCCCTTCATGAAGGAGACGGGGCCCGAGGCGGTGCCGCCGCCGGCCAGATGCTCCTTCGAGGAGCGGATCGTCGAGAGGTTCGAGCCGGTCCCCGACCCGAACTTGAAGAGCATGCCCTCGGTTTTCGCGAGGCCCAGGATCGACGGCATCGTGTCCTGGACGGAGTTGATGAAGCAGGCGGAGACCTGCGGGTGCTCCTCGATGCCGCAGTTGAACCACACCGGCGAGTTGAAGGAGACCATCTGGTGGAGGAGCAGGTGGGTCAGCTCGGCTTCGAAGGCGGCCGCGTCTTCCTCGGTGGCGAAGTAACCGTTCTCACGCCCCCAGCGCGCGGCGGTCAGCGCGACCCGGTTCAGGAGCTGGCGCACGGAGTGCTCGCGCTCGGGGCTTCCCAAGGGGCCGCGGAAGTACTTCTGGGCGACGACGTTGGTCGCGAGCTGGGACCAGAACTTCGGGACCTCGACGTTTCTTTGCTCGAAGGCGACCTCGCCGGTGCCGCTGGAGATCACCGCGTCGCGGAGCTCCCACTCCACCTCGTCGTACGGGTGGGTCCCCGGCCGGGTGAAGCGCCTTGGGAAACGCATCCCGTCGCGTGGAGAGGGCGTCGGCGCGGGGGCGTCCGCGGCGTCGCCTGAGACGGGAATCGAGCGCTCATCCTTCGGCGATCGGGGCTCGCGTTGGAGCATCGGAGAGTCCTCCTTGGAAGCATCCGGAAGTGCTCGCTCTTGATATCAGCGACGCGGAAGCGCTGTCAAGAGCTCGACACAAAATATGGTGTATGAGGATGCACAGTGCCGCAAGATCTTGGGGGCGGTCTAAGAGTATTTGTGTCTGGGCGCACGTCCCATCCCCGGCAGGTCGCGCGTGTGTGCGGGAGCAATTTAGCGCGGGAGGAGGACCTTCGGGGTCGGAAGTTTTGGGCGGGCCCCCGGCTCCGTTACATCGCCCCGGTTTTGACCCACCAGAGTTTGTAGTAGCTCAGCCATTCCGGGGACGGATCGATGAAGCAGACCCCCATCCCGCACTCGAGCACGTGCGCGAGCTGGGGCGGGACCGACTTCGCCCAGACGACCCGGGCCCACATCGAGAAATTCCTGTCGGGGAACTGGATGTTGACCTGGATCGTCGTCCCGGGCTTGAAGACGCTGTTGGTCTGGACGAACAGGCCGGTCTCGGAGACGTTCTTCGTGAACGCGGTCTTGTCGGCGGTCGAGGTCCCGAAGCGGACCATGAGGCGGCGCTTCGCGCGGTTGATTCGGCGCTTGTCGTTCAGCGGCACGGTCTCACGCCTCCGGGGCCGACCGGACTATACGCGCCATCGCCCACGCGGCGTGATCGCGGACGACCGGGTCGTCGTCGTCGAGCGCGCGGCGCAGCGCGGGGAGGCTTCTCGGGTCCTTGGCGTTTCCGAGCACGATGCACGCGTTGCGGCGCATCCCGCGCCAGGTCGCGCGCATGAGCGCGGTCCCCGAGTAGCGCGCGCGGAAGGACGCCTCGTCCAGGCCCAGGATCTCCTCGGGGTCGAGGGAGCGCAGGTCGTCGCGGCGCGAGAAGGATTGGGGCGGGGCCGCTTTCGCGAAGGACTCGTTCCAGGGGCAGACGGTCTGGCAGACGTCGCAGCCGAAGATCCAGTCTTCGAGGTCCGGGCGGCGCTCCTCCGGGATCGGCCCGCGATGCTCGATCGTCCAGTAGGAGATGCAGCGGTGGGCGTTGACCACGCCGGGGGATTCGATCGCGCCGGTCGGGCAGCCGGTGAGGCAGGCCGTGCAGGAGCCGCAGAACTCGGCGTGCGGCCCGTCGTCGGGGTCGAGCTCCGCGGTGGTCAGGATGTCGCCCAGGAGGAGCCAGGAGCCGATCGTGCGGGTGAGGAGGTTGGCGTTCTTGCCGATCCATCCGATGCCGGCTTGCTCGGCCCATGCGCGCTCGAGCACGGGGCCGGTATCGACGAAGCTGCGCGAGGCGGCGCCGGATTCGGCGTCGAGCCAGGCGGCGAGGGTCTTCAGCTTGCCGCCCAGGACGCGGTGGTAGTCGCGGCCGCGGGCGTACAGCGCGACCTGGCCGCGCCCGGGCAGCGGCCGCGCTTCGTCGTCCCCCGGCCAGTAGTTCATCGCGACGACGATGACCGAGCGGCAGCCGGGGAGCAGGGTCGTGGGGTCGGAGCGCTTCTCCGGATCGCGGGCCATCCAGGCCATCCCGGCTTCCTTGTTCCCGGCCAGCCACGCGGACAGCGCGGCCGCGTCGCGGTCGAGCGGGCCCGCGCGGGCGACGCCGATCGCGTCGAACCCTTCGGCGCGCGCGCGCTCCTTGAGGCGGCCGGTCAGCGATTCCGCGAGAGCCACAGGACCTGCCGCGCGATGCCGCGCACGACGCTGAGATCGCCTTCGGTGAGCTCGGCCCGGCCAAGGATCCGCCTCAGCCTACGCATCATCCCCTCGACCTGGCCGTCCTTGAGGAAGCCGACGGCGGTGAGCGACTCCTCGAGGTGGGCGTACATCGCCTCGCGCGCCGAATGGTCGGCGAGGGCGTCGTCGCCTTCGTCCTCCCCCGCTCCCAGCGGCCGCGGCGCCGGAGCGGGGCCCAAGGCGTCGAGCGCGCGGGAGAGCTCGTACGCCGTGATCGCCACCGACTGGCCGAGGTTCATTGCCGGGTAGACGTCGGCGGTGGGGATGTAAGCGAGGTGCGTGCACAGGTCGAGCTCGAGGTCGTGGAGGCCGTCGGCCTCGCGCCCGAACAGGAGCACGATCTCCACGGTGGCCGCAAGCTTGTGGGAACGGCCTAGGTGTTGCCGGAGTAATTCGTTGATCGGACGGATGTTGCGGTCTGCTGCGTAATGCACGCCGTGCGCGTGCTCCGCTCTCTCGGCGATATCGTCGCAGGATTGCTCGGCTGCAACGCGGTCGTTCGGGGATCCCTCCGGGAGAGCCCCCACAACCTTGCGGCCACCGTGGCGCGCGATCCCGGCGATCCGCGGGGCGATCTCGTCGATGCGGTAGTGCGGCTGGCGCTGCTTCCCCATCCTGCGGCTCAGGCCGACGACGCAGGTGGCGCCGCGAAGGGCGTCGTCGAGGCCGGGATGGATGACGGCGCTCGCGAGCACGTCGCCCGCGTCCACCGCGAAGCGGCGGGCTTCCTCGTCCCCGGGGGAGCACAACGGGGCGACCAGCTCGAGCCTCGTGAACCCGAAGTTCTTGATCCCGCGGGCGGTCGCGCCAACGTTTCCTGCATACCGGGGCTCGACGAGGAGAAAGCGGAACGGGGTCAGGTCTCCCATCGCTTCATCTTCCCAGAAAATGGGGAAACTCGTTTACTGTGCTCCTCGTCGGTGCTTTCGGGATAGATGGTGCAATGGGAGACCTGACCCCATGAAGCCGGACGCGGTGCGCGGCATGCTGAAGGCGCGCGATCCGTTCGAGCTCATCCGCTGGCTGGCGTACTCGCAGCCGGACCCGCGCAAGGCGCTCGCCGAGCTCGTGCAGAACTCGCTCGACGCGGCCGCCGCGATCGTCCGCATCACGCGCTTCACCCACGAGGGCCGGCCGGCCCTGCGGATCTTCGACGACGGCCTCGGCGTCATCCCCGAGATGGACCGCCGCGACGCGCTCCAGTACGTGGCCACGCACATCGGCCACAGCCGCAAGCGCCACCTCTCCCCGCAGGAGCGGCTGTCCCTGATGACGCAGGGGCAGTATGGGATCGGACTGCTCGGATTCTGGTCGCTGGGCGAGCGGCTCGAGATGCGCAGCGCCATGCCGGGGGGCCGGCCGCACCGGCTCGTGCTCTACCGGGACCGCCCCGGCTACGTCGTGGAGCCGCTCCGCGAACATCTGCCGATCGGCGACCGGTTCACCGAGGTCGTCGTGTTCGACCTCGACCCGGCGGCGGTCGCGGCGACCGTCGGAAGGCGCACCGCCGACTACCTCGCCGCCGAGCTGCGCGGGCAGCTCCTCGGGCGGCGCGTCGCGGTCGAGATCGAGGACCGGCTCGGGAAGGGGGGCTCGGGCAAGGTCGTCCGGGTCGAGCCCGCGCCGCTGCTCGGCCGTCCGATCGCCGGAATCGCCGAGATCGAGGTACCGGGGGCGGGCACGATCCGGCTCGACGTCGGGCTGTGGGACGGCCCCGAGGAGGCGTCGCCCGGGATCGCGCTGTACGCGGGAGGGACGCGGGTCGCGGAGCGGCTCACCGGCGTGCCGGCGCTGGCGCTCGACCGGCGGCCCTGGAACGACGCGCGGCTGACCGGCTCGATCGAGTACCCGCAGCTCGCAGTGCCCCCGGGCTCGCGCGAGGGGGTGCTCCCCGATGCGGCGGCGACGGCGCTCGCGAGCGCGCTGTCCTCGATCGAGCCCCGAATCGCCGACGCGCTCGACGAGGCCGCGCGCGCGGAGAGCGAGCGCGCCGAGCGGTCGATGATCCGCGACCTGCGCGCCGTGTTCGAGGCGGTCGCGCGCCGGCGGCCGGGGCTGGCGTTGTTCCCGACGGGGCGCGAGGACGACCTCCCTGCCGAGGAGACCCCCGCCGAGCCGCCCCGAAGGCGCCCGGCGGGGCTGCTTCCCCCGGGCCCGCTGGCGGAGATCGTCGTCTCACCCGATCCGGTCGCCCTGGCCCGCGGCGGGCGCGCGCGGCTGCACGCCTCGTGCCGCGACGCTCTCGGACACGAGGTCGACCGCCCGGTCACACTGCGATGGTCCGCCAAGGGCGCCTTCGCGACGATCCTCGCCTGCGAGGACGACCCGTCGGCCGCCATGCTCCACGCGGCGGACGAGGCGGGTGCCGGGGCGATCTCCGTCCTCGCCTCGTGCGAAGGGCGCGAGGTCGCCGCCCGCGTCGTCTACGAGATCCTCCCGCAGACGGTATTGCGGGCCGGAGGCGGCATCCCGGATCCTCGGTGGGTCGAGGACGCGGAGGGGACGTGGCGCTCGCGCCGCATCGAGACGGGATGGGAGGTCAACGCCGCTCACGCCGACTGGTGCGCCTGCGAGGGGCCGGCGGCGAAGCTCCGCTATCTCACGACCCTGCTCGCCCGCGAGGTGGCGCTCGCGAACGCCAGCCCCGGCGAGCAAGCGCAAGCGACCCTCGACCGCGCTCTCGATCTGATGATCGCCGCCGAGCGCGGGCTGGGCCAGCGCGCTACGTCTCGCTCCCGAACTTCTTCGGCTCGGACTCGACGATCGCCGGGTCGGGAAGCTCCTTCGAGCCTCCCACTCCCATCTCCTTGAGCTTGCGCCCGGGGATGAGCACCCGCGACTGCAGCGACGCGATCGCCGCGTTGTAGGAGTCGACCGCCTTTCCGAGCTGCGCGCCGAGATCCTTGAAGTAGCCGGTCATCGTCCCCAGCCGGTCGTGCAGCTCCACGGCGAGGTCGCGGATCCGCTCGGCGTTCTCGGCGACCTTCTCCTGCTGCCACGCGTAGTGGACGGTCTTCAAGAGAGCGACCAGGTTCGTCGGGCTCGCCGCGATCACGCCGCGGGAGAACCCGAATTCCAGGAGCTCCGGGTCGCGCTGCACCGCCGCGGAGAAGAACGCCTCCCCCGGCACGAACATGACGACGAACTCCGGCGTCGCGTCGAGCTGGTCGCCGTACGACTTGCGCGACAGGGTCGTGACGTGGTCGCGGACGAGCCGCGCGTGCTCGCCCATGCGGCGCTCCCGCTCCGCGTCGTCGGGAGATTCCTGCGCCTCGAGGAACGCGCGCAACGGGACCTTCGCATCCACGATGAGACTCTTCCCGCCGGGAAGCCGCACGATCATGTCCGGCCGCTGCGCGCCGCCTTCTCCGACGAGCGTGGTCTGCTCGAAGAAGTCGCAGTGCGCGACCATCCCCGACAGCTCGGCGACCCGGCGGAGGTGGATCTCCCCCCAGCGCCCCCGCGAGATCGGCCCCCGCAGCGCCTCCTTCAACCCGGCGGTCTCGAGCCGCAGCCGCTCGCTCGAGCGCCCCATCGATTCGACCTGCTGGCGGATCTCGGCGTCGGCGGCCGCGCGCGCCGTCTGGAGCGCGCCCAGCTTGTCCTCGAAGTCCTTGAGCTTGGCCGCGATCGGGGCCACCTGGTCGAAGAACGTCGTCCGGTTCGAGTCGAGCGCCTGGCGCGAGAGATGGGAAAACGTCTCCGCGAGACGCTGCTCGGTCCCCTGGTGCGCTTGCCCTTCGGCCTGGGCGCGCGCGAGCTTTTCGCGCAGGCTCGCGGCACCCCGAGACGCGGCGAGCGAAGCAGCCAAAGCGCCGACCAAAACGCCGAGCGCCAGCCCGATCAGGAGCGACATGCCGTCCACGCGGGAAGGATAGCCGACGCTTTGCGCCGGGGGCGATGTTCTGAAACCATGACGTGCCATGAAGGGCCGCCGCATCCTGCTCGCGATCGTCGTCGTCGCCGCGGCCGCCGCGTCGATCGGCTTCTACCTCAAGCGCGACGCGGGGAAGTCGGAGCCGAAATACAAGACGGAAGTCGCCGAGGTCGGGACCGTCGCCGAGACGGTGTCCGCGACCGGCACGATCTCGGCGGTCACGACGGTTCAGGTGGGAAGCCAGGTCTCGGGGATCGTCGCCAAGCTCTACGTCGATTTCAACTCCCCGGTGAAGCACGGGCAGCTCTTGGCGGAGCTCGACCCGACCCCGTTCCAGCAGCAGGTCGAGCAGCGGCAGGCCGATCTGCTCGGCGCCGAGGTCCAGGTACGCAATGCCGAGATCCAGTTCCAGCGCACGCAGCGCCTCGTGGAGCAGGGACTGACCCCGCAGGCCGAGTACGACACGGCGAAGGCGGCCTACGACGCCGCGAACGCGCAGGTGGCGCAATCCGAGGCGTCGCTCCGCCAGGCGAGGACCAACCTCGGGTACACGAAGATCTACTCGCCGATCGACGGGGTCGTCGTCGCGCGGCAGTACGACGTCGGGCAGACGGTCGCGGCGTCGTTCCAGGCGCCGACCCTCTTCACGATCGCCGAGGACCTGACGAAGATGCAGGTCCAGGCCGACGTCGACCAATCGGACATCTCGCGGGTCACGGTCGGGCAGACCGCGCGGTTCACGGTCGACGCTTACGCCGACGAGCCGTTCCAGGGCGCGATCTCGCAGATCCGGCTCAACGCGACCCAGAACCAGAACGTGATCACCTACCCGGTCATCATCGACGTGGGGAATCCCGACGCGAAGCTCAAGCCCAAGATGACCGCCGACGTGACGATCGAGGTCGCGCGGGTCGCGGACGTCTTGCGCGTCCCCAACTCGGCCTTGAGGTTCCGCCCGATCGAGACGGAAAAAACGGCCGGGGAGACCGGCGCCGCGAAGGGCAAGGCGAAGGGCGGCGGGACGTTCGAGCGGGCCGCCGGCGCGCTCGCGTCCGGTGCCGGCGGCTCCCGGAAGGAGCAGAAGGTCTACGTCCTCGGCGCGTCGGGGCAGCTCACGGCGAAACCGGTGAGGACCGGGATCAGCGACGGCCGCTACACGGCGATCGTCGGCGGCGAGGTCAAGCCGGGCGATCGCATCGTGACCGGCCTCGCCACCGTCCGTTCCGAGCAGACCGGCGGCATTCCCGGGATGACTCCCGGCCGCGGTTCGGGCCGCCGTTTTTGATCGAGATCCGGGACCTCGTCAAGGTCTACACGTTGGGCGAGGTCGACGTTCGGGCGCTCGACGGGGTTTCGATCTCGATCGCCGCCGGCGAGATGGTCGCGATCATGGGGCCGTCGGGATCGGGGAAGTCCACCTTGATGAATCTCCTCGGCTGCCTCGACCGTCCGACCGCGGGGCGCTACGTCCTCGACGGGATCGACGTCTCGGGGCTCGGGCCCGACGCGCGGGCCGAGGTCCGCAATGCGAAGATCGGATTCGTGTTCCAGTCGTTCAACCTCCTCGCCCGGACGACCGCGCTCGAAAACGTCGAGCTGCCGCTCCTGTACGGGCACGAGGGGCTGCTCGCCGGCGAGCGGGACCGGCGCGCCCGGAAGGTGCTGACGCGCGTCGGGCTTTCCGGCCGCGAGCACCACACGCCCTCGCAGCTGTCGGGCGGGCAGCAGCAGAGGGTCGCCATCGCGCGCGCCCTCATCACCGATCCCGCGATCGTCCTCGCCGACGAGCCGACCGGCAACCTCGACACGAAGACCTCCGAGGACGTGCTGTCGATCTTCCAGGAGCTGAACGACCAGGGGAAGACGGTGCTCCTGATCACCCACGAGTCCGACATCGCGGCGCACGCGAAGAGGACCATCGTTCTCCGGGACGGCCGGATCGTCGCCGACGAGCGGATCGAGCAGCGGCGCGTGAGCGCGCGCGACCGCGTCGCCGCGGAGCCCAAGCGATGAGGATCGGCATCGTCAGGACGGCGAACATCGTGCGCGTCGGGATGCGCTCGATCCTGAGGAACAAGCTGCGCTCCACGCTGACGATCCTCGGGATGGTCATCGGGGTGTGGTGCGTCATCCTGACCAACGGGATCGGCAACGGAACGGCGAAGTCGATCCAATCGAACATCAGCTCGATGGGCGCGAACTACATCATGATCTTCCCCGGCATGGTGACCCAAGGCGGCCAGCGGATCTTCGCCGGCGTGTCCTCGCTGACCGAGGACGACGCCCACGCGATCAAGGAAGAGTGCCCGTCGATCGCGTACGTCTCCCCGGCGGCGCGCACCGGCGGACAGGTGGTCGCGGGCGAGCTCAACTGGGGCACGGAGATCTTCGGCGCCGACGTCGACTGGCCGTTCATCAGGAGCTGGAACCTGGCGAGCGGAACCTTCTTCTCCGAGGCCGAGGTCAAGGCGAGCGCGAAGGTCGCCGTCCTCGGGAACACGGTCAAGGACAACCTCTTCCCCGACTCGGACCCGATCGGGGCGGTCATCCGCATCAAGAACGTCCCGTTCCGCGTCTTAGGCGTGCTCGAAAAGAAAGGCGGCAGCACGGGGGGGAACGACCAGGACGACCAGATCGTCGTCCCCTACACGACGGTCATGAAGCGCGTGTCCGGGAACAACCGCCTCAACATGATCCAGGTCGCCGCGAAGTCCGCGGATCTGATCGCCCCCGCCATCGCCGAGATGTCGGTCCTCTTACGGCAGCGCCACAGGCTCGCCCCCGGGCAGGACGACGACTTCTCGATGAGGTCGCAGGAGGAGGTCGCCGCCGCCGCGAAGGAGTCCACGCGGATGCTGTCGGTCCTTCTCATCTCGATCGCGGTCGTCTCGCTGATCGTCGGCGGGATCGGGATCATGAACATCATGCTCGTCTCGGTCACCGAGCGGACGCGCGAGATCGGGATCCGCATGGCGATCGGCGCGAAGTCGCGCCACGTCCTCGCTCAGTTCCTCCTCGAGGCGGTCACGCTGTCGATCGTCGGCGGCGCCATGGGCGTGGCGGCGGGCATCGGCAGCTCGGACCTCGTGACGAAGCTGTTCGGGATGCCGGTCGCCGTCGACTCGCGCGCGATCGTCGTCGCGTTCGTCACGGCGACCCTGATCGGCGTCTTCTTCGGCTTCTGGCCCGCCCGGAAGGCCGCGAAGCTCGACCCGATCGAGGCGCTCCGGTATGAATGAGCTCCTCGCCGCGAAGTAGGAGGCTCTTTTTTCGCCGCTTGGAATCCTTCCCAAGTTGGGAAATAGCCCGTCGTGAGCGGGTTCGCGAGAGCTGAGCCTACGCAACCCGTGCTGTAATCCGCGAATGCGCCGACAATCGCTGATCCTCGCGCTCCTCCTCGCCGCTCCCGCCTCCGCCGCCGACGCGTGGACGGACCTCCAGCCGCTCTACGAGGATCTCCACGCGAACCCGGAGCTGTCCGAGAAGGAGACGGCGACGGCGGCGAAGCTCGCGAAGCAGCTCAAGGCGATCGGCTTCACCGTGACCGAAGGCGTCGGCGGCAACGGCATCGTTGGGATTCTCGAGAACGGCAAGGGCCCGGTCGTGATGCTGCGGACCGAGATGGACGCCCTCCCCGTCGAGGAGAAGACCGGCCTCCCGTACGCGAGCAAGAACGCGGGCGTCATGCACGCCTGCGGCCACGACGTTCACATGACGGCATGGATGGGAGCGGCGCAGGCGCTCGCCCAGGAAAAGAAGAGCTGGTCGGGCACGCTCATGATGGTGGGTCAGCCGGCGGAAGAGATGGGCAAGGGCGCCGATGCGATGCTCAAGGACGGATTGTTCGAACGCTTCCCGAAGCCGGCGGCCGCAATCGCGCTCCACGACAACGACCGGCTTCCGGCAGGCGTCATCGGCATCAAGCCGGGGGCGATGTTCGCGAGCTCGGACACGGTGGAGATCGAGGTGTTCGGCCGCGGCGGGCACGGCGGGCAGCCGCATATGACGATCGACCCGATCGTCATCGCCGCGAAGATCGTCCTCGGCCTCCAGACGCTGATCTCCCGCGAGAACGATCCGTTCGACCCGGCCGTCATCACGGTCGGATCGATCCACGGCGGCACGAGGCCGAACATCATCCCCGACTCGGTGAAGCTCCAGCTCACGGTGCGCGCGCAGAGGCAGGAGGTGCGCGACCGACTCCTCGCGGGGATCGAGCGCATCGCGCGCGCCGAGGGCGAGGCCGGCGGGGCGCCCAAGCCCCCATCCATCACCGTCCCGATGAGTCTGCCTTCGACCGTGAGCGATCCCGCGCTCGCGGCGCTGGTGGAGCCGGCGCTCAGGAAGACGCTCGGTGACGATCGCGTCGTCGTGGCGAAGCCGGTCATGCCCGCCGAGGATTTCTGCCTCTACGGCAAGGCGGGCGTGCCGACGCTCGTCATGTGGCTCGGCGCCGTCGATCCGAAGGCGCTGGAGTCGGGGGCGCCGCTGCCGAGCATCCACTCGTCGCTGTTCGCGCCGGTGCCGCGGCCCACGATCTTGGGCGGCGTGGACGCGCTGGTCGTCGCCGCGAGGACGATCTTCGCCGCGAAGCCCTAGGGCGAAAGACGCGCCCGGCTCCAGCCTCCGTCCGGCTCCCTTCGGAAGACGATCCGGTCGTGGAGACGGTCGCGGCGCCCCTGCCAGAACTCGATCGCGTCCGGCACGATGCGAAAGCCGCCCCAGTGCGCAGGCCGCGGCACATCCCGCCCGGCGAAGCGGGCGTCGATCGCAGCGACCTGCGCCTCGAGCTCCGCGCGGTCCTCGAGCGGCCGGCTCTGCGCCGAGGCCCACGCCGCGATCTGGCTCGGCCGCGGGCGCGACGCGTGGTACGCGTCCGCTTCTTCGTCGGAGACCCGCTCGACGCGCCCTTCGATCCGGACCTGGCGCTCCAGCCGGTCCCACCAGAGGGTCAGCGCCACAGCAGCCCCCGCCGCCATCTCGCGCGCCTTGCGGCTCTCGCCGTTGGTGAAGACGACGAAGCCGCGGCGGTCGGCGCCCTTCAGCAGCACCATCCGGCACGACGGCCGGCCTTCCGCGTCGCACGTCGCGAGCGCGGCGGCGGTCGGCTCGACCAGCCCCGCGCCCATCGCCCCTTCGAGCCAGGCGTCGAAGAGGGCGTTCGGGTCGTCCCCCGCGGTCTCCTCCGAGAGCTCGCCGGCGACGTAGTCGCGCCGCATGCCGGGGATGCGATCCATGGCGCCAGTCTAGACTCTCCCCACCATGGCGGATGCCGAAGGCCCGCGCGAGACGCTCACCCCCGGAACGAGGGTCGCGCACTTCCGGGTCGTGCGGGAGCTGGGGCGCGGCGGTTACGGCGTCGTCCACCTCGCGGAGGACCTCGAGATCCCCGGACGCGTCGTCGCGCTGAAATCGGTGCGGCCCGGGCCGGTCATGCCGGACGCGGAGGCGCTGCGCCACGAGGCGTCCGTGCTGGCCGCCCTCCAGCACCCGAACATCCTCGTCGTCCACGAAGTCGGCGACGGCCCTTCGGGGATCTTCCTGGCGGCGGAGTACATGCCCGGAGGATCGGTCGCCGAGCGCCTCGACCGCGGGCCGCTGGAGGAGAACGAGGCGCTCGTCCTCGCGCGGGATGCGGCCGACGCGCTCGCCGCCGCGCACGAGGCGGGGTTGGTCCACCGCGACTTCAAGCCGGGAAACGTTCTCCTCGCGACCGACGGCCTCGCGAAGGTCGCGGACTTCGGCATCGCGACCCGCGAGACGAGTGGGGATCCGGGCGTGACGCTGCCGACGCCTCCGACGCCGGGAACACCGCTGGACTCGACGGTCACGGCGGCCTTCATCGACGGCCGCCTGATCGTCGGCACGCCGGCCTACATGCCCCCCGAGATCTTCTCGGGCGTCCCGTGGTCGGCGCGGGGGGATCAGTTCTCGTTCGGGATCGTGCTCCACGAGATGCTGACCGGAGAGTACCCCTTCGACCTCCGGCAGGGGATCGTCGCGACCCGGCTCGATCCGTCGATCGCGTCCTGGTTGCATGCCGACCTGAAGCGCATCGTCGTGCGCTGCCTGTCGCGCGATCCCGCGGCACGCTTCCCGGACATGCGTGCCGTCGTCGCGGCGCTCGATGACGCCCTTCTCAAGCGCTCGCCCGAGAGGAGGCGCACCTGGCGCGTCGCCGCCGCCGGTGTCGCGGTCGTCGCGCTGCTCCTGCTGTCGTGGAGCGCGTGGCGCGTGGTCCATCAGCGAAGAGCCCGCGCCCTCAACGAGGAGGGCGCGGCAGCGCTCGAGCGTGGCGACAGGGATGGCGCCCGCGCCGCTTTTGTCGCGGCGCACTCGGCGGACCCGGGCAACCAAGTGGTGTGCGGGAATGTCGGGGCGCTCGCGGGGGCAGAGGCGAGCCCGGCGTGGGCGATCACCATCCTGCGCGACTGCGCCGCAACCTTCCCCGAGGCCGCTTTCGTCCGTTACAACTTGGGCGCGGCGCTGGTGCAATCGTCGGAGCTCGCGCAGGGGATCGCCGAGCTGTCCGACGCGCTCGAGCTCGCGGACGCCGGGCTGCGGCCCCTCGTCGTCAACGAGCTGGCGCAGGCCTACCGCGCGACTCAGCGCAGCGCGGATGCGATCCGCCTCATCGAGGCCGAGCGGCCTGATCCCTCCGCCTCTCTGGAGTCGGCGCTTCTGACCCGCACCCTGGGCCTCGCGCTCCTGGACGCCGGACGTCCCGACGAGGCGGGGCGGGCGCTACGCGCCGCGCTCGCGGTGGTCCCGCCGGACGAGCGTCCCGCCACGCTCGTGGCGCTGGGGCGCGCGCTCGAAGCCCGCGGCCTTACGGAAGACGCGGTCAAGAGCTACTCGCAGGCGCTCGTCGAGGGGGCGACCGGTGACGCGGCCGAGGACGCACGCGCCGGCCTGGCGCGTATAGTTCCCCCATGAGCTTGCTCGCTGCATTCGCACTCACGCTCGCCGCGACCACGCCTGCGGCCCCCACGGCGGCGGGGGTGCTCGTGTCGCTGCGCGCACCGGTGAGCGTCGAGCGCCCCGGTGCCGGTAAGCCCGCGCCCGAGCTCGGCATGCGCCTCATGAAGGGGGACGTCGTCGTCGTGGGCGCCGGCGGCTCCGCGATGCTGTACCTCGCGGGCGGCGTGCTCGAGCGCGTGCCGGAGGGCGGTCGCTTCGTCGTCGCCGCGCCGAACGCGAAGGCGCCTTCGAAGCTCCCGTCCGGCACGATGAAAGCCTCGGAGTCGGGCCTGTGGGTCCTCAACGACCCCGCGGGGACCGTCCTCGTCGCCGCGATGCGAGGCGCCGACACCGCGTGGGCGGATGCCGGCGAGGAGCGCGCGGATCTGCTCTCGCCGCGCTACGAGACGGTCGCGACCCGCAACCCGCGATTCGTCGCGGCCGGCATCGGCCGGCCGACGCGGATCGCAGTGGCGGCGGGGAAGGACGTCGTGTGGCGGAGCGGAGCGCTGGAGGGGGCCGGCCCGTGGTCGCCCGACGCGTTTCCGGAGCTCGACTCCGCGCGGACTTACCTCTGGCGGATCGAATCCGCGCCGGACGGCGCTCCGCTGTCGGAATGGGTCCCGTTCCGCGTCCCGTCGTCCGCCGACGCGGAGGGCGCCGCCGCCTTCGAGGGCGAGATGAAAGCGCTCGCCGCCTCCCCCGACGGCGCGGCCGCCGCGGACGTGCTGCGCTGCGGGCGCTACCTCGAAGGCTCGAGCTGGACGGCGCTCCTCGCCGCATCCTCGCGCCTTCTGGAGGTGCAGCCGGAGTCCACGGTGGCGAAGCGGGCCCGCGAGAGCGCGGTCCGGGGCCTGCGGCTCGAGCCGGAGCGGGTCGAGACGCTGGCGCGCTCGATCAAGTAGCGCTCAAGGCGTCTCGCGCTTCAAGGCGAAGGTCTCCTGGACCTGGCGGGGCTGCGCCAGCCGCTCGCCGGCGACCGCGACGACCGTCTTCGTGAAGAACAGCGTCACGCCCTTGGTGCGCCGCGTGTTGGCGAGATCGAGCTTGCGCAAGAAGCGGTCGCGCCGCTCTTGCGGCACGTCCCGCACCGCGCGCGTTGCGTCGTACTCGACGGGGCCTGTCCACGCGACGCGGAAGGCGTTTCCCTCGCGCACGATGACGTCGAGGCGCCTCTCCGAGATCAGCGAGTTCTTCAGGTTGTCGTAGTAGACGCCGATCTCGTTGACGCCGTCGCCGTCGAGGTCGAGCAGCGCGATCTCGCCGCGGCCGACGTAGCCGCCGTTCTCCTTGGCGACGTCCCTCGAGTAGATCGGGACGAGCGCCCCCGCTTCGCCACGGTACGCCTCGAGCCGCACTCCGAGCGCGTTCGCCTCGTCCTTCTTCCCGGTGAGGTAGGTGACGACGGCGACCGTCTGCTTGTCCTCGCCGGGGAGCACGCGGCCGGTGAGGACGGAGGAGTTCATCACGTCCCCCACCTTGATCCCCATGTGCTTGAACACCTCGACCGCCGTATCCGCCGCGGCCGGGGGGGTAAGGAGCGCCGCCGCGAAGGCGAGCGAGGCCAAGACCGCGCCCCGCTTCTTCAGCGAGCGCTCGCGCCGGGCCGCCAGGCGCCGCTCGCGGCGGGCGAGCTCGGGCTGCGACCAGAGGTCGAACGCCTCGGCGGTCTCGAAGTGGAGGTCGAAGCCGCCCTCGCTGTTGAAGTACTCGCACGGATGGGTGTCGTCGTCCTCGGGCCAGCCGTGCTCCCGGCAGATCTGCGGACGGGTCTCGTAGATGCCGCAGCGGTTGTCGGGGAGAAGGTGGCGGCAGGGCGTGCGAATCTCCAGGAACCACGAGCCTTCCTGCACCCACACGGCGACGTGCTCGTGGAGGAGGTACCAGCGGATGTGATCGTGGTCGCGGGGGGTCGAGGGGCGGTCGATCTCGAGGGCGAAGTACTTGCAGCAGCGCGCCGTGCAGTCGTGACAGGGCGGCCCGGAAGCGGGGTCGAAACGCGGCGTCAGGAGGGGAATGTCCGACACGCAAGCGATCCTAGCATGCGCGATTCGGCCCCGATCCGGCGCGTATACTCTCGGCGACGAATGATCGTTTATGCGGCCAAACATCTTCTTCCCGTGGCCTCCCCTCCGATCCAAAGCGGAGCGGTCGTGGTCCACGAAGGACGTATCGCGACCGTGGGCCGCCGCAAGGACGTCATTCGCGCGCACCCCGGTGTGGAGATCCGCGAGCTCGGGGACGTGGTCGTCATCCCCGGCCTGGTGAATGCGCACACGCATCTCGAGCTGTCGCACCTTTTCGACCCCGCCGCGGCTTCGACGTCGTTCATGGAGTGGGTGCGCGACCTCGTCGCGCGGCGTGCCGCGGCCTCGGAGGACGCGGTGATCCCCGCGGCGGCCGCCGCCGTGGAGACGATGGTCGCGCGCGGCACGGTGGCGGTCGGCGACGTCGGCAACGGCGTGCTCGCCCCGGCGGTCCTCGCCCGGTCGCCCCTTCACGGGGTGTACTTCCACGAGCTCTACGGGTTCCGCGCCGCGGACGCGGATGCGATCCTCGACGCCGCGGCCTCGCGCCTGGACGCGATCGAGTCCGTCGCCGAGATCGCCGCGGCCCGCGGGCGGCTCACCGCCATCCTCACCCCGCACGCCGCGCACACGACCTCGGCCCCGCTCCTGAAGGCCCTGGGCGGCAGGGCGACCGCCTCCGCCGAAGTCCTCTCGATCCACGTCGCCGAGAGCCACGAGGAGCTGCAGCTCCTGCGTGACGGGACCGGGCCGCTCAAGGACTTCCTCATCGAGCGCGGCGCGTGGGATCCCTCGTGGAAGGCTCCGGGGCTCAGCCCGGTGGAGCACCTCGACCGGCTCGGCGTGCTCACCTCGCGCACCCTCGCGGTGCACTGCGTCCACCTCGACCATCAGGACTTGAGCCGTCTCCAGGCGCGCGGGCTCACGGTCGTCACCTGCCCCCGGAGCAATCAGCGCCTCGGAGTCGGGAAGGCGCCGGTCGGAAAGCTCCTCGCCTCCGGCATCCCGGTGGCGCTGGGTACCGACTCGCTCGCGTCCTCTCCGGACGTGGACGTCTTCAACGAGATCGCGTCGCTCCGTCAGGAGCACCCCGGGTTGGCACCCGCGACGGCGCTCCGCATGGCCACGTTGAGCGGCGCCCGCGCGCTCGGCCTGGCGAAACACCTCGGGAGCATCGAGGGCGGGAAGCTCGCGGCGCTCGCCGTCGTGGGGCTGTCCGACCCGAACGACGACCCGCTCGAGGCGGTGACGTGGTCCTCCGAGTCGATCGAGCCGCTCGAGCGCGCCGCGTGGCAACCGTCGACGCGCTGACCCTCCGCAGCTGGGCGAGGATGGTCAAGCTCTCGCACAGCGTCTTCGCGCTGCCGTTCGCGTTTTCGGGGGCGGCTCTGGCCGCGGCCCGCTACGGGATCTCCTGGCGCCAGATCCTGCTCGTGGCCGCGGCGATGTTCACCGCGCGCAACGCCGCGATGGGCTTCAACCGGCTCGCGGACCACGCGATCGACGCCGACAACCCCCGGACCAAGGCGCGCGAGCTCCCCGCCGGGCTCTTGACGCGCGGGGTCGTCTGGGCGGTCACGATCGCGCTTTCGGCCGCCTTCGTCGCCGCCTCGTTCGCGCTGAACCCGCTGTGCGGGATGCTCTCCCCCGTCGCCCTCGCGATCGTCTTCGGGTACTCGTACACGAAGCGCTTCACGTGGGCGAGCCACCTCGTGCTGGGCCTGGCGCTCGCGATCGCGCCGGTGGGCGGGTGGATCGCGATCGCGGGGCGGATCGAAGCGCTTCCCTGGCTGCTGGCGGCCGCGGTGCTCTTCTGGGTCGCCGGGTTCGACGTCATCTACGCGTGCCAGGACGAGGCCTTCGACCGCAGCCGCGGGCTCCACTCGATCCCGGCGCGCTTCGGCATCGCGCGCGCCCTGACGATCGCGCGCGCGCTGCACGTCGGGGCGCTCCTTCTGATGGCCGCCGTCGGCCTCGCCGCCTCGCTCCACCCGATCTACTGGGCCGGGCTCGCTCTCGTCGCCTCGGTGCTCGTGTGGGAGCACCGGCTCGTCTCCGCCTCCGACCTCTCCCGCGTCGGTGTCGCGTTCTTGAACGCCAACGGCGTCATCAGCGTCCTCTACCTCGCGACCCTGCTCGCCGCTTTGGCCCTGGGACGGGCCTGAGGGATCCCGCGATGCCCGTGTTCGACCGGAGCTACATCAAGGCCTTCGAGGACATCGAGTTCCTGAAGCGCGACGACCTGCGGCCGGTGCGCCTGCTCCTCGAGCTGGCCAAGCCCGACACCCTCCAGCGCGAGGCGGGCATCGACGCGACGATCGTCGTCTTCGGAAGCGCCCGGCTCGTCGAGCCGGCGGCGGCCGCCGAGGCGCTGGCGGCGCGGAAGCGCGAGCGCGACTTGCGGCCCGGCGACCCCGGCGCCGAGCACATGCTCGTCGTGGCCGGCCGGCGCGTCGCCAACGCGCGCTACTACGAGATCGCGCGGGAGTTCGCGCGGATCGTGTCCTCGACCCGCTACGTGATCGTCACCGGCGGCGGCCCCGGCGTGATGGAGGCCGCCAACCGCGGCGCGCACGACGCCGGCGCGAAATCGGTCGGCCTGAACATCGAGCTGCCGCACGAGCAGAGCCCGAACCCGTACATCACCTACGGCCTGTCGTTCAACTTCCACTACTTCGCGATCCGCAAGATGCACTTCATGATGCGCGCCAAGGCGCTCGTCGCCTTCCCCGGAGGCTTCGGCACCTTCGACGAGCTGTTCGAGACCCTGACCCTCGTGCAGACGAGGAAGGTTCCTCCGCTTCCGATCGTGCTCGTCGGGAAGGAGTACTGGGAGCGCGCGATCGACTGGGAGTACCTCGTGGGCGAGGGCTTCGTCGACGCCGCGGACATCCGGCTGTTCTCCTACGCGGAGACGGCGCAGGAGGCGTGGGAGCACATCGCCTCGTTCCACGCCGATCGCGACGAGACCGAGACCTCCTCGTGAGGCCGTCGCTCGTCCTGTTCGACGTCGACGGGACGCTCGTGGACACCGCCGGCGCGGGGCGCCGCGGGCTGTTCCGCTCCTTCCGCGACGTGTTCGGTGTCGCCGACATCGAGCTCCGCGCCGCCGAAGTCCGCCTCGGCGGCAAGACCGACCCCGCGATCATCGCGGAGATGGCGGCCGCCGCCGGCATCGCCCGGATCGCGATCGAGTCCCGCTACGCGGAGTTCCAGCGCGCGTACGTCGCGGCGCTCCGGGAGGAGCTGGCGAACGGGGAGCCGGCGCATCGCCGCGTCCTGCCGGGCGTGCAGCCGCTCCTCGAGGCGCTCCACCCGCGCCGCGGCGTGTGGCTCGGCTTGGTCACCGGCAACATCGAGGACGGCGCCCGCGCCAAGCTTCAGACGTTCGACCTCAACCGGTTCTTCCCCGACGGCGGCTTCTCCTCGGACCACCCCGACCGCGCCGAGATCGCCCGGATCGCCCACGAGCGCCTCTGCCGCCGCGCCGCCATCCGCTTCGCGCGGGAGCGGGTCGCCATCGTCGGCGACACGGAGCTGGACGTGGCCTGCGCGCGCGCCAACGGGTTCCGGTCGATCGCGGTGGCCGCGGGGGGCGTGAGCCGCGTCCACCTGGAGGCCGCCGGCGCCCACGCCGTCCTCGACGACCTCAGCGACCTCGACGAGGTGATGCGAGCTCTCGAGCTCGGCTCATGACCGCCTGGAGCATCTCCCTCGTGAGGACGCCGGTGTTCGTGTTCTGACGGCTCGGGTGGTAGCTCCCGAGCAGTACGGAAGGCTTCGCCCCCGCGCGCAGGACCAAAGGTGCTTCCGCCCCGTGCCCGAAGCGAGGACGCGGCTTGGGAACGCCCGCGGGATCCACGCGCCGCGCCCGCTCGAGCACCGCGTCCCACCCGATCTTCCCGAGCGCGACTACGACCCGCACGTCCCGGATCACGTCGAGCTCCCGGTCGAGGTACTCCGAGCACGCCCGGCGCTCCTCGGGCGTGGGCTTATTGTCCGGCGGCGCGCAGCGGCACGTCGCGGTGATGAAGGCGCCCCGCAGCGTCAGCCCGTCCCCGCGGGACGTCGACACCGGCTGGGTCGCCAGCCCCTCTCGATGGAGCGCCGCGTAGAGCCAGTTGCCGCTGTCGTCGCCGGTGAACATCCGCCCCGTGCGGTTCGCGCCGTGCGCCGCCGGTGCCAGCCCGACGAGCACGATCCGGGCCTTGGGATCGCCGAAGGCGGGGACCGGGCGCCCCCAGTACGTCTCGTCGCGGAAGGCGCGCCGTCTCACGCGCGCGACGTCCTCGCAGTGGGTCCTCAGGCGCGGGCAGCGCTCGCAGCGGACTATGTCTTGCGCGATACGCTCGAGGGAATCCGCCACCCCTAGCTGCCGGCGCCCGTCAGCACCGTGACGAACCGGCTCGAGCCGACGACGAGCTCATCGCGCCCGTCGCCGTCGAGATCGGCGGCGGAGACGTCGCGGGCGTCGGGCCAGACCAGATCGACGAGCAGGGCGCCGTCCGCGGTGTCCAGGAGCGCGACGTGCCCGGCGTAGGTCACGACGGCGAGCTGCGTGCGTTCGCCGGGGAGGAACCGGCCGAGCGCCGAGGCCACGACCGCGCGCGGCCCGACGGCGGCCGTCCGGTCGTCGCCGGCGTACAGCAGGCGCGCGGCGCCCTCGGCGCGCGCGGGCCCTTGATGCTCGTAAGTGCCGATCGGGCCGATGTGGCCGTCCTCGTAAAGCGCCACGACGGGCGCCCCGGTGAGGTCGAGGATCTTCGGCACGCCCTCCTGCCGCTTCGCCTCGGAGCCGTTCGCCTTGGCGATCGCGGTGCCGTTCGTCGTGACGATCGCGAGCGCCCGGTTCTCCGGTGTGGCGGCGCCAAGAACGGCGGCGGTCGCGATCGGCGCCCCGGCATCGACGTTTCGTGCGTCCCCCGACGGGAGCGCGACGATCCCCATCATCGTCGAGCCCACGCGGTACGCGGCGATCTCCTTCGTACCGTCGGCGGCGCGGCCGAAATCGAGCAGCCGCCCGGCCCACGACGGTGCTCTGGCCTTCCCCTTGATCTCGCCGTCGCCGTCGTAGGTCATGATCGCGCCGCCGCCGGCGGCGACGACGCGCGTCTTGGCCGGATCGCGGTCGGTGATCGCGAGCACGCCGTCCACCTCGCCCGGGAGGTCGCGCACCCACACCCCGCGGAGCACGCGCGCCCCCTTGAGCGCCTGAGCGACCGGCCGCAGCGTGCCGTCGGGCTCGTCGGCGAGCAGGCGCTGGACCTTCTCTTCGATGACGTTCTCCAGGCCGGCGCGGTACCCGTCCCAACGTCCGCGGATGCGGCCCGCCTTGTCGGCGAGCACCACGGTCGGGAGGATCCTGACCCCGAACTGGTCGTCGAGACCGTCGTTGATCCCGATCGGCATAGTGAGGCCGATCTTCTTCGCCGACGTGCGCGCGAGCTCCGCGCCCTCGTCGACGTTGATGGCGATCGCGGCTAGCCCCTTCGGCTGGTTGTCCGCGTGGAGCTTCTGGAGGTGCGGGAGCTCCTGGAGACAGGGCCCGCACCACGAGGCCCAGAAGTCGATCAGGACGACCTTGCCGCGCAGGGAGGAGAAATCGACGCTGCCGCCGTCGGCCAGGCCGAGCTTCACCCGCGGGAGTCGCGCGAGCCAGTTCGGAGCGACGAGAGGCGTGAGCGTTACGCCCGCGGGACGGATCTCACGCGCGATCGGGGTCCGCCAGCCGATGGCGTCCCCACCCGGGATCCAGGTGACGACGTCCTCGGCAGGTGGAGCCTGCGTGACCGCGACCGCGGTGGTCGCGAGCAGGGTCATTCCGAGGGCGAGGCGCATCCGGCTCAGTGTACCGGGACCACGCCGAACGGCCAGGCGTCAGGCGATCGCCGTGGCGGCGCGCCAGCTGGCGTAGATCTCGAACGCGCGCGACGTCTCGATCTCGACGAACTGGCGGTAGACCTTTTGCCGGCCGGTATCAATTTGGTAAGTCTGAGCACCAACCCGGTACGTGACGACCGGGGCCTTCACCTCGGTCTTGACCTCGACCTTGCTGCTCGCCTTGCCGCTGGTCTTGCCTTTCGCCTTGCGCTGAGCCACGTGGACCCCCTCGCGTGATGTCGCGACAGTAACAGAGGTAACAAGACCCGTACCATGCCGGTCCGGGGCGACGGAGGCACTCTGAAACGCCTGCTGGCATTGGTCGAACCCCATCTCAGCGGTGACCAGGCGACTCGACACCAATTCTCGGCTTTCCGGCCAACTTGGCGGCGTGAGCGCGCCAGCCCGGCCACCTTGGCCGGATTGACCCCTTCCTCATATACTCCCCGACCGTGAGCGTCCCGGAGTCGGCGCGAAAGCGCGTCCTGGTTCTCGAGCCCGATCCGGAGCATGCGGAGCGGCTGCGCGCGCTCCTCACTCGCGCCGGCCTCGCCCCCACCCTCACCACCGAGTCCCGCCAGCTCCTCGAAGCGTTCCGGCGGACGCCTCCCGAGGCGGTCGTCGTCGACGCGGCACGTGCGGAGCGCGACCACCTTCTCTCGGCGCTCCGGCGGGACGGGGCGAGCACGCCGATCCTCGTCGTCACGAGCCCGGGCTCGCTGGCCGATGCGGTGCGGCTCCTCCGCGACGGCGCGGACGACTACATGGTGAGGCCCGTGGACGCCTTCGAGCTGCGCGCGCGCCTCGGACGCTTGGTCGAGCGCCACGATCTCGACTCGCGCCTGGCGCTCCTCCAGGACGAGGTCTCGAAGAGCTACGGGGTCAAGAACCTCGTCAGCCAGTCCCCCGCCATGCGCTCGGTGGTCGACCGGATCCTGCGCGTGGCCCCGCTCAAGGCGACCGTGCTGGTCTTCGGGGAGAGCGGGGTCGGCAAGGAGCTCGTGGCGCGCGCGATCCACTTCAACTCGGCGCGCCGGTCGTTTCCGTTCCTCGCCCTCAACTGCGCGGCGATCCCGGCGAGCCTCATCGAGTCCGAGCTGTTCGGGCACGAGCGCGGCGCCTTCACCGGCGCCCACACGCGGGCACGCGGCAAGTTCGAGATCGCGGACCGGGGGACCCTCTTCCTCGACGAGATCGGCGAGACCGACCTCGCGACCCAGGCGAAGCTCCTACGCATCCTCGAGGAGAAGGAGTTCATGCGCGTCGGCGGGGACACGAACCTGCGCGTGGACGTCCGCGTCATCGCGGCGACCAACGCCAACCTCGAGCAGATGGTCGAACGGGGCACCTTCCGCCGCGATCTCTACTACCGGCTCAAGGTCGTGACGATCCACGTGCCGGCGCTTCGGGACCGCCGCGCGGATCTCGCCGAGCTGATCGAGGGGTTCCTCGACGAGCTCTCCCGCGCCAACGCGGTCCCGCGCAAGCCGATGGCTCGCGACGTGCTGGACGCCTTGAGCGCCTACGACTGGCCCGGGAACGTCCGCGAGCTGAAGAACGTCCTCGAGAGCGTGCTCGTGGCGAGCCCCGGGGAAGCGATCACGCTCGAGGACCTCCCTCCGTCGATCGCGCGGGCCGCCGCCCCGCCCGTGCGCCCCCCGCTAGCCCCCGGGACGACTCTCGAGTCTATGGAGCGGGAGCTGATCAAGGCGACGCTCGAATCCTCGGGGGGGAATCGTACCCACAGCGCCGAGCTCCTCGGCATCGGCGTGCGGACCCTTCAGCGCAAGATCCGGAGCTACGGCCTGGAGATCGCCTCCAAGAGGCGGCGCCCGCGTCCCCGCCCATAGTGGTGCGAAGAATGTGGTTCTAGGGCGTCCGCCGGCGGGCACGTCGCTGTCCGCGGGCGGACGCAGCCAATCCCTGGGGCTGTCCTTTCGCACTCTTTTCGCAGGCACGCGCGTTGCCTTGATCGGCGCCGTGCACTGGCCGATTCAAC
>Ga0137436_1000129_pt1 | contig 24723 bp, 26 predicted proteins | sample EasRivERMGT119_2_FD_102328 | JGI IMG/M metagenome (GOLD analysis project Ga0137436, IMG submission 102328) | Soil microbial communities from meander-bound floodplain in the East River, Colorado, USA - East River MetaG ERMGT119_2 | ecosystem: Environmental > Terrestrial > Soil > Floodplain ...
ACATTGGATTATTAATTCCAATTAAATCGCACGTTATACTAAGACTTCCGGCACATATATAATGTGGCTTATCTAATTCTAATGGCAACTTAATTGCAGTAACTGCATTTATAGCATTTTGAATTACTGATTGCTCATTAGTAACACCATCTCCTTTAGCCCCAAACCAAGATAATTTTACCAATCCACTAAAATTTCTTTTACAATATATTCCTTCGATAGTTTTACAATATATAACATTATCTAATTTACTATCATCCATAACACTTCCATCCCACCACGTAGTTACTACTGTATAAGTAACCCATTCTCCTGTATTACTATCAAGAATATTGTGCAAAACTGTATTTGTCTGTGCCATAGTTAAATAAATAAATCGTTAGTAAAAATTACACCAGTTCCTTTCTCAACAAAATCAGCATCTTCAATTCCATTAGCCCACCATCCTTCTCTTACAGTTCCGCCTTCCATATAAAAGTAAGAAACATGACCTTTTCTCAACTCGTGGTCTGCCATATAAAGTATTACTTCTGCCTTATCATTAAAGACACGAGGAGTAAAAGCGTCTAACGGGTCATAGAACCAACTTCTTCCGTCAGTAGGAACTCCTTGAGCTATGCCAACGGACTTATTAGAAGTCGTAAATAATGAAGGGTCGTATGCCATTTGAAAAAGTTTATTAGTTTTTAGAATGTCCAAGTTACTCCAATTTCAGCTTCTGTGATTGGAACTATCGTTGAAGTTTGAGAATAAATTAATTTTGGAGTTGTATCTAATGCTCTGATTGCTGCCGGACTACTTAATGAAATCCTTTTTACTCCATCTCCATCATCAACCAAGAGTGGGTCTATACTTGTCCAACCAGTTGCATTAAGCAATGAAGCGTCAAGTGCAACAGAATGATAAAAATTAGAGGCATAGTCGAATATTATTTTATGAGTAATTAAACTATCCAACTTTCTACCAACAGTACTAAATTGAAAAATATTTCCAGTGTAAGACACAAAACTTGGGTCGAGAACTCTACCACTGCTTCCGCCATAGTCATAACCAGTTGCTATGAATTGAGTACAATTGGAAAAAGTATTGCTATCCACACGAATATTCTTAGCAGGCGGAAGTTTAGTTTCATCCGCTTCGTCTAAATAACCGCAACCAGTAGCAAAACTGCCTTCCATAAACACTAATGCAGGAGCAAGACCAGAGCCAGTCAATCCTTCAAAGTAATTATTTACTATTTGTTGATTCCCGCCATGCACTTTAACTCCAGCAGCTCCATTAAGGAAAAAGTTATCCCTAATTTGAGAATTTGAACAAGCTCTTAAAGTCATAGCTCCAGTAGAATTAATGAAAGTATTGTGCCTAAATGTATTGTAACTACATTTATTAGAAATTACTTCTTGGTCTGCACTGAAATCTTTAAAAACATTGTCATTAACAGTAGCGTAAACTGGAATACTATTAGTTCCAGCACCACTTCCAATCCTTATATCTTCATTTCCATTTTTTCCTATTGTGGTACGAAGTCCAAACAAACAATTATCTACTTGATAAAATTTATTTGCTGTTGCTACCATATTAATAACTGGGCCCAAGTCTCTTTTATTTATGAACTCGCAATGGTCTACTCTATTATATTTTCCTTGCATATTAATCCAATACTTCGGAGAACCAGTTGTTATCAAAGTAGAGTGATTGTAATTATCAATTACTGTGTTTGTAAGTCTTGAACCGTCAGAGCCAGAACCAAAAAGTACAACTGCATTATTAGCCAAGTTCCAAGGTCCACTCTGAAATAAAAGTCCAGATACAATATTGTAGTCTCCGTTTATCTGAATTACAGAACCGCCAGTAAGTATTACACTACCTGGAGTTTGTGCATGAATAGTTATTGGCTGTGCAGCAGTTCCATTTCCTCTGAAGTTAAGAATCATATTGCCAGTCCAAGTTCCATTCAGCAGAGTTATATCATCTCCTGCCGCCCAAACATTCTGCGATTCGCTATTAAGCAATGCAACTTGAGTATTGTTGTAGCTATAAGTTGCGGCATTGACATAGATAGGTAGCAATAAAAATAATATCTTTTTCATGGCATTAAATATTCTATTTGAAGTGTTAAAGTGTTTGAACTCGTAGATGAAAATGTAGCAGATAAATAAATTGTAGTTAAATCTGCATTTAATCTAACATACGAAGTGATTCCAGTTCCTGAAGAAGTAACTCCATTAGCTGTCTGTCCAATCCCTCTATACAAATAAGCGCCTGTAGAACTAAACCCTGACGGCACTTTTGCTGTAGGGCAATCAGAAGGCAAATCTAATGTAACTCCAGTAACAGCAGTACCAGCCGTTCCGTACTTTAGATGCACAATAATAAAAACTCGTTTACCCGCTCTGCTCCATTGATAAGTATTTGTTTCTGTTCCACTTGGCGCTGTTGTTGCTGTCCATGTAATTGTCCCTGCATAAGTTTGTTCTGGAGCATCGTAATTAGTACCGCCGCCTGAAGCAACAACCTCATCTACGTAAGCTCTAACACTACTTGCCGTATCTGTCAATTGACAAATAGTTGCATAATCTACCGCTTTCCAATTTTCATTAGTAAATCCGCCAACAAGCCTATAAGCAGAATCTCTTTCGCTAACATAAACCTGCATCCCCAACTTTCGAGTTTGAATTGAATCTCTATCCCTTACTCTATCAACACTCTGAAAATCGTTTATCTTAAATGTCTTGTAATCGTAACCAGCTATTGTCTTAAAGTTATATCTTATTGTATCTGGAACAACTATATTGACTATTCCTGCATTAATCATCTTCTGTATTACAGCGGAATTACTATCTCTGGAATTAGTTGTTCTCGCTCCATACCAAACTGCATTAAATCCATCTACATCTTTTGGAATCAAGTCTCCATCTTTTATTCCACTACGATAAGAATATTCATAAACAACTCCAAGTGGGTCTCTGATGAATACTGGAAAATTACCTTTTCGAGTTATCGTATCTCTAAAATAAAGTACAGCTTCTGCAACACTCGCAAACGGTCTGTACCTAAATGCAATATCATCATAGTAATAACTACGAGCATCAAGTGGCATTGATTGAGCCACTCCCCATGCCTTATTTATTGGAGTGTGCTTAACTGGAGTATATTGCGCATGAACGAAGAAAGGCATTATCCACAAAAGAAAAAATATGTATTTCATTATGAGTATTTTATATTCTGATTGTTTGCCTCGAATACTGGTATTACGCGAGTGTAAGTATACTTGAATCCGCCTACTGCATATGTAGCGTAAAACACTTGGTCTGGAATAACTCCATAATTCCAAATAGAATTAAACCACTTGTTCTTTTCGTTAAAGTTTACAGGATACCTTAAAGCTAAATGCTTTCCAACTGAAGCTGGTGTATAATCAAGATTAAAAGGTTCTTTGTTAGACAATGTTGCACTTTTCTGAAAAACAAAATCATCTATATTAGCTTCTGTAAATGGAGTATCACTCCATCCCCAAGACACAATTCCCATAGGACTCGCATAAGGTTTGAACTCGGAGAAAGCATATCCAGCCTGATTTTCTTTCAGTGTGAAGTCCATAGAATAATAGTACATTGGATAGCCTGCAATCTTCTCTACTGGTTCAACTCTGGCATCTTTACTTATGACGTATTTAACTCCCTGAATTGCCAAATCGTCTAAAAGTATTGTATTGCAGATTTTCAAGTAAAGCCAATCTGGAATACCAGTTCCATTACCAAATAAAACTGTTCTTTTCTTTGTGGCAAGGCTGCGAAGATTATCAAAATCACCTATCTCGTCTTCGTTAATTAAAGTATCTATGCTACCAACCCATTTTTCAACCAATCCTTCTACTCTGATTTGACTCCTAAAACCATTGCTGAAAACAGTTCCGGGCTTATTCTTTAGACTTCCGCCGTCAATTAAAATAGTTCCATAATGTTTTTCTTTAACAGAAACCATTTCAGAGATAGCGGCTACCAAATCATCTACAAATAAAACGAAGTAATAATCTCCTTCGCCTAATAAAGAGAAATCAATAACCACTTGTTTTAATACTTCAGGGGACGTAACTGGAGAAGGTGTAACATTTGCATAAGTATAAGTGGATATAACTGTGCCACACGAATCAAAAACTAAAAGCCTAACTTCCTTTTCAATTGCGAAATTAGTTATTACTTGGTCTGTTATAATTTCAGAAAGCTGAATCTTTTGAACGTACTGTGGATTGTTCACCCATTGCTCATTTCTATTAGCAAACCAATCCTCATGAAGTTCTGGCGCTTCCTGTTCGCTGTCATACTTGACCATGTGGAGAGTGTTATAATCACTCCTGTAAATTGAGTCTCCCATAATAGTAAATGTTACTCCAGGATTAGATAATTTCATTAAGTTCGCAAGCGGCGTCTGCGTTGAAACAAGTAAACTCCATTTTTGCACATTGCGAGAAACATCTTCGACTGACATTTTTCCTATCGGCAAACAATGAATGTCAAGCCCTTGATACTTGAATTTCACTAAACCGCCGCTTGAGAATTTAGCAACAGTATCCGCAAAGAAAAAAGGCGTTTCAACGGTGCAGTGAAAAATATAAGGATAGAACAAAGAACTGTCTGGATAGTCTGCAAGTTTGACGTCTGTGTTTTCCGCTGTTCTGACTCCGCCGATTGTTACTGCAAATCCCGGATTCTTGTCGCCAGTTTCAAACTTCAATACAGTATCAGGTTGTTGATAGAATATTGACTTCCAGTATGGCATCCGAGTTAACAGATTTCTTTTTGGAGTAAGCAATGTATTGAAAACAGAATTATCTATGACAGCTTCAACAGATGTATAAGCCGGTCTGTTTAACTTGTATCCTTGTATAGTTACCGGAACTGCATCAATGAACACGCTCGTAGAAATAGTATGATTGCCATTTGGAATTGGAGCTAACGGAGTTCCGTCTGTCTTATTAACCGGAACTACCTGAAAAGTCCACGCTCCGTTTATATCAGAAGTTGTTGTTCCAAGTGGCACATCTTCGTAATAATCAAGATACAATTTAACTACAGTACTTGGTTTAGCTACACCTTTTAATAACGGAGTGTTATCTTGTATATGGAATCCTTCTGGAAATGAAGTTATCAATGGCAGATTAACCCAAGCCTGAACATTGAAAGATACTCCATAACTCGCTATACCAATGAAATTAAGACCTTCTGGAAGTATTGGTGATTGATGACTCCATCTACAGTTTCCATCTCCTGTTACTATTACTGACGAAGTTCCATTTATATTCAAAGTTGCAGTTTGCCCAGTTTCAAGAAAGCCTCTTATCAATGGTTTGTTATCATAAAGATAATCTCCGCTATGAATGTTCTCGATACTTGGCGGAGTTACCGCATCCATTATAGTTACCGTTCTTGACGTAACAACTCCAGTTAAATCAGAGAACGTCATTTCAATAGTGTGTATGCCAGAGTTAACGTCTTCTTGAAATGGAGACAGCGCAGTAATTACATTGTAAGCAAAAACTCCATTTGCATCAGAAGTTCCAGTACCATCTAAAACTCCATCTGCATAAACATTGAAAGCTGTGCTTGGTTGGCACACTCCTCTCATTACTGGCTTGTCATTGTTTATAATATCGTTCTGGAAAGGATAGTATATTATTGGAGCTAACGGTGAGTTGTTAACTTCTATTATAATGAAATTGTTTACTAATGTTTGCGTAGTAATTTTTTGATTAGAAATATCTACCATAAAAACAGTATCATCACCAGAGTTATCTTCTGAAGATTCTTGCTGGTAATCCATCCTGATAAACTCCATTCCATAACAATCCTTGCGATAAGGGGAAACAAGTGAAAGCTTATTCTTAACATTGTATTGCAGTATTGAAAAAGTATTTAGTCCATTGAACTCGAATCTTCCGCTCGCGTGTCTGTAATCCTGCTTGTTCATGTTCAACTCAATCTCATTGCACAAATATTCAAAAGCATCCTCGACTTCAACATCTTTTACTTCTCCAATATCAAACAGGTTTGTACTTGGGTCGTATATAACTGGCACTTGCTCTATTGAAATTATCTTACCATCTATCTTGAAAGCAATAAATTTATCAACATCATACGCTTTAAACCAATCCTTGAACGAAGTCTTAATTTGCGAATTTGAAGAATTTCTTATGGCATCACCGCAAGTTAATACTATGTTTGGGTTAGCTTCAAAATAAGCAGAATTAACTACGAATTGATTGTGAGACGCTCTGCCAACAACTTCCCTTAAAACATCAAGTGGTCTCTTGCAATAAACAATAGTAGAATCAGCTTTTGTATCAGCAGTTACAACTATGTTAGATATATGCGGAATGAAGTGAATATCTACATCTCCCCAATTTGCACTTTCTGGAATTATAAATAAACCAAAAGAACGCCCTGCTATGGCTGAAACTTCTCCATCAATATTTACTGTATATGTTTGCCATACACCTTCTTCTTTAGTAACAAGAAAATTAAGTACTAATGGATACATATTTCCAAGATTGTCCATAAGCCATATACCTACTTCACGAGATTCGCTCGAAGTACCTGTTACACTTTCTACCATCCAATCAAAAGTATATTGTCCTCTAATCTTGAAAGTCATAGCTCGAGTTGTCTTAATGAAATTCAAGATTTGCGGAAACTTTATTGCCCATTCACTTGGAGTTTGGTCTTGTTGCTCATTGTAATGGAATCCAAGATTTTGAGTTATAATTCCAAAAGAATCACCGTCTACATTTATAACATTAAGCGGCATAGTAAAAAACCTAAGCACGTCATTTACTATTGAAGGAATCGGAGACGGATTGACAAACTCCGAAGCCGTTGGCTGATAAGTAAATTTGCCTCTTAATGTAATTCCATCAAAGACAACTGGAATTGTCTTTGTGTCTTGCGCATTACAGTTGATAGCGTACTTCACATCATCGTTCTGACTAAGTATTCCCCAAGCCGAATTATCCATAACTGGAACAGAGTAACCAGTTACCCTATCTCTTGTTTGCGCCAAATCAAATCTTCCGTAATAGTACACTTCAAAAACCATTGTGTAAGGATTGAAACGTTCTATTCTAAAATACATTTCTCCGGCATAACCTTTTCCAGTATATTTTAGATAACGAATAATATCCGCTCCATCTCCCACAAAGAGAAAATCCATCATTAACGCTCTAACTCCGCTGAAATAGTTTTTATTCGTTCCGAAAGAAAGTTGCATCTCTTTCAGATTAGACGGATTCATTTCGAGCGGCTTCTTTGTTGCGCCAACAGAAACTACTACCTGCCCCATGTTGTTGTACACAGAAGAATAATACTCGCCAGCTTTGTTGAGTAAAAAACAGTACCATTCACGAGGCAAAGTTCTATCCATGAATTATTCTATTTGCGTATAACTGCTTAGATATATCAATGTTAATTTTTGGCTTGAAGATATTCTTGATTTCCCTTTTGGACTTTTGAATTTGCTTTCCCAAATACATTGTCTGCGCCCAAGAGTCGTTTTGCTTTTCAGGAAACGAAGGTATCTTGTAAAGTGGAATCAACTCTGTTCCTGCCGGTAAGTGTTTGATAGTCGGCTTATCTGCAATCCAACTTCTTCCATCAGGCTGCTTAACAAATTCAAGACCAGCCTCACCAAAAAGCGCATCTCCGCCCTTATGAATACCGCCTTGCGCATAAGCAGGAATCTTGGTAGCAAGTGCCGTTGCTAATTCTATTGCGCCCATAGCTCCTACTGCAATAGCTAATCCAATACCAGCTCCTGGAACTTTGAGTGCATTAACTACTGCAACAGCAGTACCTGAAATGATTTGAGCAATAGCGACTTCTTTATCAAAGACAGCTTGGTCATGTTTAAGTTTCCTTATTTTACGAGCAGCTTCTTCTTCCATCGCCATCTTCTGAGCGTTCAACTGAACTTCATACGCATTTTTTTCTTTTGCGGAAATCGTAGAACGTTCAATAGCTTCAAGTTCAAGGTCTAATGCTCTTTGGCGAGCTTCACTTTCTTCTTCAATCTGCTCCATGCGAGCATCAAACGCTTGGTCAGTAAGATCTTTAATCATATTAAGACCATCTTCAGCGAGTTGGGCATAAGCAGCATTTCTCTGTTTAATGTAATCTTCATGCTGTTTATCTAAATCAATGCTTCCGGCATTTAGATCTTGTTGTTCTTTTAGTTGGTCTTTAGATAATTGCTTTCCAGAATCAATACGAAGTTTCCTTGCTTTTTCGTAATTAGCTCTTGCTCCTTCGAGATTGCCACGAGATCGAGAACCAGGAGCCATAAATGCAGAAACGGTAGCACCAGTTAATTTATTCTGCGCTTCTTGCTCGAGACCTTGCAACCTTGTCAGCTCTTCTTTATCATCAACAACTCTTGCAGCATTTATTTCGTTGCGATTCTTTATCTCGATTTTCTTTAGATTTTCCTGATATTCCTTAAACGATATTTCCTTATTTGCATATTGTTGATTTAGTTTAAGTAATTCCTGTGTTGCTTCATCTTCCTGAATTGACTCGTTCAAATCAGCTTGTTGCTTAACCAAATCAACTTGTTTATTAAACCAAGATACAGCAATATCATAAGACTGTTTACGGATATCGTTCTCGACGTCAGCATCATTAGCTTTCCTCTGTGCATCAAGCTGTCTCTTTTTGAGTATAAATTGCTCTGCTGGCAATGTATCTTTAGCAACCTGTAAATCCTTGTCGTATTGCTGTTTATTTGCCTCTCTTCTTGCTGCAATATATTTAGTCAATCCTTCAATTCTATCTTCATACGAATTTTCCTCGTTTTCATACACCTTCTTTTGTGTAAGTTGAGTAACACGAATTTCGGCTTCGTTAGCCAAGAATATCATTTCTGTTCTCTTCAGATAAAAATCTCTAATTACAGTTGCCGTTTTCTTTGCCCTGTTTTTCTCTATTGTTGCACTTGTTTCTGCATACGTATTTTCTGCTTCAATTAGTTCTGCATGAGTAGCATTTGCGTTAGTGATTACGTACTGATACTTTGCATCTGCCATTGCATTTTCTTGTTCAGCTATCGCACTCAACGCATTAATCCTTTCTTCCTCTGACGACAACTGATTATCAAGAATCATTTCGCTTGCGGTCATCGCCGTCTTTATATTTTTCTCTGCATTGCTTAATATTATCTTTCTCTCTTCTTCAGAATAATATTTTTGACGTTTCAATCCTTCTTCTTGTGTTGCAGTATTTGCTGCAATTTGAGCAACTAACGCACCAGATATATCATCATACCTCTTTTTTGCGGCAGAGGTTTGGTTATCAAATACTTCAAGCTCTTTATTTAAAAAATCAAGTGTTGCTTCTATACCGGCTACTTCGCCAGCTTTCTTAACAGCGGTTGTTGCAATACCTTGAATTTGAAGTGGCTCTGCTTGTTTTTTCTTTAATGCTTCGTTGGTTTTTAATATTTTTTCTGTTATTACCAATCTTTGATTTGAGGCAGAAAGAATTTGAGTATTTAACTTGGCGGCTTCTTCATACGTAGCTCCTAAATCTTGAACAGTTGCATCAGCGGCTTCTTTTTTAGCTTTGTTAAGATTATCAATAGCTTCTTTTTGTTGTTCATAACTTGCTCCTTGAGATTGAATAAGTTTCAATTGATTTTCATAATACAAGACATTGAGTTTATCACTTTGGCTAAGTGCATCAGCTTGGTCTGATATAGCATTGTTATAAGCATTAGTTGCTTCAGTCAATCTATTTTGGTACTCAATAGCTTTTTCCATCTTGGTACTAAAAAGTCCAAGAGCCTCTGCTGCTTTTGTAATAGCCTCAAATGCGAGATTAAATATACCAGCCATACCTAAACCTGGAAGTATATATGCAAGATTACGAACAATGCTAAGATTTTCAGATAACGCTTTACCCATTTCTTTCATACCGCCACCAGAGCCAGCTTTCCGTATAGACTCTTCAACCTGATTAACGGCAGTATTAGCTTCCCTTAATTGTGCAGACAATCCTTCTTTGACAGATTTCGGGTCTTTATTAAGAATAGATTCAGCCAAAGCTGCTTCTAAATCTTTTACACTTTGTTTAAGTTTTTTGAACGAACTGTCATTTTCGGCTATCTTTTTACCATTATTAATATGAGCTTGAGTGTTTTTAGTAGTAGCTGATGTATTAGCATTAATAGCGTTAGTTGCGTCTTTAGCAGATTTTGAAGTACCAGAAAGCGCTGTATTTGCGATTTTAGTTTTCTTGCCCATATCATCCATTGCAAGACTTAATTTAGCTACACTCGATTGCAAACCAGACAGCGCTCCTTGCTGTTCTTTAATAGAAGCAGTAAGTTGCTGCAACCCAGATATGTCAATAGGAGATATTTTTACATTCTCGTATTTTTTGAGATTGGCGTGCAAATCTTCAACTATTTTCAATACTCGTTTGGCTTGAGCGTCAAGCTCCTGTTCATTAAAACCAACCGACAATAGATTTTCTGCCATATTATCTTGTTTTAAGTCTTTCAGCCGTTAATCTCGTTGTTTCATCTTGAACTTGTTTAATCATTAAAGCGAGTTCTTCAACAGTTGTTTTTTCTCTATCAATTCTGTATCCCTCTTTGTTAAAAGAATTAAGCATCCTTATAAAGTCGTGGCGAGATTGAATTTCAGGCTTATCTTCTTTTTTAGCATCACGAAGTTGTGTAAACTCGAATTCTTTTCTACGCAATTCAAGTTCCTTCGTTCTTGTCATACTCGAAATCCTATTCATTTGAGCAATGAATTTCTTTTCATCTCCTTCCCATTTTATTTTGTGTCCGATATTCTCAAACACTTCGAATCCTTCAATATATGGGACTTTAAAATGTTCCAAAAATATCAATTGCGCCCAAACTAAAACTTTCGAAGTATATATTCTATTTTTTAAATAGTTTATATAAGTGAACAGCTCAAATTCTTTTGAATTGTAAAGTCCGGTGAGGTCTATGTATTCCGAATAGACAATATCAAAATCTTCCTTAGTTAAGTTAGTGAAATCATGATTAAACCAACATTGCATGAAGATTTCTATATTTACTTTTTCGCATTTCATAGAACAGCCTTTACCACAAAAGAAAAATACCAAATCACTTTTCGAAGAGTTCATCTATCGTATTCTGTAAGTCCGGCGCTATTTTATTCTGAAATAAAAACCGCTCTGATTCAGGACTAAGTTCGATAATGTCAGGTCCACTCCTTCCTTTAATAATCTCAATTAATGGAGAGCGACTCCTGATTTCAAATTCGCCATTATCGTAAACAAAGACATATAAAGAGCGATAGAAGTTTCCAGTCATAAAATTGGTTACATGACTTATAATAGAAGCAAGTCCGCCCATTTTACTTTTCTTCAATATAGTATTAGGAGCATAATGTGTTCTGGTTTCTCCCTTCCACGTTAAGTACACAGGCTCTCCGTTACCATCAAATCCTCTCGCTAATTGATTCTGAACCATCTTTACTATTTCGGCTCTTTCGATAGTAATTTCCTTTTTCATTTCCTGTTTAGCAAGAAATCCTTTTAGCCTCTTTTCTACCATTTCAAACCCCTTGAATGACATGGCATAAATTTTAGAAACTTTAAAAAGAGCGTACCGCATTTCTGGGTACGCTCCCAATTTAAAAACAGGCAAAAGCAAAACTATGGAACAGCGACAGTAACAGGCGAAATTTCAACTCCGTAAATGTCTCCAGTTGCCAAAGAAGAAGGAATCGGAGCTTCAACTGTGTAACTCGTAGCCGCAGTGAATGTACCAGTAAGTTCTATATTAGAACCAACTACGGCAGCGGTAACAGGAACATCAACTCCAGTTGTTGCGTTTGTAACTACAATTCCAGGAGTTAAAGCAACGAGGTCAGCTCCGTACTCGCCAGTTACATCATCCATGCAACACTCGTCTACCAAACCAACAATCAACTTGGTAATAGTATGAGGACCTACATCTGTAAAAGTAAGATCAAGAAGACCCATCAAATCCAGAAGTGGAGCTGCATCGTTCAGCATAACTGCATTGTCTACAAAATAATCAGGCATATAACCTATCTGGAAATAGGACTTTGCCGGATTCTTCAGGTCGGACATATCTATCGCAGGAGCGAACAGAGAAGCTTTCAGACCGCCGTAAGTTCCGTCATGGTTGTCTTTACACACAAGGTTTCCCTTGATGTCTACTTCCATGACTCTCAAATCGGCATTGTTGAAGCTCTTCAGAACCTTGGCAAAGCAGAGTCCACCGTCTGTAGTCGAAAACAGTTTTGCGTACTGGGTATAAGAAACGAAAATGATTTCTCCGTTGTCAAGGGTAACTGTGTTGTCAGTTCCCTTCGTGTTTACTATCCCGCTTATTGGAATCTGATTCCCGAACAGCGGATAAACCTTGTCAGGCGCATCTGCGTGTACCCACTCGGTAAAGGCGGAGAGAATATCCGGATTGTTTAAGTCAGCAAGTGTGAACTTGAACTTTTTATCGCAGATAATCAACATAGCCGTTGCCGCAGGAAACAAGTTAGAACCAGTGCCTGTGTTTTTTATTTGTGAGCTTGAAGTACAAGCTCTTATTACTGCACTCATTTAACAATATTTTGTCGAGTTAATTAAAAATTGTACGTTATCCAAGTTAATGCAATCTACGAAGTCATTGATACCACTTATAGGAGAAGCTCCCATTACGTCTACCTTTGTGTGAACAATAGAGTTAGGGTCTTTAGAACTCATGTGATGGTCTTTAGCGAAGTTTGACAAGAATGTCTCGTAAACAGGATAGAGAATCGGCTTGAAAGTTTTCTGATAGCGAACCATTGGCTCGTCATCTGAATTAGTTAATGTAGCAATCGTAATTCTACGAAGTGTAACATCAGCGTAAAGACCAGTTTCACCACGTCTCTCGATAAAAGGCATATAGAGCGCAAGCAATACATACTTCATACCCTTGAGTGAAACGCTTTCGTCTTTATCTTTCAAGTTTTTGACAATATCAAGAAAATCACCATAGACATAGTTGATATGAATACCAAGTTCTTCGGCAGTATGCAATGCTGCATCTCCTATAATGTCTACGATAAAAACGCTGTCTTGCTTTTTCATTAGATGTCAAACTCATTTATAACCCTGAACTGCCAAAGATTAACATTGCTCCATTCTGGATAATCAACTTTGTTGACTTCCATGAAAGTACAGAACTCCGTTACCTGATGAGAGAACATATTCCACACCTCAGTCATTTTTAGTGAAATCGGCATTACTTCGGTAGCATCTCCCTTAGCTCTTACTGTTCCAACCCCACTATTCCAGACGTGCTTGTCTTTTAGCCACCATGTATAAACATAGTAAGCAATCAGACTTCCATCTACGGTAGGTGATATGGCGTAAACAAGTCCACGCCATTCTTTAGTGCCACTTACCAAATCAGTAAAACGTCTTTCTGACGGGTCGTCTTTGTAAGCCTTATAGAGTTCATACCCAAGAAGTTTCAAAAGCAATTCCTCTTCATATTTTGCTATGAAAAGTTCAAGACTTTCAGCAACCTCTGGTTTTGAAGTATTTGGAATGTTTATCTCTCCAACAAAAAAAGTAGTATCAATTAGATTAGGCATTGCATCAACTTTATTAGTTATTCATCATCTTCAGGAGCTTCGTAACCTTCCGGCTCTTCTTCTGTGGCAAACCCTTTTGATATAAGGTGCTTTGCCATATCGGGATGAGCCTTAAAAGCTTTTCCTTGCTCGTGATGCTTGTTTATTTCAGTAGGAAACAGGGTTACGAACTGTTCTTTATAGTTCGCAAGTGTTACCTTTTTTTCTTTTGCCATTGCTATATTTTTTGAAAGTTACGAAATAAAAGTTTTGAAGATTAAGGAATGACTGGCGTTTCAATAGCAGCAAGAACATTGGCGAAACTGTCATAGACAAAAGCGCCAGTGTATGCGTCATTGAAGAACTGGTGAATCGCCATCTCACCCAAGTACGTAATCAAGTTCTTGGTAAAGTCGTCATTCTCCCATCCGAAAGTGATGAACAAAGGTTTGAAAATCAGGACTCTGTAGTACCGCAGGAATCCCGCAAGGAAAAATCCTACCGGAATTGAAGGGTCTTCGATAACACGAGCACCGGAGATTGACTTGCCATCAGCGGATACAAAACTCGGCAACATATAGACTCCGCTATCTGTCGCTTTTGCCATATCCATGTTTGCAGAGTCAACCGGATTAATCAGGATAGTTATGTCTCCCTGAATGTTACCATTTCTCAACTGGGCAATGGCTGCTCTCAAAGCATCCATGTAAGTTGGATTGGAAGTCGAGATTCCAGTTTGCGTGTACGCTACAGAAAGATTTGTGATACCAGTTGGCTCTGTAGCTGAACCAACATTTGTAACGAGTGCAGAATTGAGCTTGATAAGAATTTGGTAGCGAATTTCATCTTTGATGAGTGTCTCCATTCCCTTCACATCCCACAGAAGTTCGACAGCAACCTTATCGGTAGCGGCGATTTTCTTGTAGTTGGAAATGTTAGTATCCAACTGGAAAGAAATGGCAGGTTTCAAAACTCCAGGTCCTACGAAGCCGGCAGCTCCCTGAACGTTTGTCTTATTCACCCATCCGTAAGCGGGTTGGTCTGTAGAACCTTTTGTGAGCATATCCCAGAAAGTAGGCTGTGGGCGAACTGGGTCATTGATAGTTGACTCGTAGAAAGGAACAGGAATAACACTTCCGGCAGTGTAAGTGTTTGCAGGTAACATCGGAACATTTGCAACTCTTATTTCAAGAGCTTCGAGATTCATTTTCTTTTTGTTCCTGATACCATCCAAAGACTCTTTGTTGTCTTTCTGCCATTTTTCAATCTGACCACGAAGCGTCAGTTCCCTTCCATTTGAACCGGCAGCGCGAGTTTCGAGTTCAATCATCTTCGCATCAATAGCGGCAAAACGAGCAATGACTCCTGTCTTGTCATCGCACAAAGAACGAACATTCTCCACAGGGAATTTCTTCCATGCTTCAGACATTGTTTCAAACTCTTTGTACAGAGCGTCATTTTTCAGTTCAGCTTTTGCAGCGGCACGAACCTCAACGAGAAGCTGTTTTTTCGCTTCTTCATCATCTTTATCACTTCCACCACCGCCTTCTGCGAAACGAGCGTGTCTTATCGCAGGGTGTCTTTTGCTGACAAAGGGAACAAACTTTTTCTGATTTCCACAAAAGGAAATATATTCTCTTTTCATTTTTTAAAATTTTGAAGTAAGTAATTATAATCAACGACCTTACTCGGCTTCCTTTCATTGAGTGTCGTTCCACGTTGGTTAGACGGCTCTGTTTCCAGAAGTGATTTGTGTCGAGCAAATAGTGTTCGGGCTTCGAGTTGGTCTTTGCGCGGGAGACATTTAATAAACGCTTCCATCTCTTCGTTTAAATCTTCCAACGCATCTGTCTTGTCCTGCTTGTTACGCAGAGCATGAGTGAAAGGGTCTGCTGCCATAGAAACTGGGCTTATCTCGTACAGCTCCATTTCCATTATAATAAGACTATCGTTCTTCTCATCGTACTCCATTTTGTCCCACACAAAATTGAATCCAATTGAGAAGTTATCGACAGTCTTATTACGAAGGTGAACAAGCATCTTATCTGCGTAGTCCACTTCGTCAAAAGGCGTACTACGGAAATACAATCCGCCATCGTCCTCTTCCAGCCTTTCAAATAAAGCCAGAGGCTCTCTCGTATTGTGGAAGTTGAACATCTTAATTGGCATCTTGGCGTTGCTTTTAGGACCTCGCTCATTAATGCTTTTAGTGGCGCAACCTTTCATAAAGACTTCACCGTAGTCATTCTTGTTACCCCACGTAACTCCATAACCTGCCACTATACGGTTATCAAAGTCGCTAACGATGCCTTCAAGTTGAACATCAGTTGCTCTTGAATAACTAATCGGAGCTGCTCTTTTCTTCAGTTCCGCAATCTTTGGGTGAAGTGTCTTCATTATAATGAATTTTGTTCTCGTTGTCTGCGTTCAAATTCAAGTTTCTGTTCAATCTCTAATTCTTTTTGATACTGTTGATGAATAAGCATATTCTCTTTCCGCTCATTTTCAATCAACCTTTCTCTTATTGTCTTTTGCAAAAGCCACAATTTTGTTTCTCCATCAATCCATTTATCTTTCATATCATGTGTTTTGCTATATGTTATATCGTTCACCCGCCATAGCATTCTCAACCATTCTTTTATCTGCAATCATGGTTTTGAGATAATTAACCTGCGATGCTACGTAGTCATCAATCAAAGCCATAACGTGAGGTAAATCCCTACTACTGTGCAGATATAACGTTAAAGCATTTTCAAGTTCGTATCTGTTCATATTATGTGTTTTGCTGTTACCAGCCGCCCAATTCAACTATTCTGTTATGTAATGCTGAAATATAAAAACCAAAACAATCACAAGAATATCTGCCCCATAGTTGCTGACACTTTTCATATTCTTGTAACAACTCTTGCTTTGTTGCTTTTTCAATATCTATCATGTGTTTTGCTGTTTAAAGAAGGCGGTTTGTTTTTGACGGCTGTATCTCATCCGCCGCGATTTCTGCTTTAACGCTTACTTCTTGCCTTCTTAATTATTTACATTTGGGTCAACTGGCTCTGGAGCTGCAACTTCTACTTTAGGCGCAGTATAATAAACATCTCCATCTTCAACGGTATCATATTCAAGCGCCTGAAGGTATTGATTTTTAGTAATAAGCCCTGACTTATATTGAAGGTCTAATGCTTCAGTTCTATATTTCAAACTTTGACCAGCAGCCATAACTGCATCTTGCAGAACAGCTACATCACCATAATAGCAGGTAACATTAGTCTCAAAATAAGTAGTATATTTAAGCATATCGCGCTTATTCTCTGGAATCGTAACGTTGTTCAGTAGCCAACGTTCAGATGAAGTACGATTTTCATAGGTAGCATTTTTACCGCTCATAAGTTCGGCAGGATAAGCATAACGGTCTGCTATCATATCTATGCCTTGTCTTATTGTGTTTTTCAAATCCAATTCAACAGCCGAGAAACTCATTGGATTCCACTTTAAACCATGACGAGTTACAACGTACTGCCATTGCGACAAAGACAAACCGTACATCTGCAAATCATCCTGAATCTCTTTTTTCTCTTTTGGATTTAAAGGAACATAACCGGCAACTGGGTCTTTTCCTGAATCTTGACTTATAAAACCAAGTGGACCTTTCTTGCGAAGTAATACATTGTCTGCTTCCATAGCAGCCATTATATTAGATATAGCCCATTCAAGTCCGGCTATTTTAGAAAGCGGTAATCCCATCTCATCAACTGCATTCATGTAGCCATCTCTAACAATGAATATTTTACTCGAAGGAATAACTATATCATCTGCATCCATCCAAGACATATCCATGACCCACTCTTTAATTGGATTTGGGCTACGAATTAGTGAAAATTTTTCGTTTTTCATAGGTGTTAGCAACAACGGGTTCAAGTTCCAAAAAAAAGTAGCTGTCTTATCAAGCGAAGATGGCATCTCCATAATATAAACAGGGCAGTAACCATATACTTTCTTGTATATCATTTGCTGCCCACGAAACTCGTACCAATCTTGCATAGGGTTTGGGTTGAGTAATCTCTTTTTAACGGCTTTGCCATAACGAGATGTATCGTAATCGTAGTCGTCTTGCAGTATCTCGACAACTCCGTTTAAATCAGCGTTAGTCTGTCTGTCAATAACTGAAGCCAAAGGTGAGCAGTAAAGATATGCCCAGTACTGCATCTGTTTGTTTTGTAGATTCTTCCACATTGGAGAATTACCTGTCAAGATAACGTCTCCTTCGCCATTATAAGGAATGAAGCCTACATTCGTGTTAGGTATAGCAGTTGCCATACTTCCGAAGATGTTATTAATCGGACTTGTCAAACTTATCATTCCGCCTTCGTACTGGTTGCGCATGAAAAATCAAGTTTGCGTAGTATCGCTACTACTTCGTTATTAATTTTCATTATAACTACATCATCAAATGTTAGAACTTCATCACAGATACAAAATAGAGAATCTCCATACCAACGTCTCCTGTAAACTTGGAATATTATCTTTGGTTTCTCTGGAAGTTTCTGATTATCCACAAAAGAAAAAATTGGTTGGATTGATTAGAAAAAGCAACATAGTGTCTCCAGATAGCCGTACCCGTAACAGGTGGAATATAAGAAGAACACTATGTGCCGTTTATAGGTAGAATTATACTCAATAACATTATTATAGCTACAACTATAACGAATCCAGTCAATATCTGTTTCCATAGTCTCGGAAGTGGCATATACCAAACCAATCCAAGACATAGTGCGATTATTAACAGAAATACGAGTAGATTAGTTGGGTTCATTTTTTCTGTATAAGTGGTTATATAAAGCTAATGTCGCAGGACTGAGCGTCTGCTTTATGTTGCCCTCGCTTCCTGGCAATTCAACTAATCCATCCAGATATCCAAGTCCGGCATTAAGAGTTGGTATCAGATTCTCATATCCGCCCATCTGATTCTCCGAAGCTGTTTGGTTGTAAATTCTGCTACCGTATTTTAACTTCATGTAAATATAGTGCATCTGAAGTTGCCACATTCTGCCAGTAACAGGAATCCAGTGCTGTCCATTCTCGCTTTCTGGAACTCTTAAGCCATTGTTTCCCAAGACGCATCTGCTACGATACTTTTCTGCCATATAGTTACCAATCTCGTATGAAGTTTCATTCTCGTGAAAAGTTGGGTCTACCATGTGCTGATACTCTGTGAGTGGAATCCCTATGTTGGTACGAGCAAAGCAATCCATAATGTCTATACTGCGATATATAGCGGCGAGTATGTTTTCTGAAGTTGCGCCTGCTGTAATGTACTGACGAAGTCTGGTCTGCGAGTCTCCACTATTACCTATACCAAAAATCATAGGCTCTCCAGTACCTGGCGCGGTAGCCGTTACCGTAACCTCACTCAATAGAGGCTCGTCGTCAAACTCTGCCGAGATTGCTTGCATGAGTTGCTCCCAATAATCCAAGTACATTGAAGTCCAGAACATTGGGCAATAATCAGAAGCGTGCTCAAAACCAGGAGTAGTCTCATATCCGCCTTTTTCTAACGGGAATTTCCCTACTGCGGTCATCAACCAATCTGGAGCAAAAGCGCCTGGAACAATACGAATCTTGAAGTGAGGAATGATGCCATGCTGAGCCTGCATCTTCCTTCCCCAAGCAAACATATCACGAAAGATACCGAACTCAAATCTGTTTTCGGCAACCCAAATATGCTTCATGTAAACTCTGATAACAATACTATTGACATGGCGGTAAAAGTTCAAGTCTGGGTTGTCCATGTTCTGCATCCACTCGTGTTGTCTTAAACAAAGTCCCTGAAGCGGAGGTTTTGCGTTACTCGGAGGTGTCGGCTCTTCAGGACACCCTATGCGAAGTTCTATAATTTGTCTTGGTATCATAGTTTAAATTTAACAGCATTTCCACAAAAAGAAAAATGTTCGGTCTGGCTAAGGGAATGTTTTCAACTAATCCGCTGCTGCCTCATAGTTCCTTTCGCTCTTCGACGAACATTTTGAATCTTTCTTCATATGCTTAGGTTTTAATTTATTACGTTCTGTAATAGTGGGTGTATGCTCCATACCTTATCGCATCTAACAGGTGATTGTGTCCATCTAACGGCTTGTTAGTAGGATTGCCCATCTCGTCAACCACCCAAATGTACTTACTCAATTCGTCTTTTATATCCCTGCCCTGATAATACACATTGTACTCTTTGAGTTTTTCAATCCCAGCCTTAACCGACCCATCTCCTTTCTTTGCGGCAACAGCTCTCACATCGAGTTGCTTGAGTTGTTTAATCATGTGAGGGTCGTGCTCGCAGTAAACTACACTGTTGTCATCGTACCCATTCGCTACGAGTAACTCGGTAATCCTTTTAGCCGTCATCGCGCCAGTCTTGTAAGCTAACTCTTCGACATATAAATCGCAATGCTTCTTCAGCTCCATCTTCACTATCGCGGTAGGGTCATTCGTATAGCCAAAGTCCATAGCGAAGAACGGCTCTTCGAATGGCAGCTCACTTGCTACTTCCCAATCAGGGAAGATTAAACCTACTACATTTCCGGTTATCCCTCTCGCGTAAACCTTCCACAGCTCTGGATCTTTGATTCCCTCGATATCTGCGTGCTGCCGATCACTAAGAAAGGGGTTGTGTTCATGCCAAGACCTAAAAAACACAGTGCCTGGTTCGTCTTTCACTTTTTCGTGCGCCCAGAACTTGATAGTAGGGTTGTAGTCAATAATGCTCGTTTCCGACCTCGAATCTAACTGCCACCACGTCATGTAGTCAAAGGTATTAGCTTCGTTGATAAACAGAATATCCCTCTTAGGACCTCGCGCATCAAACTCCGTCTCGTAGGTTTTAAACTCCAGAACAGAACCCGAATTAAACAGTGTAACGTGATCACTCTTGCGGTGCTGCTTGATCGCTCCCGAAAACGTAGGCAACACATATCTCTCGAAATCCCGCATTGCACCTGCTCTCAGGTGCGGGAATGATTTAGAAGTTACTGTGATCGTTTTTACCTGCTCAGAAGCTATCACCGCGAGTGCGCCTAATATATTCACCGTCTTGCCGCTGTACTGACCACCCTGATGAATGATGCGTCTCGCGTTTTTTGATCTTACTAGATCGAGAGTTTCTTCGAAAATCACCGATGTTTTCATATCAAAGATATAACGAATAAATGAGATAACCAAATAAAGTTTTCAACAGGTCGAAAGTTGAGGAAACAACTGTGGGGGGAACAAGGGCGACAGCAAAAATTTTAACTTTTTTTTAACAAGTTAAAATTAACTTAAACTTTAGTTAAAAAGCTAAGCTGCCGATTTGACAGCTTAGCGTTAAGCGTTAAGCGCTCAGCTTATAGCTCCCATCAGCTTGCTTAATGAATCCGTTGTCGCTGATAACGGTACGGGCTGTACCATTAAGCGTGCTATAATCATATGAATTCGACTCCTTTTTATAAGTCGGATATTTAGCAAGCATTTGCTCAAACGTTAAGCCAGCTATTAAATCAGCGTATATTTCAAAGCGCTTGCTGCCAACTTTTTCCGGGTTGCTGCCATCGCTAAGCTGAGCGGCTAAGCTTTGAGCGCCCGATGTTTGAGCGGCTAAGCTTTTGCCCGTTACACCAGCTTTAATATGTAAAGCTGGTTTACCAAACAATTGCAAAAATGAGCTTTTGAGCGTATCCGTTGGCAGCTTAGCGGCTTCAATTAAAGCGTTAAGCTTGTCCATGCTTAATTCAAGCTTATCACATAAATCATATTTAGCTGTATTCAAGCTCATTTCAAGCTCCCGGCTTAAATCCAGCTCAGCAAGCTTTTTATCAAAAGCTTCAAGCTCAGCGCTCGCTATCGTAACAGCTTGTACGGTAGCTATAACAGCAGCATTTTTGTAATCAAATTTCGCAGCAAGCATAGCTTCCGTATGAGCTTTATGAGCTTCGAAAAGCTTAGCTTCAAGCTCAGCTTTTATAGCTTCATTAGCTTCATTTTCAACTTTTTGAGCTTCCAATATCGGGAGCATAAAAGCGGGGATAACTTTTTCAGCTTCCGGCTGAGCTTCCGGCTGAGCTTCGCCGCTCCCGTTCGTAGCTTGCGGCTCGTTAGCTGGTAAATTTGTTTCGTTCGTTGTTTGCTCATTTGTTGGCTGAGCTACCGTTTTAACATTTGCCATAATTTTTAAATTTGATCGTTTAATAATGAGCTACAAATGTAGCTATTTTGTTTTGAATAAAAAAGTTAAAATTTGTTAACAATTGAATTAAGCTTTAAGCTTTGTAAAAGCTCAACTTTTGCAGCATTACACAAGCTATATTTTCACGCTCATAATTTGTGTTTTTTGCCATGTTTTTTTGTTTAAATATTTGACGTTAATATAATACGCTTAGCTTTAAGCTTAGCGCTTTTTTTGTTTGCTATATGCTGAGCTTTGCGCTCGTTTATTTGCTTGCTTATTATTGCTATAAAGCCAGCTATAAAAGCTGAGCTTAAAGCAAATGCAATAATATCGGTAATTAATTGAGCGCTCATTTTAAAAGTTTTTTATATCGGTGATCAAATTTTTTATAGCTACATAGCTAAGCGCTAAGCTATTAAATAAGCCAATAACAACGTACGTGTAAAGCTCATAATTAATACATTCGTAGCTGAGCTTATAGCTTATAGCTATTATTCCGATAAACGGAATATAAGCTACGAACGGGAGCAATTTTTTAAGCATTTTTTTCATGTGTGTATTTTTAAATTTGAAACACAAAGCTAAGCAGCCAATCGTTAACGAGATGTTAAAGCCACATATATTTGTTTCTATAATATATGCTCAGCTTTGAGCTATCGGCTAAGCTCAATATATAAATAACCGAGCGCGCGCGTATAAGCTTTTAAGCTCAAATGAGCAAAAATTCGAGCTTAAAATGAGCTTAACTTTTGGACCGAAACCTTAAAACGGGCTTAACAGCAAGCTCAGCTTATAGCGGTATCAAAAGTTAGCTGAGCGGCTTAAATGAGCTAAAAATGCCCATTTTGACGTTAATTAAATTTAACTTAAAGCCAGCCGGTAAATTTCATTTAACATAATATACATTATAAGCTTTTTGCTCATTTTTGAGCTTTAAGCCGCTGAAAGTCAAGCTGTTAGCTACTTAACATAATTCGTTTTTATTGGACACCTTAAAATCCGCTTAATTAACATATCGTTAACATTTTATTCCAAAAATTTTTTGTACCTTGCCTATAATTTTTGCCATGCTCAAATTCTTAGCATTTAGCTAAAATATTTGGTATGTTAAAGCTAAGCAATTTAGCCAAAAAACAGCCCGCTCAGCTCATATAATAAAATATTCTAATGTATATTGGAAGCATGGTTTAAGCTCAAATTTTGCTCAAAGCTCAGCTTAAAGCACATATATAAATAATCTAAATATGAAGCCGCTCCCGCTCATTAAGCTGTCATTCTGTCAGGTATGCTTAGCCAGCTATTGGCTTAAAGCAGCTACCATGCTAAGCCAGCTATTAGGCATTGCACAGTACCAGTGGATGCCTAGTACTAGGCGAGACCCAGTACCAGGTCAAGCCAAGATCCATGCCAAACCTAGATCTAGGTGAGACACACATCCGCCGAAATTTCCAGATTTACCTTTCGGGTTTTTACTTCTGAGATTTCCACAAAAAGAAAAATGCCAAAAGTCGTTTTCTAAATAGTCGTTTCTGATTTCTCGAATTCCGAATTTGAGAGTTTCGGCATATCGTCTGGCTTGATCACCTCTATGTGCACAGTTGTAGCTCCATTTCCGCCATCAACATCTCTTCCAAGATCAAGCTTCCTGATACTCATGTTCGCGTTGAAGATTCCGACCATTGCGTACTCAAAGTTCTGCGCGTAGATCACCTGCAATATCTTCTGGGCAACCAGGTGGTAATCTCCAGCAGCTGAGTTCCTGGCAATGTCATTAATGTACTGAACTGTGATACCGCAGTGCAGACATAGCGCAGGTAGATTAAACGGTCTCGGGTACTGCGTAGCAACAACTGCACCAGTCTGCTTGATTACCTCTTCCTTGTAGATCGGATTAGCCTCGCACCACATGAAGTACTCGAGAGCGTCATTCCATAAATCTTCTGGGCGATTCCCTGAGGATCTCGCCTTCACCATCCAGTGATTAACTGTGTTGTCCATAGTAGGTGTTTATTAGGTTCTGAAAATCATCCAATGTTCTTACGATAGCAAAGTGCCATCCGCACTCCATTCCGAGTTTAGCAAACTCCTCCTGTTCGGCGCTCAATTTGCCGTTGCCGACCTTGAACTCAATCCATACGATAGGCTTACGTATAAGAAACGCATCCCAAGTACCCTTGACGATGCCAGTGGTCTTATTGAGTGCGCCCATCCTCATGCCCATCACTCCCTTCATATCGGTTTCATTCTTTACTCTTCGGAACTTTCCGCGATGATCTCGCATGGTGTTCTGAAACCAGATAGTGCATTCTGCTTGGAGCTGAATCTCGCTTATTTGCTTCTCCATATTACTGCGTATTTGTTTATTAGATCCTGTGATACCTTAAAGCGCCTTCTTGTGTTGATTTTATTCAGTTTCTCGATTATTTCTGTTGATTCCTCCAAAGAAATTGTGTATTTCTCCCCAATTTCTGCGAAATATAGAAGCTTCTCGAGTATAGATTTAACATCTGTAGTATGTTTCATGTAACGTATTGATTATCAATGAGATATAAATATTACGTCGTTTTTTAGCGTCTTACATATAACACATTGATTCTCAATAATTTGCAAATATTGGGCATTTCTGAAAGTTGTGGGTTAATTTTACAGCTACTTTTGACGCAACTCGCTGATTATCAATGCTTTAGATGAAAAGGTTGTGGGTTGTTCCTAATTATTTATTATAGCGCTGCTGTATATATACATAATAACACATAGTATATTCTAATATATGTAGTATCTATTAGAAATCTCATATTTTTGGGTTTAATGCTTGCTATATATAATATTACATACAACCCTAAACTTTTACACCTAACACAATGAGTATCAATACGTTACGAATTTTTGGTATGAAAAA
>Ga0137436_1000130_pt1 | contig 24415 bp, 20 predicted proteins | sample EasRivERMGT119_2_FD_102328 | JGI IMG/M metagenome (GOLD analysis project Ga0137436, IMG submission 102328) | Soil microbial communities from meander-bound floodplain in the East River, Colorado, USA - East River MetaG ERMGT119_2 | ecosystem: Environmental > Terrestrial > Soil > Floodplain ...
CACCATGAATTCGTCGCCGCCGAGGCGTGCGACGACGTCGGACTTGCGCACGCAGCGGCGCAGCCGCTCGGCCACCTGCGCCAGCAGCTGGTCGCCGGCGTCGTGGCCCATGCTGTCGTTCACGTCCGAGAAGCCGTCGAGGTCGACGAACAGCACGCCCAGCACCCGCTTGTGCCGGGCGGCCTGCGCGACCGCGCGCTCGAGCTCCTCCATGCCGAGCACCCGGTTGGGCAGCTGCGTGAGCGAGTCGTAGTAGGCGCGGCGGTGCAGTTCCTGGTCGCGCTGCGCGGCGGTAAGCGCCACCGCGACGCGGTCGGCCAGCTTGGACAGGATCGACATGTCGCCGCCGCCGGGCCGGCGATCGTCGTCGTAGCCGAGCACGATCGCCCCGCCCAGGCTCGAGCCGAGCGGGATCGGCAGCGCGAACAGGTTGCGGCCGGGCAGGTCGGCGAGCGCCTCGATGCGCAGCCAGGGATCCTTCAGCGGGAAGTACACGCCGTTGCTCGAGCCGACCAGCCGGAAGGCGTCCTCTTCGGACACCAGCGTCGGGATCCCGTCGCGGCCTTTATCCGTGTCGGCGTACAGGCGGAACGCGCCGCGCGAGGCCGGATCGGCGAGCAGCAGGAACTGCCGGTCCGACGACACCAGCTCGCCCGCGCGCTTGAGTACGATCGCCGCAATGCGCGGCAGGTCGACGTTGGACAGGATCACCGCGTCGATCTCGGCGTGCGCAAGCAGCGCCTTGAACTGCACCGCCAGCCGGGCGGACATCAGGTTGAAGGCGCGCGCAAGGGCGCCGAACTCGTCGTCGCGCGCGACGTCGAGCCGCACGTCGAAGTCGCGCACCGCTACGCGGGCGGTGGCGTCGCTCAGCGCCTTCAGCGGCTGGAGCGTGCGGCGCACCTGCACCAGGCCGAGCAGCGCGGCGATGAGCAGGCCGAGAATCACCACCGGCACCACCACCCGCTTCACCGCCTCGACCGGCGCGAGCGCGTGCACCTCGGGCTGCGCTGCGACCACCGTCCAGGAATCCGCGCCGAAGCGGCCGCGCAGGAACACCTCGCCGTAGCTCGCCAGGTAGCGCGCCCCGTTCTCCATCCATTCGAACTCGCCCTTCGGCTGCAGCGTGAGCTGCGAGCGGATCGCCAGGAACGCCGACTCGGGCAGCGCGCGCGAACAGTGCAGCGGCGCGGCCTTGGCGTCGAACACGCAGCCGTCGGTCAGGAACGGCAGGTCCTCGACGTCCTGCCACAGGAAATGCGGCTCGAGCTCGAACGCAACCGGCGGCGCCGAGGCGTTGCGTACCACTACCCATACCGTCGCCTCGAAAGGGCTCGAGCGCACGATCAGGACACGACGCGTGCCCGGATCCGCGTCGGGCAGGCGATCGGGTCGGCCGAACACCGTGCGCACGCCACCGGGTTGCAGCACTACCGCGGAACGGAAGTAGCCCGCATAGGCCGAGCTCTGCAGCGGGCGCCCGGCCGCGATCTCGGCCGCGGCATGCGAGCCGAATGCCTCCGCCACGCCCAGCCGGTCGATGAGCGACATGCCGTAGGAGGCCGCCGTCCCGCGCAGCATGGCCACGCGCTGCGCGAGCAGCGCGCTCTGCACGCCGTCGTAGGCGAGCAGCAGCGTCGCAGCCACCGGCAGCAGCGCGCACAGCATGAAGAGCGCCACGACCCGGCGCGTGATGCGCGTTCCGAACTGGGGGGTCGAGCGCACTACTCGTAGTCCGAGGCGAGGCCGATGAAGGCGCCGTCGTTCGCGCGGATCACGTCGTCGCGGCTGACCGGAGAGGTCAACGGCCCCACGCTTTCACCGTCGCGGCCCTTGCTGTAGAGATCGAAGTCGGAGTTGAGCGGCACGAGGTTCTTGTTCTTGCGCGCCTTGCCGGCCACGCCCTTGAGGCCTTCCAGCCTCTGGTACACGTACGCATTGCCCCAGGGATCGACTTTGCCGGGCTGAATGACCCCGCTCATGCTGTCCGGCGGGGTCTTGTTGTCGTGCATGTAGGCCTTGATCGACGCGTTGATCACGGCGATGTCCTGCTTCGCCTGGTTGACCCGGATGCGTTCCCTGTAGTCCGCGTACTTGGGGAAGGCGATGGCGGCGAGCACAGCCACAATGCCGAGCACGATCATCAGCTCGACAATGGTCAGTCCCCGTTCGGCATATCCCCTCGGCATTGCCGATTCCCCTTTGATTTCGATTATCCGCTTGTAGTTATGCACGCCTGTGCATAACGTCATTTACCCCCTGTTAAAGAGTGAAAAGCCCGTGACCTAGTCCCCTAGGGGAATCCCCTAGTGACCCTTGCGCCAACCCTTCGCTGCTAGGTGGATCCTCGCCGCGCGAGATAGATGCCGATGAGAACCACGACGCCGCCTGCGATCTGAAGTGGGACGAGGGGTTCGGAGAGAAGTACCCAGGCGAAGGCTGCCGCCACGACGGGCTGAAGCATAAGGCCGACGGAAGAGAACGCTGCAGGTAGATGAGCGAGGGCGTAGGCGATGAGGCCTTGGCCGGCGGCGTGGGAGATCAGGGCGAGGCCAAGGAGGATTCCCCAGCCGTAGAGGCTTCCGGGTAGCAGGCCGCCTTCGGTTGCGAGGGCGACTGGTAAGAGGAGGATCGCGGTGATGGTGCTGGTCACGGCCATCAGGTGAAGCGTGGTCTCGCCGCGGTCGCGAAGGCCTTTTACGGCGAGGATGTAGCCGGCGTAGAAAATCGCGGTTACGACCCCTAGAGCGTCGCCGAGGATGCCGGTGGGCGAGTAGCCGAGGCTGGTGCGGACGAGCATGGCGACGCCGACGAGGGCGGCGGCGAGGCCGGCGAGGAAGACGCCGGTCGGCTTCTGGCGCAGGAAGATCCAGGCGGCGAGGGTGACGAAGATCGAGGCGAGGTTGGCGAGCAGCGTCGAGTTCGCCACCGAGGTGTGCTGGATCGAGGCGTGCCAGAAGCCGAGATCGCCGGCGAAGGCGAAGCCCGCGGCAAAAAGCAAGGGCCATTTACCCGAGTAGGGTGTGCTGCTGCTGCCCTTGGCTTTTACGGCGTAAAGAATCCACAGGACGGGAACTGCGAGCGCGACGCGCCAGAAGGCGGTGGCGGTCGGCCCGGTCTCGGAGAGCCGCACGAAGATCGGCGACAGCGCGATGCAAGTTGCGCCGAGCAGGAGCGCGCCGAGTGCGGGGTTCATGCCGCCGCATGTTAAGGGATTCGGAAGCAGGACTTCCGGAGTAAAATTTTTAGCATGGCGGCCCCGCGTTTTGTCCACCTCCGGATGCATTCCGAATTTTCGGTGGCGGACGGGATCGTGCGCGTCGATGAGGCGGTGAAGCGCGCGGCGGCCGACGGCATGCCGGCGCTCGCCCTCACCGACATGGCGAACGTGTTCGGCATGGTGAAGTTCTACGGCGCGGCGCGCGGCGCCGGGGTGAAGCCGGTCATCGGCGCCGACTGCTGGCTGACGAACGAGGCCGACCGCGACAAGCCCTTCCGGCTGCTGCTGCTCTGCGCTTCGCGCGGCGGGTATCTGCGCCTGTGCGAGCTCCTGTCCCGGGCGTGGCTCAAGAACCAGCACCGCGCGCGGGCCGAGATCGCGCAGGCCTGGCTGGAGGAGGGCGGCACCGAGGGCCTGATCGCGCTCTCGGGCGCGGCGGGCGGCGATGTCGGCCAGGCGCTCCTCGGCGGGCATCCCGAGGCCGCCGAGCGCCACGCAGCCACCTGGGCGAAGCTCTTCCCGAACCGCTACTATCTCGAGCTGCAGCGCGCGGGGCAGCCGAACGCCGAGGCGCTCCTCTCGCGCACGGTGGCGCTTGCCACGCGGCTGAAGCTTCCGGTGGTGGCCACGCACCCGGTGCAGTTCCTCTCGCCGGACGACTTCAAGGCGCACGAAGCGCGCGTCTGCATCGCGCAGGGCTACGTCCTCGGCGACCAGCGCCGGCCGAAGCTGTTCACGCCGGAGCAGTACTTCAAGAGCCAGGCCGAGATGGCGAAGCTGTTCGCCGACCTGCCGCAGGCGCTGGAGAACTCGGTCGAGATCGCGCGCCGCTGCAACCTCGCCATCGAGCTGGGCAAGAGCCGCCTGCCGGCATTTCCGACGCCCAAGGGGGAGTCGATCGATGCTTTTCTGGCCTCTGAAGCCGAAAAAGGATTGGTGAAGAAATTTGAAAAACTTAATCTGAAAGAAGAAGACAAGCCGCGCTACCGCGAGCGCCTCGCCTTCGAGATCAAGACCATCGTGCAGATGGGCTTCGCCGGTTATTTTTTGATCGTGGCCGACTTCATCAACTGGGCGAAGTCCAACGGCGTGCCGGTCGGGCCCGGGCGCGGCTCGGGCGCGGGCTCGCTGGTCGCCTATTCGCTGGGCATCACCGACCTCGACCCGCTCAAGTACGACCTGCTGTTCGAGCGCTTCCTCAACCCCGAGCGAGTCTCGATGCCGGACTTCGACATCGACTTCTGCCAGGACGGGCGCGACCGCGTCATCGACTACGTGCGCAAGAAGTACGGCGAGGAGAGCGTGTCGCAGATCGCCACCTTCGGCACCATGGCGGCGCGCGCGGTGGTGCGCGACGTCGGGCGCGTGCTCGACCTGGGCTACAACTTCTGCGACCAGATCGCCAAGCTGATCCCGTTCCAGCCCGGCAAGCTGATCACGCTCGAGGACGCGCGCGAGATGGAGCCGCTGCTCGCCGAGCGCGAGCGCAAGGAGGACGAGGTCAAGGAGCTGCTCGAGCTCGGCGAGAAGCTCGAAGGCCTGGTGCGCAACGTCGGGATGCATGCGGGCGGCGTGCTGATCGCGCCCGGGCGGCTCACCGACTACTGCCCGCTGTACGCCGCCGAGGGCACGGCGAACGTCATCTCGCAGCTCGACAAGGACGACGTCGAGGCGGTCGGCCTGGTGAAGTTCGACTTCCTCGGCCTCACCACGCTCACCATCCTGGATTGGGCCGAGCGCTTCGTGCGCGGCCTGGGCGAAGCGGGGTTTTCCCTGGAAAAGATTCCCCTGGATGACGCGGAGACTTACAAGCTGCTCTCCGCCGGCAACACCACCGCTGTCTTCCAGCTGGAATCGCGCGGCATGCGCGACATGATCCGCCGCGCCAGGCCCGACCGCTTCGAGGACATCATCGCGCTGGTCGCGCTCTACCGTCCGGGCCCGATGGACCTGATCCCGGAATTCATCGAGCGCAAACATGGAAAACGCGTCGAGTTTCCCGATCCTCGCCTGGAAACGATCCTGGGCCCGACCTACGGCATCATGGTGTACCAGGAGCAGGTGATGCAGATCGCGCAGGTGGTCGGCGGCTACACGCTGGGCGGCGCCGACCTGCTGCGCCGCGCGATGGGCAAGAAGAAGGCCGACGAGATGGCCGAGCAGCGCGACGTCTTTGTCGCCGGCGCGCTCAAGGGCGGCCTGATGAAGTCGAAGGCGACGCAGATCTTCGACCTGATGGAGAAGTTCGCCGGCTACGGCTTCAACAAGTCGCACGCCGCCGCGTACGCGCTGCTCGCCTACCAGACCGCGTACATGAAGCAGCATCACACCGCCGCCTTCGCAGCCGCCAACATGTCCGCGGTGATGGACGACACCGACAAGGTGCGCCAGTTTCACGAGGATGCGGTCGCCAACGGCGTCACCGTTCTGCCGCCCGACGTGCACTCGTCCGAATACCGCTTCATCCCGGTCGATCGCAAGATCGTGCGCTACGGCCTGGGCGCGGTGCGCGGCACCGGAGAATCAGCGATCGGCGCGGTGCTCGAAGCGCGCAAGGCCGGAGCGTTCAAGGACTTGTTCGACTTCTGCCGCCGCGTCGACAAGCGCATCGTCAACCGGCGCGTCGTCGAGGCGCTGGTGCGTGCCGGCGCGTTCGACGCGCTCGACGCCAACCGCGCGCGGCTCCTCGCCAGCGTCGGCCGCGCACTCGAAGGCGCCGAGCAGGCCGAGCGCCAGGCCTCGCAGAACAGCCTCTTCGGCGAAGCCGAAGTGCCGCGCGGCGGCGCCCACGCCTACATCGAAGCCGCGCCCTGGGACCTCAAGCAGAAGCTGATGGAAGAGAAGGCCGCGCTCGGCTTCTCCGTATCGGGCCACCTCTTCACGGTCTATGAGCGGGAGATCGTCGGCTTTGCCCGCACTCCGCTAGCCAAGCTGGCGCCGTCCAATTACCAGGTCACCATCGCCGGTATCGTCGCCGCCGCCCGCACCCAGATGACGCGCCGCGGCCGCATGATGGTGGTGATGCTCGACGACGGCAGCGCGCAGCTCGAGATCACCGTCTTCAACGAGCTGTTCGACAAGCACCGCGACAAGCTGAAGGAGGACGCGCTCCTCATCGTCCAGGGCAAGGCGCAGAAGGACGAATTCTCCGGCGGCCTGCGCGTCACCGCCGAGGATCTGTTCGACCTCGAAAGCCTGCGCGCGAAGTATCCCGGCCGCCTCAAGATTTCCATGAACGGCGAAGCCGACGCGAAGAAGCTGCAGCAGATCCTCGCTCCTTACCGCGGCAATGGCGGTACCTGCAAAGTGTTCGTGCGCTACCAGAAGGCCGGCACCGAATGCGAGATCGCCCTGGGCGATGCGTGGCGCGTGCGCCCCGACGAGCGGCTGATCACCGAGCTGTCGGCGTGGCTGACGCCGGAGAACGTTCAGCTCGTCTTCTCCGGCGCGTCGCTCTGAAAGAACCTGGCCGCGCCGGGCCTGGGCTCGAACAAGCTGCGCTGGTGCAGGTACCAGGAATTGACCAGCTTCTCGGACGGATCGATGCGGCGCTTCTCGGCGAGGAAGGCGGGCAGCTCGGGATAGCAGGCGGCGACCTGCTCGCGCGTCGCGTCGCGCGTGCGCGCGATCGGAAAGCTGCCCCCGGCGCCGATGGCGCTGTCGATCAGCTCGCGCCGCAACTGGACCGAGCGGACGGCGCCGCCGATGGCGGGCAGCGCGGCCAGCTCGAGGCCGACCTCGGCATAGTCGCGCCGCGCCCAGCGCAGGAAGCTGTCCTCTTCGGGCAGGACCTTGCGGACGTGCACGCTTCCAACCCCGACGCGCCACTCTTCGCAGCGCGCGCGGGCTCCGGCGACGAAGGCTTCGACCGCCTCCGGCGGAACGAGCAATTGGAACGTGCGCTTGGCGCTGGCGGGCGCAGGCGGCTCGGCTTTGATGGTCTCGTCGGCCGAGCGCAGGAGGGAGTTAACGCGCATGGTCGCGCTGTACAGAGTGCCGAACAACCCTTGACCTCCGACTACCAGGGCAAAGAGGCTACTGTTGGCGACGCGGTTGATACGGCGCAGCTCTCCTTCCGGAGTAACCAGGGTTAGCGACTCGAGGTGCGTGACTGCCGGGCGTCCGTCCGGGCCAGCGGTGTTGCAGGCGATGCTTTCTCCGATTGTCCGCATGGTGGCCTTCAGGCTGGCGGCTTCGGACTGCGTGTCGCCAGGCCGCAGCAGCGCGGCGATATTGCGCCAGGGCGTCGCCGCCTGCACCTCGATGAGGCCGCGGTCTTCGGGTCGCAGGATGCGGTCGAGGCGCGAGGTATCGACGCGCTGGCCGTGGCGGATTGCGTCGCGCAGCTCGTGAGCGGACAACGGGATAGATTTTGCGTCCGGCATCGCAGTTCCTCCTGTCGTTTCTTGCGCGCGGGGATTTTTCTGCCGCGCTGGCGCGGCGCGCAACCGGAGTCTGAAAAGTAGCGAAAAGTGATACCGTAAGTGCCATGACCGCGCGCAGCCGTTTCGTCGAGGCGCTCAAGAAGGCGGTCCACGCGCGCGGCATGACCTATGCGGCGCTCGGCGGCGCGCTCAGGCTCTCCGAGGCGACAGTGAAGCGGATGTTCTCGCGCGGCTCGTTCACGCTGGCGCGCATCGAGCAGATCCTCGGCGTGCTGGAGCTCGACCTGCACGAGGTCGCGCGCATGAGCCGCACGATGAACTGCGCCCACGTGCTGGGCGTCGAGCAGGAAGCGGCGCTGGCGAAGGACGATCGCCTGCTGTCGATCTTCTACCTGGTGGTGAACGGCTGGACGTTCTCCGAGGTCCTCGAGGCATTCGCCGTGTCGCGCACCGAGCTCACCATCGCGTTCGCGCGGCTGGAGAAGGTCGGGCTGATCGAATGGAAGGCCGGCGACCGGGCGCGCGTGCTGGTGCCGAAGGATTTCCGCTGGCGCACCGGCGGGCCGGCGAAGAAGGCGTATGCGCGCAGGGTGATGGACGAGTTCCTGCACTCGCGCTTCGACTCGCCGCTCGAGCTGATGCGCTGGGAATCGCGCGAGATGTCGGCCGAGTCGGCCGCCGCCCTGAAGGAGCGGCTGGAGAAGCTGGCGCTCGAGTTCAACCAGCTCGCCGATGCCGATGCCGCGCTGCCCAGCGAGCGCCGCGTTGGCGTCGCGCTGCTGGCTGCCTGCCGCCCGTGGCGCTTCTCGGTGCTGAATACGCTCAAGCGGCGCAAGGCAGCTTAAGCGGTCGGTCGAATCTCGAAGCGCTGGTAGTTGCCTTCGTGCTCGGAGGGAACGCTCGCCGTGACGCCTGTCACACTCGCGCCAGCCGGGCCGCGCCGCGCCCAGGTGGCGAGGGAGTCGAGCGCCTCTGCGGGCCCCTGAGCCATGACCTCGACGCTGCCATCGATGCGGTTGCGCACCCAGCCGGTGAGGCCGAGTTTTCCGGCCTCGCGCTGCAGTGAATAGCGGTAGCCGACGCCCTGGACCATCCCTACGATGCGCAGCTGAAGAGTCGGCATGTAAAAAAGCGTTCAGGCATTGTGACGCGTGAAATCCGGGGGTGAAAGCGGATCGGACGCCGTGGTAAGCTGGCGCCGAAAACAGGGGGAAGTACCGGTATGCGGATTGTCCTTTTGATGGTCGCCGGCCTTGCATTGGCCGGATTCCTGGTGGTGGCGGTGGTGCTGCCGCAGATGGCGGGCGCGGAGACCAAGGATGCAGCGCAGGCGCTGCTGGCTGGAGTCGCCGCGGCGCAAAAGCAGGTCACCGAGAACGCGGAGAAGACCGCCAACCTGAGCGGCTCGGGCAAGGACGTCAAGATCCAGGCGCGCAACGACCCCAAGCACGGCGAGCTGAAATGGCTGGTGTCGGAGAACGGCGCCATCCGCGGCTGGAACGAGAAGAACGCCATCGAGATCACGCTCACCTCGTCGATGTCGGGCAGCAAGGTCGCATGGACCTGCAAGGGCTACCCGGTGAGCGCGATGCCGACGGACTGCGGCGGGCGTCCCTGAAGATCGGGGTCAGACCCCGATCTCCTCTTCAGCAACAAATCAGTCCTGACCCCGATCTTTGACGGCGCTCACCGCGGTCAGGATTCCCTGGATGATGGCGGCGGGCTCGGGCGGGCAGCCGGGCACCTGCGCGTCGACCGGGATGACGTTGGATACGCGCCCGCAGCTCGCGTAGTTCTCGCCGAAGATGCCGCCGGTGCAGCCGCAGTCGCCGATCGCCACGACCACCTTGGGCTCCGGCATCGCGTCGTAGGTTCGGCGCAGCGCTTCCTCCATGTTGACCGTGACCGGCCCGGTGACGAGCAGCATGTCGGCGTGGCGCGGGCCGGCGACGAACTTGATGCCCAATCCCTCGAGGTTGTAGTACGGGTTGTTGACGCCGTGGATCTCGAGCTCGCAGCCGTTGCACGAGCCGGCGTCGACATGGCGGATGGCGAGGGCGCGGCCGAGGAGCTGCAGCACCTCGTCGTTGAGGCGTCCGCTCGCCACGCGCAGCGCCTCATCGGGCGCGCGCGGCTTCTCGGTGCAGATGCCGACTTGCGCGATCTTGAGCAGGATCTTGTGCATCGCTAGAGGTCGACGCCGGCGTAGGACAGGTTGAACGACTTGTTGATCAGCGGGAAGTCGGGGACGATGTTACCGATCACCGCGTGCTCGAGCGCCGGCCAGTTCTGCCACGACGGGTCGTGCGGGTGGCAGCGGCCGACGCGGCCGCCGGCGCCCGCCTCGAGCGCGACGAACACCTCGCCGCGCCAGCCTTCGATCCAGCCCACGCCGCAGGAGCCCTGTGCGGCTTGCGGGAGGAGGATTTTCGTCTCCGCGGCAGGCAGCCCGCCGAGGATCCGCCGCGCCAGCCCGAGCGACTCGAACAGCTCCTCGAAGCGCACGACGATGCGCGAGGCGACGTCGCCGTTGCGGTGGCAGGCGAGCTTCGGCTGCAGCTCGCCGTAGGGGGCGAAGCCGGGAAACACGCGCGCGTCCATGGCGATGCCGCTCGCGCGCGCGGCAAGGCCGACGACGCCGAGCGCGGCCGCGGTGCGCGGAGCGAGCACGCCGCAGTTGATGCAGCGGTCCTGCAGCCCGGGGTGGTCGTAGTAGATCGCGCGCATCGAGCGCAGCTCGGCCTCCAGCGCGTCGGCTTCGCCGAGCAGCTCGTCGATGCCGGTGCGCAGCAGGTCGCAGTCGACGCCGCCCGGCACGACGCGGTCCATCAGGTAGCGGTGGCCGAACAGGCGAGCGCTGGTGCGCAGCCAGTCCTCCTTCAGCCGCGAGAATTGCGCCAGGCCGAACGCCAGCCCGCCGTCGTTGCCGAGGGAGCCGAGGTCGCCCAGGTGGTTCGCCACGCGCTCGCGCTCGAGGAGCAGCGCCCGCAGCCACAGCGCGCGCGGCGGGACGGGTGCCCCGCAAGCCTGCTCGAGCGCCATCGAGTACGCCCACGCGAACGCGACGGTGCTGTCGCCCGAGACGCGGCCGGCGAGCCGCACGCCTTCCTCGAGCGACATCTCCTCGAAGCGCTTCTCGATGCCCTTGTGCTTGTAGCCCAGGCGCTCTTCCAGGCGCAGCACGCGCTCGCCCACCACCGAGAAGCGAAAGTGCCCCGGCTCGATGATGCCGGCGTGCACCGGGCCGACGGGAATCTCGTGCACGCCTTCGCCCTCCACCCTGACGAACGGATAGGGAGCGTCGTGCCGCAGCCAGCCGCGCGTATCGGCGCCGGCGCGCACCCCGTAGAGGTCCGCCGCGGCCCGCTGCATGCGGGCCGCGGCGGGGAACAGGTCCGACAGGTCCGGATAGCTGTCCGCGGTCTGCAGCGTCAGCCAGAGGAGCTCGGCGTGCTGCACCAGCAATGCATGAACCGCGCGCTCGCTCCCCCAGAGGGCGCCGAGGCGGCCGCCTTCGCGCGCGGTCTCCACGGCAGCGCTGCGCCAGCCGGCGGCGTCGACGGTGAGGCGCTTCATCCGAGGAGCCTGGCTGCCTGCCGGTACCAGTCGGCGAGGTAGGGCGGAATGTAGAGGCCGAGCATCAGCACGATGGCGAGGTGCGCGAACACCGGCAGCAGGTCGGGGCGGTGCGGAAGCCGCATGGCGTCGGGCGAGCCGACCGGTTCGCCGAATACCATCGGCTGCACCTTGCCGAGGATGGCGGCGAAGGACACGCCGAGGGAAACGAGCAGGATCGGCGCCGCCCACGGCTGCTGCGCGATCGCGGTGGTGAGGATCAGGAACTCGCTCGCGAACACGCCGAAGGGCGGCACGCCCAGGATGGCGATGCTGCCCAGCATCAGGCCCCAGCCCACCGTGGGACTGACCTGGGCGAGGCCGCGGATGTTCTCCATCACCTGGGTGCCGCTCTTCTGCGCGGCGTGGCCCACGGTGAAGAAGATCGCGCTCTTGGTGAGCGAGTGCACCGTCATGTGCAGCAGCCCGGCGAAGCTCGCCACCGGCCCGCCCATGCCGAAGGCGAAGGTGATGAGCCCCATGTGCTCGATCGACGAGTAGGCGAACATGCGCTTGATGTCGCGCTGGCGCGCGAGGAAGAACGCCGCCACCGCCACCGAGAGCAGGCCGAAGCCCATCAGCAGCGCGCTCGCGAACGGCCGCTCGAGGGCGCCGTCGGTCAGCACCTTGAAGCGCACCAGGGCGTACAGCGCGACGTTCAGCAGCAGCCCGGAGAGCACCGCCGAGATCGGCGTCGGCCCCTCGGCGTGCGCGTCGGGCAGCCAGTTGTGCAGCGGCACCAGGCCCACCTTGGTGCCGTAGCCGACCAGCAGGAAGACGAAGGCGATCGACATCACGGTCGGCTCGAGATCGCCCTTGACCGCGTCGAGGTGCGTCCACAGCAGCGAGCCGGCGCCGGCGCCGAGGATGCGCTCGGCGGCAAAGTAGACGAGGATCGTGCCGAACAGCGCCTGCGCGATGCCCACGCCGCACAGGATGAAGTACTTCCACGCTGCCTCGAGCGACGCGTGGGTGCGGTAAAGCGCCACCAGCAGCACGGTGGTCAGGGTGGCGGCTTCCATCGCCACCCACATGACGCCGAGGTTGTTGGTGACCAGCACCAGCAGCATGGTGAAGGTGAACAGCTGGTACATGCTGTGGTAGAGCCGCATGCCGCCTTCGGTGACGCGGCCGTGCTCGCGCTCGATGCGCATGTACGGCCGCGAGAACAGCGCCGTGCTCATGGCGACGAAGGCGGTGAGCGCGACCAGGAACACGTTGAGCGAGTCGACGAACAGCTGCTCGCCCAGGGCCATCACCGGGCCCTCGGCGATGACGCGCGCCACCAGGCGCGCGGCGGCGCCGAAGGTGAGGATGCTGAAGCCGGCGTTCATCTCGGGCGCGAAGCGTCGGTGCCCGAAGAGGGCGAGCGCCACGCTGCCGGCGACCGGCGCGAGCAGCAGCAGGACGATCTCGCCGGGCATCAGCGCTCCTCCTTCAGCTTCTCGAGGTGGCGCGTGTCGACCGAGTCGAAGCGCTCGCGGATCTCGAACAGGAAGATGCCCAGGATCAGCGCCGCCACCAGCACGTCGAGCGCGACGCCGAGCTCGACCACCATCGGCATGCCGTAGACCGCGCCGGTGGCGGCGAAGAACAGGCCGTTCTCCATCGACAGGAAGCCGACCACCTGCGGCACGGCCTTGGAGCGCGTGATCATCATCAGGAACGAGAGCAGCACGCTGGCGAGCGCGATGCCGAGCGTGGCGCGGGTCACCGTGCCGGCGAGCTGCGAGATCGGCGCGGCCAGGTTGAAGGCGAGGATCACCAGGACGATGCCGATCAGCATGGTGGTCGGGATGTTGAACAGGGTCTCGACGTCCCACCTGACGTTGAGCCGGCGGATCAGGCGGTGCAGGATCCAGGGCAGCAGGATCACCTTGAGGCCGAGCGTGACCAGCGCCGACCAGTAGAGGTGGCTCTGGCCGGTGAGGGCGGCGACCAGCACCGTCGAGGCCGCCAGCACCGCGCCCTGCGCGGCGAACAGGTTGATGAGCGACAGGATGCGCCGCTGCGAGAGCATGGCGAAGGAGAGCAGCAGCAGCACCGCCGCGCACAGGTTGATCAGCTGGGGGCCGTGCTGCTGCAGCATCCGCTCAGCGCTCCAGCAGCACGTGCAGCAGCATCGCCAGCACGGCGAGCAGGAACGCGGTGCCGAGGAATTCGGGGGCGCGGAAGATGCGCATCTTGGCGCTGATCATCTCGATAGTGGCGAGGGCGGCGCCGCCCACGGCGAGCTTGGCGAGCAGCGCCGGCAGCGCGAGCACGATGCCCAGCCAGTCGCCGGCCTGCGCCACGCCGAAGGGCAGGAACAGGGCGAGCCCCATGCAGGAGTAGACGAACAGCTTCAGGCTCGCCGCCCACTCGATCATCGCCAGGTGGCGGCCCGAGTACTCGAGCACCATCGCCTCGTGCACCATGGTGAGCTCCAGGTGCGTCGCCGGGTTGTCGACCGGCACGCGGCCGTTCTCGGCCAGCGACACCATGGTGAAGGCGACGCCGGCGAAGGCGAGGCTCGGGTAGATGACGAACTCGCGGTGCGCGAGCGTCTCGACGATGGTGGCGAGCGAGGTCGAACTGGAGATGAGCGAGGCGGTGAACAGCACCATCAGCAGGGCGGGCTCGGCGAGGAAGCCGATCATCATCTCGCGCCGCGCGCCGAGCCCGCCGAAGGCGGTGCCGATATCCATGCCGGCGAGGGCGATGAACATGCGCGCGAGCGCCAGCAGGCCGACCAGCGCGATGGCGTCGGCCGCGGCGTTGAGCGGCAGGTCGGTGGCGATGGTCGGCACGATCGCCGCGGCGAGCGCGAGGCAGCCGAAGACCACGTAGGGCGCCGCGCGGAAAAGCGGCGAGGCGTTGTGCGCGAGCACCACTTCCTTGCGGAACAGCTTGCCGATCACGCGGTAGGGCTGCAGCAGCCCCGGCGCGCTCTTGTTCTGCAGCCAGGCGCGGCAGTTGTTGACCCAGCCGGTGAGCAGCGGCGCGAGCAGCACGGCGAGCATCAGCTCGGTGAACTGGGCGGCCAGGCCGGAGGCGCTCATCGCACGAAGAGCAGCAGCAGGAGCAGCGTGGCGAAGCTGTACACGAGGTACACCGAGATGCGCCCGCGCTGCAGCAGCGCGACCAGGGAGCCGATCCGCTCGACGGCGCCCGCCACCGGAAGGTAAAGCAAGGGCCAGAGCGGATCGTCGGCGGACTGGCGGTAGCGTGGACGCGCGTCGGAGGGCAGGGGCGCCTCGGTGCGGATGCGGAAGGCGGGCTGGAAGACCACCGTCACCGGCTGGCCGTAGCCGGCGGCGCTGTCCTGCATGCGCGCGTCCAGCCGCGGAAAACCGCAGTCCCAGGGCGGCGCGCGCCGCACGCGGCCGTGATAGAAGACGCGCACCGCGAGCCAGGCCACCGCCACCGCGGCCGCCGCGACGAGGAGGAACAGGATCGGGCTGTAGCTCGCGCGCTGCGGCTCGAGCGGCGCGAGGTAGAGCCATCCGCCGGCGTGGCTCGCGATGCTGTAGCCGGTCAAGCCGCGCGTGATCGGGTCGAGCATGCCGATCACGGTGGCCGGCACCAGCCCGAGAGCGACGCAGCACGCGGCCAGCCAGGCGAGGCCGATGCGCTCCCAGGGACCGGCCTCGTGCGCCTCGGCGGCCGCGCTCCCGCGCGGCTGTCCCAGGAACGCCACGCCATAGAACTTGACCATCACGTAGGCCGAAAGCGCGGCGGTGAGCGCGATCAGGGCGGCGGCGACCGGCACCAGCATGTTGACGTACCCCTGCGGCAGGCCCGGGGTGAAGAGGAACGCCTGCAGCAGCAGCCACTCGGAAACGAAGCCGTTGAGCGGCGGCAGGCCGGCGATGGCGAGGCTGCCGATGAGCGCGCACCACGCCACCCAGGGCATGCGGTGGATCAGGCCGCCCAGGCGATTGAGGTCCGAGCTGCCCGCGGCGTGCAGCACCGAGCCGGTGGCGAGGAACAGCAGGCTCTTGAAGAAGGCGTGGTTCAGGCAGTGGTACAGCGTGGCGGTCAGCGCGAGCGCGGCCAGCGCGCCCATGCCGAAGCCGCGAAACAGCAGCGTCAGGCCGAAGCCGGCCATCACCAGGCCGATGTTCTCGATCGACGAGTAGGCGAGCAGGCGCTTCATGTCGTCCTGCACGGCGGCGAACACGACGCCGAACACCGCGCTGGCGAGCCCGATGGCGAGCGCGACGATGCCCCACCACCACAACGGCGTGGCGATCAGGTCGAGCGCGACGCGCAGCATCCCGTAGATCGCGGTCTTCAGCATCACCGCCGAGAGCAGCGCCGAAACCGGCGAGGGCGCCGCCGGGTGGGCCTCGGGCAGCCAGACGTGCAGAGGCACAATGCCGGCCTTGGCGCCGAAGCCGGCGAGCGCGAGCAGGAATGCGGCGGTGGCCAGGGCGCTCGGCTGCGCGGCCAGGCGCATGGTCTCGAAGCGGTAGTCGCCGCTGCCGCCCTGCAGCGCGCCGAAGCTGAGCAGAATCGAGATCGCGCCCAGATGCGCGATGAGAAGGTAGAGATAGGCTGCGCGGCGCACCTCGGCGCGCCGGTGCTCGGTGAGCACCAGGAAGAACGAGCTGAGCGCCATGGTTTCCCAGGCCATCATGAAGAAGTAGGCGTCGTCGGCGACCAGCACCAGCGCCATGGCGGCGAGGAACGCGTGATAGCACAGGCAATACAGGCCGGGGGGCGTGTCCTGGCCGGCGCGCAGGTAGCCGCTGGCGAAAATCGACACGCCGGCCGACACCGCGCCGAGCAGCAGGAGGAAGAACGCGGACAGCGCGTCGAGCCTGGCGTGGAACGGCAGATCGGGAAGCCCCAGCGGCAGCACGCGGGAGGCGGGCGGCTCAAACAGCGCGTGCAGGGCGATCGCCGCCAGGGCGAGGCCGACGGCGGCGCCGGCTGGAAACAGCACGCGCGCGGCGAGGGTGAGATTGCGCGGCGCGGCCATGGCGAGGGCCCCGATCGCGAGCCATGCGCCGACCAGCGCAAGGGTCGCGTCCAGGGACGCCGCAGCCATCAGTCGCGTCGTTTGATGATCGTGCCTGCGATCAGCAAGCCGGCGAGCGCCGCGCCGCCCACCAGCAGCCAGTCGCGCCGCCGCCATGTGCGCGGCACCGGGCGGGGGATCGAGCCGATCGCCTGCGTGGCGGTCTGCCGCTCCTGCTCGGCGCTCGAAAGGGGTTTCGCCGGCGTCGGGCCGACCTCGATGGTGCCCGGCGCCGTGCCGGTCATCGGCGCCGGCGTGGTCTTCGTCGCGGAGAGCGCGGCGGCGGCCGTGCCGGTCAGCACCGCTAGCCGCTGCGTGGCCTCGAGCGAATCGAACGAATGCGAGACACCGCGCGCCGGCGGCGCCGCCGTCTCCGCGGCCGGCACGGCCGCGTCGACGCCGCGCGTGCGGCTCACGGTCTGCGCGATGACCTTCGATTCGGCGTGCGTCAGGGCGAGCTCGGGCTGCGCGCCGGAGGCGAGGCCGGCGAGCGTGGGGGTGCGCAGGGGCGGCTGGGTGGCGCTGACGTTGACGCCGAGCTGCGCCTCGCACTGGCGCAGGTCGCGCGACACCTCGTGCCCGCCCTGGTAGCGCTCGTCGATCGGCTTGGCGAGCATCTTGGCGACGATATAGTCGAGCAGCTCGGGCACGGCGCTGTTGATCGAGCTGGGCGCCGGCGGCGCGAAGTTGACGATCTGGTACATGAGCGCGGTCACGTTCTCGCCGTTGAACGGCGTCGCGCCGCAGAGCATTTCATAAAGGATCACGCCGAGCGAGAAGATGTCGGAGCGGTGGTCGGCGCGCTTGCCGATCACCTGCTCGGGCGACATGTACTTCGGCGAGCCGAGCATCATGCCGGTCTGGGTGAGGTCGTGCGACGAGGCGCGCATGCGCGCGATGCCGAAGTCGGTGATCTTCACCGGCCCGTTCGGCACCACCATGATGTTGGCCGGCTTGATGTCGCGGTGCACGATGCCGTGGTCGTGGGCATAGCCGAGCCCCTCGGCGACCTGCGCGGCGATCGAGATCGCCTGCGTCACCGGCAGCGGCTTGCCGTCGGCGAACATGCTGCGCAGCTCGACGCCCTCGATGAATTCCATCGCCATGAAGACCACGTCGTTGACGCGGCCGACGTCGTAGATGGTGACGATGTTGGGATGGTTGAGGCTGCCCGCCGAGCGCGCTTCCTGGTAGAAGCGCGCCTCGTAACCCTTCGCCTCCTCCGGCGTCAGGTTCATGTTGACGGTCTTGATCGCCACCGTGCGCTCGAGCACCGAGTCGGTCGCCTTGTAGACGACACCCATCGCGCCTCGTCCGAGCTCGGACAGGATGGCGTAGCGGCCGAGCTTGGGTTGCTCCATCTGCCGGCTTACCGCCCGGCCTTCACGTTCTGGAAGATCGGGCCCCAGATCGGATGCCCGACTTCAGCCGCGGCGAGCTCCATCGCGGGATCGACGGCCAGCGCCTTGCGGAATTCCTCGCGGCACCGCTGCGTGCGGTTCTCCGAGCAATGGATGAACGCGAGGTGCTTGTGCGCGTTTACCTTGTCCTTGTTGCCGAGGCCCTGGTCGAGCGCGGCCTGCAGGTTCTTCGCCGACTGCGGGTAGTCGCCGTCGTCGTACTGCTTGAGGCCGGTGGACAGCGCCGAGCCGCCCTTGCTCGATCCGGTGAGCTGGCCCCAGGCGCTCTTCGCGTCGGCGGTGATCTCCTTGATCGGCGCGCTGTCGCAGGCGGCGAGCAGGGCGCACGCCGCCATGGCAATCGGCAGGCCGCGCCTCATCTGAATCGATGCCGAATCTTCACCGCATCCCCCGGCTTGATATCGACCTTCTCGACGTGGCTCGGGAAGGTCGAGTTGCGTATCTCTATCGTATGCGAGCCGGGAGATATTTCAAGCGTGCGCAGCGGCGGGCTGACGCCGCGGCTCCTGCCGTCGACGAATACCTCGCCCCAGGGGTTGACGGCGAGCTCGATGCGGGCCGGGGCCGCCGGGGCGGCGGGCGCCGGGGCGACAGCGGGCGCGGTGGCGACGACGACCGGCTTGGGCGTCGCCTTGGCGACGACCTTCTTTTCCACCGCCTTCGGCCTGGCGGTCTCGACCGGCGCCTTGGGCTCGGCGCCCGCCTTGGGTCTTGCCGCCTCGGCGACCGGCTTGGGCTTCGGAGTCTCGGCGACCGGCTTGGGTTTTGGCGTTTCCGCGGCGGGTGCCGACTTGGCCGCCGGCCTGGCCGCCGGCGCGCTCGCCTGCGGCGCAGCCGGTGCGTCGGCCGCTGGTCCGATCACGGCGCGCGCGCCAAGCCCGGTGCCGATGAGGGCGAGGAACAGCAGCGGCGCGGCGGCGAGCGAGGTGCGGCGCAGGCCGAGCGGGCCCTGGCCGGCGAGCCAGCCCTGGCCGTTGGCCAGCGCCGAGAACTTCGATTCCGTCTCCGACACGCGCCGCGCCGTCGGCGTGCCGCCGACCACCGAGTACACCTCGTGCTCGCGCACGTGCTTGTCGGTGCGCGAGCCTTCGTGGTGGAACAGGTTGGCGTAGTCGCGCGAAAGGCACGACACCACTTCGTAGAAGGAGCGCGACACCAGCAGCTGGCCCGGGCGCGAGAAGCTCATCACGCGCTGCGCGACGTTGATGCCGTCGCCGATGATGTTCATCTGGCCGTTCAGGTCCTTCACCAGGCGCACCGGGCCGAGGTTGACGCCCAGGCGCACCGGCACGGTGCCGCACATGTCGCGCATCGACATCGCCGAGAACAGCGCGTCCTCGGGGTCGCCCATGAAGGTCACCGCCGCGCCATCGCCGGTGTCGAGGATGATGCGGTCGCGCGCCGCCACCTGCTCCAGGGCCTCGCCCAGGATGCGGTTGAATGCCTGCTTGAGCTGCAGCTGCTCGGCGACCGGCTTCCTCGAATATTCGGCGATATCGAGGAACAGGACGCTGCAGACCAGCGTGCGGCTGGTGCTCTCGACCACGGGTCTATTGCCGGCTTAAAAAGCGGCTCTCGGGCCGCGACCGGGCTATTTTACGCGCATGCCCGGGCGCGCTCCCGCGTCCGGAGAAATGAGAAAAATGCCCGGTTCGTCTCCGGAAGCGGCCAGAACCATGCCCTCCGACACCCCGAATTTCATCTTGCGGGGCGCCAGGTTCGCTACCACCACCGTCAAACGCCCCTCCAGCTTTTCCGGGGCGTAGGCCGACTTGATGCCGGCATATACCGTGCGGGTGCCGTCCCCGGTGTCGAGGGTCAGCTTGAGCAGCTTGTCGGCTCCCTCCACGTGCTCGGCCTTGGCGATCCTCGCCACGCGCAGGTCAAGCTTGTTGAAGTCGTCGATCGTGATCGTGCTGTTGTCCACGGCTGCTTCCTTGGTCGGGGGCTGCGGTTGCGTCATTTTTTGTTCGGGCGCTTCGAAAAGGGCGTCGAGCTGCTTGTCTTCTACTCGGGTCAGCAGGTGCTTGAACGGCCGGATGCGCGCGGGTCGCAGCTTGCGATCATCGAACCTCAGGTCGCGCTCCATGCCGAAGAGTTCGCGCGCGACGCGCGAAGCGGTCGCGGGGAGCATGGGCGCGAGGTACACCGTCAGCGTGAAGAACGCATGCAGCGCATCGCTGCAGACGCGGTGCAGCTCTTCGCGCCTTGCCGGATCCTTCGCCAGCTCCCAGGGCTTGGCCTGGTCGAAGCGCTGGTTGACGCGGTCGGCGACCGCCATCGCCTCGCGCACCACCTTGCCGAATTCACGGCCTTCGTAGGCCGCTGCGATCTCGGCATCCATCGCAACCGCATCGGCCCAGTTTGCCGAAGGTTCGGATTTGAAGTCGAACAGCTGTCCGTCGAACTGCCGGGAGATGAAGGCCGCCGCCCGGCTCGCGATGTTGACGTACTTGCCGACCAGGTCGCTGTTGACGCGCGCGAGGAAGTCGTCGGGGTTGAAGTCAAGGTCCTCGACGTTGGCGTTCAGCTTGGCGGCGATGTAGTAGCGCAGCCACTCGGGGTTCATGCCCAGGTCGAGGTAGCGCAGCGGGCTGATGCCGGTGCCGCGCGACTTGGACATCTTGTCGCCCGAGACGGTGATGAAGCCGTGCACCCAGACGTGGTCGGGGATCTTGTAGCCGGCGAACTTCAGCATCGCCGGCCAGAACAGGGTGTGGAAGTAGATGATGTCCTTGCCGATGAAGTGGATCTGCTCGGTCTGCGGATCGGCCAGCAGCTTGTCGAAGTCGAGCTTCTTCTTCGCGCAATAGTTCTTCAGGCTGGCTAGGTAGCCGATCGGCGCGTCGAGCCAGACGTACAGGTATTTCTCTTCTTTGATGTCCGGGACGCGGATGCCGAAGTAGGGCGGGTCGCGCGAGATGTCCCAGTCCGTAAGGGCCTTGTCGCCTTTTCCGTCGAGCCACTCCTTCGCCTTGTTGACGACCTGGGACTGCAGCCTGCCCGGGGTCTCCAGCCATTGCTGGATGAACGCCTTGCACTTCGGGTCGGACAGCTTGAAGAAGTGATGCTCGGAACTCTTCAGGACGGGCGCTGCGCCGGAGAGCGTCGAATAGGGGTTCTTCAGCGCGGTGGCCGAGTACACCGTGCTGCAGTTCTCGCACGCGTCGCCATACTGGTCCTTCGCGCCGCAATTCGGGCACTCGCCCTTGATGTAGCGATCGGCAAGGTACATGCCCTTCACCGGGTCGAAAAATTGCTCGACCGGCTTGGTGTAGACCAGCCCCGCGGCCTTCAGCTTGCGGTAGATGTCCTGGGAGAGCGCGGTGTTTTCCGGCGAATGCGTCGAATGCCAGTTGTCGAAGGCGATGTGAAAGCCCTTCAGATACGGCTCGCGGCCCTTTGCGATCTCGGCGACGAACGCTTCGGGCGTTTTCCCGGCCTTCTCCGCGGCGAGCATGATCGGCGCGCCGTGGGCGTCGTCGGCGCCGACGAAATGCACTTCGTGGCCCTGCATGCGCTGGAAGCGCACCCAGATATCGGCCTGGATGTACTCCATGATGTGGCCGATATGAAACGGCCCGTTTGCATAGGGCAGAGCGGTGGTGACGAAGAGCTTGCGCGATGCCATGAGGGACGGCGATTTTAGCTTACACTTCAACACTGTCCCCGAGAGTAAAAAGCGCATGCAGCTAAGTGAAGCCCAGGTTCAGGACGTACTGCGCAAGCTCGTCGATCCGAACACCGGCAAGGACTTCGTAGCTACCCGCTCGGCGCGCAACATCAAGGTCTCCGGCGCCGACGTCACGCTCGACATCGAGCTGGGCTACCCGGGCAAGAGCCAGCAGGAGCCGATCCGCCGCCAGGTGATCCAGGCGCTCAAGGCGGCGGGCGCTGCCAGCGTGGCGGCGAACGTTTCGTCGAAGGTGGTGGCGCACGCGGTGCAGCGCGGCGTCAAGCTGGTGCCGGGCATCAAGAACATCATCGCCGTCGCCTCCGGCAAGGGCGGGGTCGGCAAGTCGACCACCGCGGTCAACCTGGCGCTCGCGCTCGCCGCCGAAGGCGCCTCGGTCGGGATGCTGGACGCAGACATCTACGGGCCGTCGCAGCCGATGATGCTGGGCATCGCCGGCCGCCCGGAGTCGAAGGACGGCAAGCGCATCGAGCCGATGGAGGGCCACGGCCTGCAGGCGAGCTCGATCGGCTTTCTCATCGACGTCGACACGCCGATGGTCTGGCGCGGCCCGATGGTCACCCAGGCGCTCGAGCAGCTGCTCAAGGACACCAACTGGCGCGAGCTCGACTACCTGGTGGTCGACCTGCCGCCGGGCACCGGCGACATCCAGCTCACCCTCGCCCAGAAGGTGCCGGTCACCGGCGCCATCATCGTCACCACGCCGCAGGACATAGCGCTCATCGACGCCCGCAAGGGCCTGAAGATGTTCGAGAAGGTCGGCATCCCGATCCTCGGCATCGTCGAGAACATGTCGTTCCACATCTGCCCGAAGTGCGGCCACGAGAGCCATATCTTCGGCTCGGGCGGCGCCGAGAAGATGGCGAAGGACTATGGCACCGAGCTGCTAGGCCAGTTGCCGCTCGACGAATCGATCCGCAGCCAGGCCGACTCGGGCAAGCCCACGGTGGTTTCCGACCCCGACGGGCCGCTGGCGGCGATCTACCGCAAGATAGCCCGGCGCGCGGCGGTGAAGATCGCCGATTCCCAGCGCGACATGACCTCCAAGTTCCCGAACATCGTCGTCCAGAACACCTAGCTTCTTTCTAGACGGGAACCTCGCCCAGCACGGTGCAGCGCCGGATCACGCGCCCCTGCGCCGCTGCGTCGTAGGCGGTGGCGCGGTGCAGGACGCAGCGGTTGTCCCACACGATCAGCTCGCGGGTCTTCCAGCGATGCTCGTACGCGAGGTCGGCGTGCACGGCGAGCGCGTTCAGCTCCTCGATCAGCGCCCGCCCCTCGTCGTACGGCATGCCCTGGATGTACTCGGCGTGGTCGCCCAGGTACAGGCATCTGCGCCGCGATTCGGGATGGGTGCGCACGATCGGATGGTCGACCGGCGGCTTCGCCAGCCGTTGCGCTTCGGTCAGCGGATCCTCGCCGTGGCGGCGGTTGCGGGAAAAATCCAGGCTGTGGACCGCGCGCAGGCCCGCGATGCGCGCTTTCCACGACGCGTCCAGGCGCTCGTACGCGCCATACATGTCGCAGAAATGCGTCTCGCCGCCGCTCGCCGGCATGACCTCGCCGTAGATGATCGTCGCCTGTCCGGTGACGCGCTGCCACGAGCCGTCGGTGTGCCAGGCGAGGGTGCCTTTGTCGGGGTGGTTGCCGCTCGGCCGGCCGCGCTCGTCGAGGTTGGACAGGCGGTAGAGCTCCGGGAAGCCGTCGGCGTGGTACTGGTTCATGACGTGGATCTGCACTTCGCCGAAGCGCCTGGCAAAGGCGACCTGGCTAGCCGGCGGCAGGTCCAGCGGCGGGAAGACGAGCACCTGGTAGCGCAGGAAGGCCTGGTACAGGCTGCTGAAAAGCGCCGCGTCGAGGTCGTGTGCGAGGTCGATGCCCGAGATCTCGGCGCCCAGCTTGGGCGTCAGCGGGCGGAGGGCGAACGGCCAATGCTCGGCGCGGGAATTCACGGGGCCTAGTCTCGTCCCCGAAGTCTAGACCCGGAGCTTTAGAATGGGGAAACAATGACCATCAAATCAGACAAGTGGATCCGCCGCATGGCGGCGAAAGGCATGATCGAGCCATTCGAGGCCGGGCAGGTCAAGGAGCTCGCCGGCCGCAAGATCGTCTCCTACGGCACCTCGAGCTACGGCTACGACATCCGCTGCTCGACCGACTTCAAGATCTTCACCAACGTCAATTCGACCATCATCGACCCCAAGGCCTTCGACGAGAAGAGCTTCGTCGACTACCGGGGCGACGTCTGCATCATCCCGCCCAACTCCTTCGCGCTGGCGCGGACCGTGGAATATTTCCGCATTCCGCGCAGCGTGCTCACCATCTGCCTCGGCAAGTCGACCTACGCGCGCTGCGGCATCATCGTCAACGTCACCCCCCTTGAGCCGGAGTGGGAGGGCCACGTCACCCTGGAGTTCTCCAACACCACGCCGCTGCCGGCCCGCATCTACGCCAACGAGGGGGTCGCCCAGGTGATCTTCCTGGAGTCCGACGAGGTGTGCGAAACGTCCTATCGCGACCGCGGCGGCAAGTACCAGGGCCAAAAAGGCGTCACGCTGCCGCGCATCTAGCCGCAGTTGTGCCGTATCTGCCGCATCGCTTTTCGCCGACTACTACAGGTTGTGGTTTTGCCCTCCGGGGGGCGCTATAGGCCGGGTAAAACGGGTGAAAAAAAATTGTCCAAAGCCCTTGACTGCGGGGGGGTCATCAATATAATCGGCCGGAGTTTTTCTTAATCTTTTCATCGCGCGAGGGCGAGGAGAAGGAGGTCATCATGACAAGCCAGAGAATTGCCTATCCCGTGTACGACGTTTCCGTACGCGATATTCCTGAAGGTTAGTTTTCCTTTTCTTGGGGAGACTTTGATGGGGGAGAACCCTAGTAGCATCAGCCGCAGCAGAAGCAACGCAGTCAGGCAGCAGCAGCCACAAGAACAGCTCTTCGATACGCACCCCGAGGTCAGTCTCGACTTCGAGATCGTGCGCCAGGCTGCCAGCCAGAAATACACCCGACCGTTTCTGATCGTCGACACGGCCATCGTGCGTGCCAAGGCGAGGCGCTTTCGCACCGCCATGC
>Ga0137436_1000131_pt1 | contig 24341 bp, 27 predicted proteins | sample EasRivERMGT119_2_FD_102328 | JGI IMG/M metagenome (GOLD analysis project Ga0137436, IMG submission 102328) | Soil microbial communities from meander-bound floodplain in the East River, Colorado, USA - East River MetaG ERMGT119_2 | ecosystem: Environmental > Terrestrial > Soil > Floodplain ...
GGTGATGTACTTCTTCGGCTACACCTTCAACTCGGTGACGCTGCTCGCGCTGCTCCTGCTGGTGGGCGTGGTAGTCGACGACGCCATCGTGGTGCTGGAGAACATCTACCGCCACCGCGAGGAGGACAAGGGCGCCACCGCGTTCTCCTCGGCGGTGACCGGCAGCCGCGAGGTCACGTTCGCGGTCATCGCGGCGAGCTTCTCGCTGGTGGCGATCTTCGCGCCGGTGGTATTCGTCAGCGGCATCCTCGGCCAGTTCCTGCGCTCCTTCGCGGTGGTGGTGACTTTCGGCGTGCTGGTGTCGCTGTTCGTCTCGCTCACGCTCACGCCGATGCTGTGCTCGCGCTACCTCGAGGTCACCGAGAAGCACGGCCGCATCTACTGGGCGCTGGAGCACTTCTTTCAGCGCCTCGAGAGCGCGTACCGCTTCAGCCTCGACTTTGCGCTGCGCCACCGCCGCCTGGTGCTGCTCGCGGCGCTGCTCGCCTTCCTGGCCGCGATTCCGGTGTTCACCGGCCTGCCGCGCGAGCTCGCGCCGCAGCCTGACGAAGGCCGCTTCCTGGTCGGCATCCGCACGCCGCTCGGCTCCTCGATCGAGTACACCGAGAGCAAGCTGCGTGAAGTGGAGGCGATCGCCGACCGCTATCCGGAGCTGGTGACCGAGTTCGGCGTCATCGGCCTGGGCCAGGCGCAGCAGGTGAACCAGGCGACGCTGGTGGCGCGCATGAAGCCGCGCGGCGAGCGCCAGCGCTCGCAGCAGGAAGTCATCAATGCCATCCGGCGCGACCTGTCCCAGATCGCCGGCGCGCGCGCCTTCCCGCGCGCCTTCGGCCTGGTGCAGGGCCAGCGCTCCGAGCCGCTGCAGTTCGTGGTGAAGGGCCCAAACCTGCAGGAAATGGGGCGCCTGGCAGGCGAGCTGCAGGCGCGCCTGCAGGCCGACCCGCAGATCGGGCGCATGGACACCGACCTGCAGCTCGACCTGCCGCAGCTCGTGCTCGAGCCTGACCGCGTACGCGCCGCCGGCCTGAACCTGAATTCCGCCGACATCGCGTCGGCGATCAACATGCTCACCGGCGGCGTCGACATCGCCAAGTACAACGACTACCCCGGCGACGGCGAGCGCTACGACATACGCGTCAAGGCCAAGGAAGGCGAGTTCCGGCAGCAGGCCGACCTGTCCAAGATTTACCTGCGCAACCGCACCGGCCAGTTGGTACGCCTGGACTCCGTGGCGCGCTTCCGCGAGGCGCTAGGCCCGGCGGTGATCGGTCGCTTCGACCTGCAGTACTCGGCCACCTTCTACGCCACGCCCACCATTGCGCTGGGCGCCGCCATCGAGAAGGTGCGCGCCGCGGCGCAGGACCTGCCCATCGGCTACCGCGTGGTGTTCGTCGGCGAAGCCGAGCAACTGGAGAAGACCAGCACCGCCACCGCGTTCACGTTCATGCTGGCGCTGATCCTGCTGTTCATGGTGCTCGCCAGCCAGTTCAACAGCTTCCTGCAGCCGATCTACATCATGCTGGCGGTGCCGCTGGGCATCGTCGGCGGCATCGCCGCGCTCTGGCTCTCGGGCTACACGCTGAATATCTATTCGGGCATCGGCCTGGTGCTGCTCATCGGCCTGGTGGCCAAGAACTCGATCCTGCTGGTCGACCTCACCAACCAGCGCCGCGAGCAGGGCATGGCCATCGACCAGGCGCTGCGCGACGCCTGCCCGATCCGCATGCGCCCGGTGGTGATGACTTCGCTCACCATCATCCTCGCGCTCGCCCCGGCGGCCATCGGCCTGGGCGCCGGGGCCGAGACCAACGCCCCGCTGTCCATCGCGGTCATCGGCGGTATGATCACCTCGACCCTGCTGACGCTGGTGGTGGTACCCGCCGGCTACTCGGTGGTCGAAACTTGGCGCGATCGGCGCCGAGCCGCCCGCATCGCGGGCGCCGCCGCCCTGAAGTCCCCACAGTCGCCACGCGACGAAAGCTGAAATGGCCAATTCCGAGGCAAACCTTGCCGTCTTCTGCGACTTCGAGAACGTGGCGCTGGGCGTGCGCGAAGCGAAGTACGAAAAGTTCGACATGGAGAAGGTGCTCGAGCGGCTGCTGGCGAAGGGCTCGATCGTGGTGAAGAAGGCCTACTGCGACTGGGACCGCTACAAGGAATTCAAGGCCACCATGCACTCGGCGGCGTTCGAGCTGATCGAGATCCCGCACGTGCGCCAGTCCGGCAAGAACTCGGCCGACATCCGCATGGTGGTCGACGCGCTCGACCTGTGCTACACCAAGGAGCACGTCGACACCTTCGTCATCGTCAGCGGCGACTCGGATTTCTCGCCGCTGGTCTCCAAGCTGCGCGAGAACGCGAAGACCGTGATCGGCGTCGGCGTGAAGAACTCGAGCTCCGACCTGCTGATCAACAACTGCGACGAGTTCATCTACTACGACGACCTGGTGCGTGCCGACGAGCAGAAGCGCCGCACGGCGAAGAAGCGCAAGGACGCGGCGCCGGCGAGCGCGGCCGGCGACAAGGGCAACGGCAGCGACAAGAAGCAGGAAGCCTTCGACATGATGCTCGGCACGCTGGAGGCGCTGATCGCCGAGCGCGGCGCCGACGAGAAGATCTGGGGCTCGATGGTGAAGCAGGCGCTCAAGCGCAGGAACCCGGGCTTCAACGAGACCTACTACGGCTTCCGCGCCTTCGCTGATCTGCTCAAGGAAGCCCAGCAAAAAGGCCTGATCAAGCTTGAGGCCGACGAAAAGTCGGGCGGCTACATCATCCGGCCGACCTAGCACTGCCTTGCCTCGCGCGAATCTCGCGAGGCCGACCCCGCGGCAACTCGCCGCGGCGCACGGCAAGAGCATCCCGGACGTGATCGCGCCGGGGCTGCGGGTGCTTTTCTGCGGCATCAATCCAGGCCTTTACTCGGGCGCCACCGGCCATCACTTTGCGCGGCCCGGCAATCGATTCTGGCCCGCGCTGCACCGCGCCGGCTTCACCGACCGCCAGCTGCATCCGTCGGAGCAACGGGAGCTGTTGAAGGCGGGGTATGGTGTGGTCAACCTCGTGAACCGCACCACCGCCACCGCTGCCGAGGTCGCGCCCGAGGAATTCGTCGCCGGCCGCGCGCGCCTCGCCGCGAAGGTCAGGCGCTATCGTCCCAAGGCGATCGCGTTCCTTGGCGTAGGCGCCTATTGCCATGCCTTCGCCCTGCGCAACGCGAAGATCGGTCTGCAGCCGGAATCTTTTGAAGGCGCAAAGGTGTGGGTGCTCCCCAACCCGAGCGGTCTCAATGCAAACTACCAGCTACCCGACTTGGTAAGACTCTTTGGTGATCTCCAAGACTCTTCTGGCTGAAGCCCTCGACCACGCGCTGTCCGGCAAGTGGAAGGAAGCGCACGAGATCGTGCAGCAGGATGAGCAGGACCCGCTCTCCTGCTGGATCCACGCTGTGCTCCACCGGCAGGAAGACGACATCCCAAACGCGCAGTACTGGTACGCGCGCTGCGGACGCCGGCTGCGCAAGTCGGTCACGCCCGAGGATGAGCTGCGGGAGATCGGGGCGGCGCTGGAACAGGGGTAGAACCCCGGACCGCGCGAAGCGTCAAACAGCCATGCCCGCTATCACCACGTTGCATCAGACGCTCTGCACCGCGATCGGGGAGCGACGGCTGCTCGAGTTTTCGTCCAAGGGCTGCAGCCGAATCGCCGAACCGCACGACTACGGCGTCAAGGACCGGGTACGCAAGCTGCTCTACTACCAGGTCGGCGGCAGCAGCAATTCGCACCCGCCGACCGGCTGGCGTTGGGCGGAGACCGACGCAATCACCGGCGCGAAGCTCCTCGACGGGCGCTTCGCCGGCGCGCGCCCCGCGCCCACCGGCCGGCACGTCAAGTGGGACAAACTATTCGCATCCGTCTCGGAGAAAGGCTGAACATGGCAACCAAGCTCGAGAAGCCCCTGAAGCGCGAAGTGCAGATCGGCGAGCAGCCGTACATGCTGACGATCGATCCGCAGGGTCTGAAGCTGGTACCGAAGGGCAAGCGCAACGGGCTCGAGCTCGCCTGGAGCGCTCTGGTGAGCGGCGATGCCGCCCTCGCCAGCGCCCTCAACGCCTCGGTTAAGGCGGGTTGAGCTGCTGGTAGGCGGCGTTCGCGACGTTGAGCAGCGTTTCCTTGCTGATGTCGGCCGAGGAAAGCGCGTAGCCAACCTTGCTGTCGACCCAATAGAACACGCCGACATTGCCTTCGCGCGCATAGCGGAAAGCGGTCGAGCGGTTTCCGTTCATGTCGCCTCGCACGTAGAGGGTGACGCGGGTGCCCTGGTTGCACTGGTACATGAAGTGCGCCACCGGCCCGTTCTCGCCAGGGAGAAGGCGGCCGCCGACCAGGCTGTAGCCAACCGATTCGAGCTTGGGCGCGCGCAGCTGGGTGCCCAGACGCTTCGAAAGCCAGGCCACCAGGTGCGCTTCCTGGTCGGCGCCGACTTCGACCGGGTGACGCACCTCCGGCGAGTAGACGGCGTGCGCTACTGCGGCGCGGTGCGCCATCACCGCGCCGAGATCGCTGCGCGGGACCGCGACCGGGCGTGCGTCGTGCACCTCCCAGCCGGCGACCGCGCCTAGCGCCACGCCCAGCGCAACCCAGCCGGCTATGCGCGCGAAGCCGTGCCACCGCGGGCGCGGGGCGCGGGTGCCACCCAGCCAGTCCGGCAGCGGCTCGTCGAGGACCGGATCGTAGGCGCGGCGCAGCTCCTCGCCGAGCCGGCGGTACGCCGCCACGCGCTCGGCGTCGTCGGGGCGCGCCGCCAGCCAGGCCTCGATGGCGCGCGAGCGCTCCTCGCCCAGCCTGCCGTCGGCGTAGGCCTGCAGCTCGACGTCGGTGATCTGCGGATCGTCGCTCATCTCACTTCACCACCTTGAGCTTGGCCGACGCCGGATTGCCGAGCATCATCGCGCGCAGCTTCTCGCGCGCGCGCGACAGGCGGGACATCACCGTGCCGATCGGAATGCCGAGGGTGCGCGCCACCTCGTCGTAGCTCATGTCCTCGAGCGTCACCAGCAGCAGCACCGCGCGCTGCTCGGCGGGCAGGCGGCCGATCGCGCGATCCAGGTCGCGCACCATCAGCGCATCGCCCTGCGAGGCGCGCTGCGCGAGCTCGGGCATTTCGTCCTCGAGCGTGTCGGTGGCGCGCGTTGCGCGCACTCTGTTGACGTGTACGTTGTGCATCACAGTAAATAGCCACGCGCGAAGGTCGGTGCCGCGGCGGTAAAGATGCAGCTTTGCCCAGGCTCGCTCGAGGGTGTCCTGCACCAGGTCATCAGCGGTGGCGCGGTCGCCCACCAGCGCGCGAGCATAACGCCGCAACCGCGGGATCAGCTCGACCATGCGTTCGGCTTCGTTCATCCGGATAACAAGTGTACGCCGACCCCTATTCCGTAAAAGAACGTCAGTTCTTCTTCTCGCTCTCGACCGGGGGAATCGAGCGCAGGTAGGCGATCAGCGCCGCCAGGTCCTCCGCGCTCAGCTGGCTGGTCGTGTTGGTCACCACCTCGCCCATGGTCTCCGAGGTGACGTCGCCGTCGGAGGTCATGCCGGTCTGCAGGAAATCGCGCAGCTCGCCGTCGCTCAATTTCTTCAGTCTTGCCGGAGTGATGTTCGACACCGCCTTGCCCTCGGGGCCCTTTTCGGTGCCGGCGAGGAGGCGGTCGCGCTTCGGCCCGCCCATGAAATTGCGCGGCGTGTGGCACTCGCCGCAGTGGCCCAGGGCATTGACCACGTAGTCGCCGCGGTTCAGCACGGCGCTGCGCTTGGGATCTGGCAGCAGTGGGCCCGGTGTGAAGTAGAGCCATTTCCAGAAGCTGACCGCGAAGCGCCAGCGGTACAGGATCCCCAAATCGTGCTCCTGGCTCGCGCGCGAGCTCGGCGGCAGCGTGCGCAGATAGGCCCACAGATCGCGCAGGTCGGCGTCGCTGATCCTGGTGAACGAAGGGTACGGAAACGCCGGGAAGTAGTTCGACCCGTCCGGCCGCCGGCCTTCGCGCATGGCGCGGATGAAATCCGCCTCGCTCCACTTGCCGATGCCCGCCTGCGGATGCGGCGTGATGTTCGGCCCGTAGAACGTGCCGAAGGGTGTCTTCAGCTCGCGCCCGCCGGCGTAGGCAACCGCGGCCTTCGGATCCTTCGTGACCTGCGTGTGGCAGCCGACGCAGCCGGCCGCCTTCGAGAGATACAGGCCGCGCTTGGCGTCGCCCTGCGCGAACGCAATGCTCGCGCAGAGCGCCAGGCCCAGAAGCAAAAGCCCCGCCGCAGCGGGGCTCTTTCCCTGCAACAAGCTAGCGGTTACTGCTTGACGCGGAAGCCGTCGTGGCAGGCGCCGCAGGCCTTGCCGACCGCGCCCCACTGCGCCTTGACGCCGGCCTCGTCCTTGGCCCGCGCAGCGGTAGCGAGCTTCACCGCCTCCGACTGCAGCCGATCGGCGGCTTCCTGGAAGCCCTTCGGATTCGACCAGACCTCAGGCCGCGCGGCCGACTTTTCGCCTTTGGTGCTCTCGTTGAACCCGTCCCAAGGCATCTGGGCCAGGTTCTCCAGGTACGTAGCGTTGCGGGACACTACGTCAGCGTTATAGGGGATCTTGCCTTGGGCCATTCCAGCGATCGGGCCAAAGTACTTGGCGATCAGCGTCATGGCCGACTGGCGCTGCTTGACCAGTTGCTCAGGTTTCGCCTGGGCAAACACGCTCAAGGGTGCGGCCAGCGCGAGAACAGCTCCAGTCGCGATGAGAGTTTTTCTCATTTATTCAATCTCCTCTTGTTGAACCAATTAGGCTAACAACGCCCACCAGCAGTTTATTTCAATGCTGCACTACCGTAGTCCGGCGGCGAACTCCGCGACTGCCTTGATTTCACGCTCGCTTAGGCGGGCGGCTACACCCCGCATCATGCCGTTCGGATCGTTGGCGCGGCCGCCTTCCCTGAAGGCGCGCAGCTGAGTGGCGATGTATTCGGCGTACTGGCCCGCGACGCGCGGGTACTGCGCCGGGATGCCGGAGCCCGTCGGGCCATGGCAGCCCGCGCAAGCCGGCACGCCGGTTTGCGCGTTGCCGCCGCGCCATACCTTCTGGCCGAGCGCGGCGAGCTCCTTGTCGGCCGCCGCGGCGGGCTTCAGCTTCTGGCCCGAGTAGTACGCCGCCAAGTTCCTCATGTCGGCCTCGGACAGGTTCGCCACCATGCCGGACATCACGGCGTTCTCGCGCGCCGCCTTCTTGCCGCCCTGCGCCTTGAAGTCGACGAGCTGCTTGTGCAGATATTCGGGAATCTGGCCCGCGATCTTGGGATTGGCCGGCCCGATGCTGTTACCGTCGGCGGCGTGGCAGGCGGCGCACACCTGCGCGGCGATGCTCTGCGCCTTGGCCGCATCCTGGGCAAGGGTCGGGCCGGCGACAATGGCCAAGCCGACTGCAAGCGCGCATGCACGGATCATCCCTTCGCCCCCTGCGTTCGAAAGCCGCGATTTTATTAGAATTTCCGACCTCCGGATGAAGCCTTTCTCCCAAGCGCGGTTTCTGCTGTCCGCCGCCAAGCCCGCCGACCTGCCCCCCGCCGGCCCGGCCGAAGTGGCGTTCGCCGGCCGCTCCAACGTGGGCAAGTCGAGCGCGATCAACGCGCTGCTCGGCCGCAAGGGACTCGCGCGCACGAGCAAGACCCCCGGGCGCACGCAGACCATCAATTTCTTCGAGCTCGACGGACACGCGCGCCTGGTTGATCTGCCCGGCTACGGGTACGCGCGGGTGCCGCGCCCCATGCGCGAGCAATGGAAGGCGCTGGTCGGCGCCTACCTCGAGTCGCGTGCCCCGGCGGCAGTAGTGGTGATCATGGATGCCCGCCATCCGGCCACCGACCTCGATCTTCAGCTGCTGGGCTGGCTGGGCGAGCGGCGCGTGCTGGTGCTGCTATCGAAAGCCGACAAGCTCTCGCGCGCCGAGCAGAAGGCGGCCCTGCGGGAGGCGGGGTCGCTTGCGGCGCACGTGCATCTGTTTTCGAGCGTTACGCGACAGGGCGTAGACGAATGTCGCGACCTGCTCGCAAGCTGGTTGCAAGCAGATCGCGGGAATAAAAGGCCCCCGGTAAAGGGGATATAAACCGGGGGCGAAAGCGCCTTAACTTTGGATTAAGGCAACCCGCTCAGGGAGGAGAAGCGGGAGACGATCAACTCGTCTGAAGGTAAGATTCGCCTCCCCGGGTAAAAGTTCCAACCCGTTCCAACCCTCCTAAAAAACCCAATAACCTCAGCGCCATGAAGGTCTACGGACAGTTTCCGGCGGTACGGATGCGGCGCATGCGGCGCGACGAGTTCTCGCGCCGCCTGATGCGCGAAACAGTGCTGACACCGGACGATCTGATCTATCCGGTGTTCGTGCTTGACGGGAAATCCCGGACAGAAAAAGTGGCTTCCATGCCGGGCGTGGAGCGCATGACGGTGGACCGGCTGCTGGTGCATGCGGAGCAGTGCGTGAAGCTGCGCATCCCGGCCCTCGCGCTATTTCCCGTCATCGAGCCGCGGCTGAAAACCGCCGACGGGCGGGAAGCCTTCAATCCAAAGGGGCTCGTGCCGCGCGCGACCGCGGCGCTGAAGAAGCGCTTTCCGGAGCTCGGCATCATGACCGATGTCGCGCTCGACCCGTACACCACGCACGGCCAGGACGGCGTCATCGATCGCAGCGGCTACATCCTCAACGACGCCACGCTCGAAGTGCTGGTGCGCCAGGCGCTGGCGCAGGCCGAGGCCGGCGTCGACATCGTCGCGCCCTCCGACATGATGGACGGGCGGATCGGCCGCATCCGCGCCGCGCTCGAGAAGGCGGGCCATATCCACACCAAAATTATGGCCTACTCGGCGAAGTACGCTTCGGGCTTCTACGGCCCGTTCCGCGACGCCGTCGGCTCGGCCAAGAACCTCGGCAAGAGCGACAAGAAAACCTACCAGATGGACCCGGCGAACTCCGACGAGGCGCTGTGGGAAGTGGGGCTCGACCTCGCCGAGGGCGCCGACATGGTGATGGTGAAGCCCGGCCTGCCCTACCTCGACATCCTGCGGCGGGTGAAGGACGAGTTCAAAGCGCCGACCTACGTCTACCAGGTGTCGGGCGAGTACGCGATGCTGCGCGCCGCGATCGCCAACGGCTGGCTGCCCGAGTCGTGCGTCATGGAGTCGCTGCTCGCCTTCAAGCGCGCCGGCGCCGACGGCATCCTGACCTACTTCGCGCTGGACGCCGCCAAGGCGCTGCGGAAGTAGCGCTGCTCAAAGCGGATTGTTCGCGTACTCCAGCGTCTTGCGGAAGCGCTCGGCGTTCTGGTAGCCGATCACGCGCAGGCCCCTGATCTCGCGACCCTGCGCATCGAAGAAGATGATCCCCGGCGGGCCGAACAGCGAGAAGCGCTTGAGCAGGGCCTTGTGCTCGGCGGTGTTCGCGGTCACGTCCACCTGCAGCAGCAGCATACGATCGAGCTGCGTCTTCACCAACGGATCGCTGAACGTGAAGTGCTCCATCTCCTTGCACGACACGCACCAGTCGGCGTAGAAATCGAGCATCACCGGCTTGCCCGGCGCGGCGAGCTTCGCGTCGAGCTCGGCGATGTTGTCGACGCGCACAAACTTAGTATCGCCCTTGCCGCTCAGGAAAAGCGGCGAGACGATCCACGCCGCGACCGCGAGCAGCAGCACGCCGAAGAACTGCTTGACGCGCACGAGCCACGGCCCTGACTTAGGTAGCAGCGCGCCCTCCGAGACTCCCACCACGATTAGCGGAACTCCCATGCCGAGCGCCATGGCGAAGAGCGCCGCGCCGCCAAGCGCCACGTCGCGCGTTTGCGCGATGTAGAGCAGCGCCCCGGCCAGAGGCGCGGCGACGCAGGGGCTGACGATGATCGCCGAGAGCGCGCCCATGCCGGCGACCGAGGCAATGCGACCGCCCGGCAGGCGCCGCTGCGCCTCGTCGAGCCGCTGGTGCAGAAAACCGGGCAGCTTGAGCTCGTACAGGCCGAACATCGACAGCGCGAGCGCGACGAAGATCAGGGCAAAGGCCCCCAGTACCCAGGCGTTCTGCAACGCCGCGGCGAGCAGAGTCCCCGAGTAGGCAGCGGCGACACCGGCAATAGCGTAAGCGACGGCCATGCCGATGACGTAGGCAAGCGAGAGCGAGAACGCCCGCGACTTGCCGAGCGAGCGCCCTTCTCCGGCGATGATGCCGGAGAGGATCGGGATCATCGGCAGCACGCAGGGCGTGAACGCGAGCAGCAGGCCGAACACCAGGAATCCCGCCAACACCAGGGGTACGCTGTTCTGGAACAGCCGCGCGACGTCGAGATCGCTCGATGAGAAGATGGATGGCGTTGCCGCCGCGCCGCCGGCAGCGACGCGCAGCGCGGCGCTCGACTCCATCGGCACGTAGCAGACGCCGATGTCGGCGCAGCCCTGCGAAGTCACTTTCAGGTCGAATGCGCCGGCCCCCTGCACCGGGATTCGGATGCGCACTCCCTTGCGATAGATCTGCTGCTCGCCGAAGAAGTCGTCCTTGTGCGCGATGCCCTGGGGAAACTCGGGCTTGCCCAGGCGCGCGCCCTGCGCCTCGAAGCGGAAGCGCTCGCGATACATGTAGTAGCCGTCGGCGATGGCGAACTGCACTTCGACCGCGTCCTCGCCAGCCGCGCGCGCCGAGAAGCGGAATGCCTTCTCGGGCTCGAGCAGGTCGCCGGTCGAGTTGCCGAGCTTGAGCTGCGCCAGCGCCGGCAGGCAGACGAGGGCGAATACGAGGAAAAGCAGTTTTCTCACTTGGTCTCGGCGGCTACCCATTCCAGGTACGCGGCAAAGCCGCGCTCGATTGGGACCGCGATGATCTCCGGGAGTTCGTACGGATGCCCGGCACGCAGCGCTTTCTCCATCTCCGGGTAGCGCTCGGCGGTGGTCTTGATGAGCATCGGATGCTCTTCGTCGTGCTGCACGGCCTCCTTCCAGCGGTACACCGAACGGCAGGGCGCCAAGATATTGACGCAGGCGGCCAGGCGCTTTTCCACCAGCATGTCCGCCAGCCGCTCGGCGGCGGCGCGGTCGGGCAGGTTAGTCAACACCAAGAGCGTGCTCATGCTTCAGTCCCTCGTAGACCGTCGGGTAGCGCAGCCGGATGCCGAGCTCGCTCTTCAGGCGGGCGTTGTCGAGGCGGCGCGATTCGCTCATGAAAGAGTAGAGCTCGGCAGAAACCCCGGCCTTCACCTCGGCACGTCGCAGCCTCGGTGGCCGCGGCAAGCCGTGGCGATCGGCCACCAGGTCGAGCCAGTCTCCCATTCGCAGCTCGCTGTCGTCGGCCGCGTTGTAAGTGCCGTCCGGAGCATCGTCCTCGAGCGCGCGCGATGCGATTGCCGCCAGGTCGTCGGCGTGGATATGACTGGTGTAGACATCGTCCTCGGCCCGCAGCGCGGGAGTGCCGGCGCGCAGCCGTGCGAGCGGCAGGCGGTCCGCCGCGTAGATCCCCGGAACGCGCAGCACGATCAGGCGCGTGCCATGCGAGCTGCACCATAGTGCAAGGCGGCGCTCGGCGTCGGCGCGCCGGCGGGCGCGCGCGCTCTGCGGCGCGATCGGGCGCGATTCGTCGACGCGCGCGCCGCCGCAGTCGCCGTACACACCGCTTGTGCTGACGTAGGCGAGCCGCCTCGGTAGAATGCGACCCTTTTCCAGCGCGGCGAGCAGGTTGGCGGTTCTCGTGTCCGCATCGCCTTCGCCGGGCGGCGGCGCCAGATGCAGCAGGGCGTCGACCCTGCCGGGAGCCAGGGTTTCGGGGCGATCGAGATCGAATCCATCGCTCCTTGCGCCGCGTACGATTTCGAAGCGGGAGGCAAGCAGCGGCACCGCGCGTCGCGCGATGTCGCCGAAGCCGACCACCAGCAGACGGTTCATGCACCTATTGTAGACATGCGCAAAGTCACTCTGCAGCCGAGCGGTCACGAATTCCAGGTCGACGAGGGCGAGTCGATCCTGACGGCTGCGCTGCGCCAGAGCTTCGTCCTGCCCTACGGCTGCCGCAACGGCGCCTGCGGCAGCTGCAAGGGCAAGCTGCTCGAGGGCCAGGTCGACTACGGCGTCTACCAGAAGAAGGCGCTCACCGACGAGGAGAAGGCCCAGGGCAAGGCGCTTTTCTGCCAGGCGAAGCCGCTCGGCGACGTGGTGATCGAGGCGCGCACCATCGGCGCGGCGAAGGACATCCTGGTGAAGACGCTGCCGTGCCGCGTGCAGACCATACGGCGCGTGACCGACGACGTCGTGCTGCTGCAGCTCAAGCTGCCGGCCAACGAGCGGCTGCAATTCCTCGCCGGACAGTATCTGGAGTTCCTGCTCAAGGACGGCTCGCGGCGCAGCTTCTCGATGGGCAACGCGCCGCACGCCGACGAGCTGGTCGAGCTGCACGTGCGCCACGTCGCCGGCGGGCAGTTCACCGACCACGTCTTCGGCAAGATGAAGGAGCGCGACATCCTGCGCTTCGAGGGGCCGCTCGGCACGTTCTTCCTGCGCGAGGACTCGGCCAAGCCGATCGTGTTCGTCGCCTCGGGCACCGGCTTCGCGCCGATCAAGTCGATCATCGAGGGCGCGCTGCACAAGGGCGTGACGCGGCCGATGACGCTCTATTGGGGCGGGCGGAGGCCAAAGGATCTCTACCTCGACGACTTGGCGAAGCAGTGGCCGATCAAATACGTCCCGGTGATCTCCGACGGCCAGCCCGAAGACGGCTGGAGCGGCCGCACGGGGTTCGTGCACCGCGCCGTGATGCAGGACTTTCCCGACCTCTCAGGCCACCAGGTCTACGCCTGCGGCGTGCCGATCATGGTCGACAGCGCGCGGCGCGACTTCGTGCAGCAATGCAGGCTGCCGGAGGATGAATTCTTCGCCGACAGCTTTACTACTCAGGCCGACCTGGCGGTGCAGTAGGGAAAAAAGGGCGGCCGCCGCCCGGGGGGGAAGGGCGACGGCCGTCCAGGTACACCTTTACTTACTGCACGTTCAGTTCGGCGAGCGGCCCGCCTGCGGCTGCACGCCGGCAAAGGTGAGGAAGTCGACCATGCGGAAATCGCCGGTGACCTGGCCGTTTCTCTGCGGCAGCGTCGGCTTCCAGCCGCGGTCCGCGTTCAGGTACGCGTTGCGGTCGAGCTCCAGCAACCCGATGATCACCTCGCCGACGATGGTTCCGCCGACCGGCCCGAGCGTGAGGCCGCCTGCCCTGACGAAGCCTTCCTGCAGGCAGTAGGCCCACAGCGGCGTCGAGCGGTTGAGCCTGAAGTCGCTCGGGAACTGAGGCAGCTCCGAGGCGTCGAGCGGATCCGCGCCGATCTCGCGCGCGATGCTCTGGCCCGAAGGCAGCGACCAGGTCACGCCGCGCAGCAGGTTGCGCGCCGGCAGCGAAATCGGCTGGCCGTTTTCGAAGCCCGCGATGGTCTGCGTCGGCAGCAGGAACATCGGCGTGGAGATCCTCGCGTCGATCAGCTTGTTCGGCTTGACCGCCAGGGCGGTGCTGCCGACTTCCAGCAGCCCGAAGTCGAAGAACGTCTCCCAGCCGATGAAGCGCCGCGGCCTGCGCACGCCGCCGCGCAGGTCGACCGGGTCGGCCTGGCCCTCTCCCGCCGGGTCGAAGACCATGCCGAAGAACGCCGGCGCGCCGGGGTCGGTGCCCGGGTTGCCCACCCGGTTCGCCCGGTACGAGGGCCGGATCATGGTGTGGCCAAAGCGGTACGCGGCGCCCTGGAACTCGACCGGCATGAACGCCACGCGCGGCCGGTAGAACCTGCGCCCGCGGTTGAGAATGTCGCTGGTCCGCTGCTGGCCGATGAATAGCGGCAGGAACTCGTGGACGATCATCCACTGGTAGTGCCACCGCGTCAGCCGCTGCGCCCGCTCGAACACCTCATCGTCGTCCAGGCGACGGTCGCGCGCCTTCACCCAATCCACCGCGGCGTTGTGGAACTTGAGGACAGCCGCGTGCAGCTGCGAGAGCATGATGTTCTCGTCGTTGCGCGGATCACCGATGATCGCGACGCTTTGCGCGTTGCGCGGCAGATCCTCGAACAGGCCGCCGAACCCCACCTTGAGCTTGACCCTGGATCCCTCGAATCCGTACAGGTGGGGAGCGCGCCGCGGCCCGCCGAGGTAGACCGAATCCAGGTCCAGGGTGGGCGAACGGGTATTCGGCGAGTCCTCGGGGTCTGTCTCCTCGCCCAGCGCCGAGGTCTGGTCGAAGGTCATGTCGTGGTCCATGAACTGGCCCATGAACGTGGTGCCCGCGGTGTGCGTCGTGTTGTTGGGGTTGTTCACGTTCAGCGCCGGGTCGACGATCAGGTTGATCGCCGCTTGCGCCTGGTCTGCCGCGCTGCCGCTCGCCGGCAGCCTGTCGTTGGCATCCAGCACGCCGCCGCGCTTGCCGATCTCGATGAGGATCTCGTTCAGGCCTCTGGGTGGCCGGTCTCCGAAGAAGGCATCGAGCCGCGGGAACATGCGACCGAATACCTCCGGGCCAAGAACGAAGCGCTGTGCGAACGCGTCGCCGGCGCCGAGGAAGCTCGAGGCGCCCAAAGCGCCCATTGCTCCCATGAACCTGCGCCGGTCGATGCCGCCCAGATGACACTGCTGGGTCTGAAGCCTTGCCTTGCTTGTCATGTTGCCTTCCCTTTCATGATTCCTGCGTCAGGGCCGGATGCGCTACTACTAATTACAGTGAACGCGAATAAAAAGACGGCCGCCGCCCGGGGGGAAAAGGCGGCGACCGCCGGTGCTTCGGCTACAGCGAACGCAGGAAGTTGAGCACGTCCTGTTTGCTGCGCTCGCCGAGGTTGTTGAACCTGCTTACCACGCTGTTCGCCTCCGAGCCGTCGCTGCGATGCTCCTGGATCGCCCTCTCCAGATTCGACGTCCGCCCGTCATGCAGGAAGAAAATGCGCTTGCCCAGGCCCCACAGCGGCGCGGTGCGGAATTCCCGCGGCCCAGCGACGCCCTGCGTCACGCCGTCGGCCAGACCCACGCCCATGTCGTGCACCAGCAGGTCGGAGTACAGATTGGCGTCCTGGAGGCGCAGCGCAGCGACGGTGGAGTTGCCGGTCTTGAGCGTCGGCGTGTGGCACAGCGCGCAGCCGACGCTCGCGAACAGGCTCTTGCCCCGCCCGATGGAGTCGGCGCCTCCGGGTGAAATGCTGGAGGGTGTCGGCGGCGCGAGGAAGCGCTGGAAGTTCGCGAAGTTCTGGATCGCCGTGGTGCCGGTGAGCGCGTCGGCCGCGTCGAAGTTCTGCGTGTCGTTCGGAACCGTCGCGAACTGGCATGCCGGGTTCTGCTCCCTTTCGTTCTGGAACAGCTCGCTGGTGATGCCCATTTCGACGTTGTAGGCCTCGCCCGAGAACAGGAGCAGCGATACGTTCTGGGCCTTCCAGCCGAAACGGGTGATCGTGCCGTCGTTGCCGTTCCGGTTCGTCACACCGGAGATCGTGCGGCCGGAAACGGAGATGTTTGGCTTGCCGCGTATCCCCAGACTGCTCTTTTGACTTGCGTTCGCGGCCTGGTTGGCGAGGATCGTCGCGTCCGGGATCTGTTCGATCAGGCCTGCGCCGAACACCGGGGTGGGTATCCGGAAACTGATGTTGCGGTTCGCGATCTCGCGGTTGAAGTCGTGCTGGACGAGGTTGCAGCCGTCTGCGCCTTCGCGGCCGGTGATGGTGAACGTATTGGTCACCCCCCCGTCGGCGGTGCCGTCGGGGTTCTTCACCAGCCTCACTTCGCGAACCGGCCCATCCGCCCTGATGAATCCAGCGACTGCGGGGAGCTGGGACGGGGTGGCTTCTTCGGCAAAAGCGACCTGGGGATTCACGAACGGGCTCGTGCCGCCGGTCGCGGGCTGCGAATGACAGGTACCGCAGCCGGCCAGGTTCATCCTGGGGCCCAGGCCATCGGCGACGTCCTCCACTTCCTCGAAATCCTCTTTGCCCAGCTCGAAGAACCGCAGCTCGTTTGCGCTCAGGCCTGCGATCGACTCGCCGGCATCCGCCGGCCCGAAGCGCACGCCTGGATCACGCGCATTGAACGAGGAAAACGTCTGCGATGCGGTCTCACTCTGAAAAAGGAAAGCTGCTGCGACTGCGGAAGCGAGCGCCAGCGGCGCTGCCAACCTGGTGGTCTTCATTTGCGTCTCCCAGTACCCCCTACAGTCCCAGGGCTGAGAAAGCTTGAGTCCGTTTCTTACCTGCTTCTTTTTTCTTACCTTCTGAAAATCATCATTCTGGAAAAGCGGATCCGCTACAACCGCTACAACCCCTGGGCACTGCCGGCGGAGCTCGGGAAAATCAGCGATCCACAGGTCCTCCGGGCACTTCACTGTACTTCCGTCGAGTGCGCATGTGGACGATGCGATAAGAAACAGTCACCTCGAGGGACGCCTCGATAAAAAATCGACGGCAACGCACCCGCGCCACCGCCGTTTCGTGTCCTTTTAGCGCACTTGAAGAGTGCCCAACTGTTTCGCAGATTCGCGCGGACTGATCATGCAGCTCCGACGCCGCAGCCCGACAAATCAGCCGGGCGCCTCTCCGAGGTAGGCCTCGCGCACGCGCGGATCGGCGAGCAGCTTGGCGGATTCGCCCGCAAGCGTGATGGCGCCTGATTCCATCACGTAGCCGCGGCTCGCGAGCTCAAGCGCGAGCTTGGCGTTCTGCTCGACCAGGAGGATGGTCACGCCGCGCTGCGCGATCTCGCGCACGATCTCGAAGATCTTCGCCACCATCAGAGGCGCGAGCCCCATCGAAGGCTCGTCGAGCAGCAGCAGCTTCGGCCGCGTCATGAGCGCGCGTGCGATGGCGAGCATCTGCTGCTCGCCGCCCGACAGCGTGCCGGCGACCTGCTTGCGGCGCTCCTTGAGACGAGGGAACGAGGCATATTGCGGCTCCGGGTCGCCGCCGCCGTGCGCGTACGCCCCCATCTGCAGATTCTCCTGCACCGTGAGCTGCGGAAAGATGCCGCGGCCTTCCGGCACCAGCACCAGGCCGCGGCGCGGCAGCTCGTGCACGCGCGAGCGCGAGATTTCGGAATCGGCGTAGCGCACGCTGCCGGAGTGCACCGGCACCAGGCCGCAGATCGCCTTCAGCGTCGAGGACTTGCCGGCGCCGTTGGCGCCGATCAGGCAGACCAGCTCGCCGGCGGCGACTTCGAGGGCGATGCCCTTGACGGCACGGATGCCGCCGTAGCGCACTTCGAGATCGCGGATCTCAAGCATCGTCAGGCATGCGCGACGCCAAGGTAGGCCTCGATCACCTTCGGGTCGCGTTGCACCTCGGCGGGAGAGCCTTCGGCGATCCGCTCGCCGTAGTCGAGCACCAGGACGCGGTCGCACACGTTCATCACCAGGCGCACGTCGTGCTCGATCAGCAGGATCGTGACGCCGTCGTCCCGGATGCGCTTGATGAGCGCAGCCAGCGCCAGGCGCTCGGTCGGATTCATGCCCGCAGCCGGCTCATCGAGCGCGAGCAGCCTGGGCTCGGTGGCGAGCGCACGCGCGATCTCGAGCCGGCGCTGGTCGCCGTAGGGCAGGTTGCTCGCGGCGTCGTTGGCGCGCGAGCGGATGCCGACGTAGTCGAGCAGCTCAAGGCCGCGCCGTTCGATGTCCTTTTCTTCCTCCAAGGTCCTCTTGTTGCGAAGCACCGCACCGATCACCCCGGCACGGGTGCGCACATGCCTGCCGATCATCACGTTCTCGAGCGCCGAGAGGTTGGCGAACAGGCGGATGTTCTGGAAGGTGCGCGCGATACCAGCGGCCGCGATGCGGTCGGGCCTGAGCCCGGATATGTCCCGCGCGTCGAAGAGGAACGAGCCAGCGTTCGGCGCGTAGATGCCGGTGAGCAGATTGAAGAGCGTGGTCTTGCCGGCGCCGTTCGGCCCGATCAGGCCGTAGATCTGCCGCGGCGCGATCGAGAACGAGACGTCGTTAACCGCCTGGACACCGCCGAAGCGCTTGGCGATTCCCTTCGCCTCGAGGAGCGCGCTCACAGCCGCGCATCCACCAGCGGCGCCTCGCCGCTCGCGGCCAGTTCGCGCTTGCGCACCGCCGAAGGTAGCAGCCCGGCCGGACGGAAGAGCATGATCAGCACCAGCGCGAGGCCGAAGAGCAGCATGCGGATTACCTCGGGCTCGATCAGCATGCGGCCGAAGAGCGCCTCCTGCAGCGGCGTCACGGTCCAGCGCAGGATTTCCGGCACGAAGGAAAGCAGCAGCGCGCCGACGATCACGCCCCAGATGTTGCCCATGCCGCCGAGCACCACCATGGACACCACCATGATGGACTCGACCAGCACAAAGCTCTCCGGCGAGATAAAGGCCTGCATCGCAGAGAACATGCCGCCGGCCAGGCCGCCGAAGCTCGCGCCCATGGCGAAGGCGAGCAGCTTGAAATGCGTGGTGTCGATGCCCATCGAGCGCGCCGCGGTCTCATCCTCGCGGATCGCCTCCCAGGCGCGGCCGATGCGTGAGTTCTGCAGGCGGATGTTGACAACGATGACGGCGATGGTGAACGCGAGCAGCAGGTAGTAGTACTTGATCGGGCCGCTGAACTCGATGCCGAGAAAGGTCTGGTACTGGGAGAAGCTGAAGGATCCGACCGAGAATGGGTCGATGCCGGTGATGCCCTGCGGGCCGTTGGTGATGTTCACCGGCCGCGACAGATTGTTGAGGAAAATGCGGATGATCTCGCCGAAGCCGAGCGTGACGATGGCCAGGTAGTCGCCGCGCAGCTTTAGCGTCGGCGCGCCGAGGATCACGCCGAAAAACGCCGCGACCGCGGCGCCGATCGGCAGGATCACCCAGAACGGCAGGTGCAGGTTGAATTGCGGACTGGCAAGCAACGCGTAGACGTACGCGCCGACCGCGTAGAAGGCGATATAGCCGAGGTCGAGCAGCCCGGCGAAGCCGACCACGATGTTGAGGCCGAGGGCGAGCATCACGTACAGCACCGCGAAGTTGGCGATGCGCACCCAGGCCGTGCCCGCATAGGCGAACGCGAACGGCAGCGCGAGCAGGGCGAGTCCGACCAATATGGTGCCGATCCAGACGCGCGGCGGAGCTCTCACGCGCGATCCCCCACGCGCTCACCGAGCAGGCCCTGCGGCCGGAAGACCAGCACCAGGATCAGCACGATGAAGGCGAACACGTCCTGGTAGTTAGAGCCAAAGAGGATGAAGTGGCCGCCATCGGCACAGCGCTCGGACATCAGGCCGGCGAGCCAGGCGTAGCTGCACAGGTCGGTCAGGTCGCCGATATAGCCCGCGCCGAGCGCCTCCACCAGGCCGAGCAGCACCCCGCCGAGCATCGCGCCCGGGATGTTGCCGATGCCGCCGAGCACCGCAGCGGAGAAGGCCTTGAGCCCGAGGATCGAGCCCATGGTGTACTGCGCGATGCCGTAGTAGGTGCCGTAGAGCACACCGGCTACCGCGCCGAGCGCGGCGCCGATGACGAAAGTCGAAGCGATGACGCGGTTGACGTCGACGCCCATCAGGCCGGCGACCTGCGGGTTCTGCGCCGTGGCGCGCATCGCCGTGCCGAGCGGGGTGCGGTACACGAGCACTGCCAAGCCGGCCATCATTGCGATGCAGATCGCGATGATTGCAATTTGCACAGCGGAGATGGTGGCGCCGAAGACGATGAACGTACGGTTATCGATGATCTGCGGGAAGGCGAGGATGTTGCGACTCCAGACCAGCATGGCGAGGTGCTGCAGGATGATCGAGACGCCGATCGCGGTAATCAGCGGCGCGAGGCGCGGCGCGCGCCGCAGCGGCCGGTAGGCGAGCCGCTCCATCGAATAGCCGACCGCCATGCACACCGGGATCGCACTCAGGGCGCCGACCAGCACCACCGCGAGCGGCGGCAGGCTGCCGCCGGCGAGAGCGTTGATCACGGTGAAGGCGACCATGGCGCCGATCATCACCACCTCGCCGTGCGCGAAGTTGATGAGCTGGATGATGCCGTACACCATCGTGTAGCCGAGCGCGACCACGGCGTACACGCTCCCCGCGGTGAGCCCGTTCACGATCTGCTGCAGGAACGTGTCCATGCGGGTCGAAGGCTAGGTAGAAGCGAAAACGGCACCCGAAGGTGCCGTTCTCATCGCCGTGCGGGAGGTTACTTTCCGCCTTTTATGAATTCGGCGTAGCTGATGGTCTTGCCGCTCTTGATGACCGCGATCGGCTCGACCTTGCCGCTCTTCATGGTGAAGATGGTCATCTCGGCGTCCTTGCGGTCGCCCTTGCCGTCGAACGAGATCGATCCGGTGGCACCGGTGAAGCTGATCTTCTGCAGCTCGGGCAGGTACTTGGCCGGGTCGGCCGAGTTCGCCTTCTGCATCGCCGCGATCAGGATATTGGCCGCGTCGTAGGTGAACGGCGAATACAGGATCGGGTCAGCGTTGAACTTCTTCTTGTAGGCCTCGAGGAATTTCTTGTCCGCCGCGGCTACCGGGATGCCGGCTTGCGAGCACAGCAGGCCCTCGGCCGCCGAGCCGGCGAGCTTGCCCATCTCTTCGGTGCAGGCACCGTCGCCGAAGGAGAACACCGCCTTCATGCCGAGCTCGCGCCCCTGCTTGAGAAGCGGGCCGCCGGTCGCGTCCATGCCGCCGTAGAACACGGCGTCGGGATTGCGCCCGCGCAGCTTGGTGAGGATCGCCTTCCAGTCGGTGGTCTTGTCGGTGCCCTTTTCGCGCGGCAGCGTCTTGACGCCGGCGGCCTTGAGCGTCTTCTCGACCTCGTTGGCGATGCCTTCGCCGTATGCGGTGGCGTCGTCGATAATCGCGACCAGCTTGGGCTTGTTGTTGGCGGCGAGGTAGCTCGCGATCGCCGGACCCTGCTGGTCGTCGCGGCCTACGACGCGGAACTGGGTCTTGAACCCCTGCTCGGTCAGCTTCGGATTGGTGGCCGAGCCCGAGATCACCGGGATGCCGGCCTGGCTGTAGATCGGCGAGGCGGGGATCGAGGTGCCCGAATTGAGGTGGCCGACCACGCCGGCGACCTTGGCGTCGACCAGCTTCTGCGCCACGGTGGTGCCGACCTTCGGGTCGGCCTGGTCATCCTCGGCGACGAAGACGAACTTGACGGCCTTGCCGTCGATCTTGATGCCGGCCGCGTTGGCCTCTTCGACCGCCAAGCGGGCGCCGTTCTCGTTGTCCTTGCCGAGGTGCGCGATGCCGCCGGTGAGCGGCCCGACGTGTCCGATCTTGACCTCGAGGCCGCCGGCGGCGGCAGGGGCGGCGCCTTTGTCGGCCTTGGCGGCCGGCTTCTGGTCTCCGCAGCCGATCAGGGCGACGGCGGCGGCCAATAGGGTAATGCTGGAAATCTTGTTCATGGGGTCTCCCGGGGTAGAGCGTCTGAGGGCGCTAATTCTACTGCTGCGCTATTTCTGCGACATGATCCATTTCACCAGCGTCTTGATGTCGGCGTCCGGCACGGTACCGTTGGGGGGCATCGGCACGGTGCCCCATACCCCGGTCCCGCCTTTCTTGACCTTGTCGAACAGCTTGGCTTCCGCGCCCTTGTCCGAGCGGTACTTGGCCGCGACGTCCTTGTAGGACGGCCCGACCAGCTTCTTGTCGACCGCGTGGCAGGCGAAGCAGGCGTGCTTCTTGGCGAGCTCCTCGCTCGCCTGGGCCGGCGCGGCGGCGAGCGCGCCGGCGAGGCCGAGAACGATTACAGCGGACTTCATCAACAGGTCTCCCTTCTGTGGAAGCACCTAGTTTACTAGATCAGTTACGCGCCGGTTTCGTGAACGGGAAGATCTGGGTGTAGCCGAGAATGTCGGTGAGCAGCAGCACCAGGAACACGACCAGGACGACGGCCAGCACGTCGATGCCGCCGGCGGGCAGCTCGCCGAGCCGGCCGGCAAGCTCGGCGGCCTCCGCGTCGGTCAGCGCGGCGACGCGCGCCTGCGCCTGCTCGAGGCTCACGCCGAATACGGCGAGCTGCTCGCGCAGCTCGGTGCGCTCGAGCGCGGCGGCGATGCGGCTGCGGTCGGCGTCGGCGGCGAGCATCGCCGCCTGGACCGGCAGGCTGGTTGCGGTGGTGGACACGATCAGCAGGGCGACGATCACGCGGCGGAGCATCTGAGCCTCCTGAAATGAATGCGCGAGCTTAACATTGGCCCTGCATGAGCGACCACCGCGCACGCGAGGTGCTGGAGTTCTGGTTCGATGCGCGGCTCGACGCCGCGGCGCGCAACAAGCGCTGGTTCGCGAAGGACGCGTCATTCGACGCGGAAATCCGCCGCCGCTTCCTGCCGCTGTACGAGGCGGCGGCGGTCGGCGGGCTCGGCGCGTGGCTCGGCTCCGCGTATGAAACGCTCGCGCTGATAATCGTGCTCGACCAGTTGCCGCGCAACATGTTCCGCGGCGAAGCGCGGGCCTTCGCCGCCGACCGGCTCGCGCGCGACGCGGCGCGCGCGCTGCTGCCCGCGCTCGCCACGCTCAGCCAGGAGGAGCAACTCTTCGCCTGCCTGCCGTTCGAGCACAGCGAATCACTCGAGGACCAGGACCTCGCCTGCGAGCTGATGAAGAATTTCTCCGAAGAGCAGCTGCGCTACGCGCAGCGGCACCGGGAGATCATCCAGCGCTTCGGCCGCTTCCCGCATCGCAACGCGATCCTCGGGCGCGCAAGCACCGCCGAGGAGACCGAATTCCTGGAAACGCCCGGGTCGAGCTTCTGAGCTAGCGGCCGGAGCCGGCGACCTGCGACGGCGGGCGCACTGCGGTGACGCGGTTGACGCTGGTGACGCTGGCGAGCGCGGTGGCCTTCGGCTCGCCGAGCTGCACGCCGACGACGTCGCCCACGTTTGCGCTCATCTGCTGCGGCACCTGGACCAGGACGCGGCGCTTGTCGGCGAGCTCGACGTCGACCCAGCGCACCGCGCCGGGCTTGCGCAGCATGCCGGCGTCCACCATGACGCCGCGCGCGGTCTCGAAGTACACGGCACGCACGAAACCGGTGGCGTCTTCGGCGTGCGCGGCCGGAACGGCGAGAAGGGCGAGCAGGCAGGCGGCGAGAAGTCTCATGGCCGAGACTCTGCGCCGCCAGTGTGATGCGCCGGCCGTCGCTTAGCCGGCCGGCCCAGGCCCTTTCGGACCGTCGTCAGTTCCCGTCAGTGATCGCGCCGAGTGAAGCGGTGGAAACCAGCTTCATGTACTTGGCGAGCAGCCCCTTCGTGTACCGCGGTTTGGGCGCCTTCCATTTCCTGCGCCGCGCGGCGAGCTCCTTGGCAGGCACGTTGAGCTGGATCAGGCGCTGCTTGGCGTCGATGGTGATCGAGTCGCCCTGCTTGACGAGCGCGATCGTGCCGCCGACATAGGCCTCCGGAGCTACGTGGCCGACCACCATCCCCCACGTGCCGCCGGAGAAGCGCCCGTCGGTCAGCAGGCCGACCGACTCGCCCAGGCCCTGGCCGATGAGCGCAGAGGTGGGGGCGAGCATCTCCTGCATGCCCGGGCCGCCCTTCGGGCCCTCGTAGCGGATGACGATCACGTCGCCGGCCTTGATGCGCTTGGCCATGATCGCCTTCATGCAGGCATTCTCGGAGTCGAAGACGCGCGCCGGGCCGGTGATCACCGGGTTCTTCAGGCCGGTGATCTTCGCCACGCAGCCTTCGGTGGCCAGGTTTCCCTTGAGGATCGCCAGGTGGCCTTCCTTGTACATCGGCTTCGACCACGGACGGATCACGTCCTGGCCTGCGCGCGGCTCGGCCGGCACGTCTTTCAGCATCTCGGCCATGGTCTTGCCGTGGATGGTCATGCATTCGCCGTGCAGCACGCCGTTCTCGAGCAGGATCTTCAGCACCTGCGGCACGCCGCCGGCGCGATGGAAGTCGACCGCCACGTAGCGCCCCGAGGGCTTGAGATCGCAGAGCACCGGCACCTTCTTCCTCATCCGCTCGAAGTCGTCGATCGACCACTCGACGCCGGCGGCATGGGCGATCGCCAGGAAATGCAGCACCGCGTTGGTCGAGCCGCCGGTCGCCATTACCAGCGCGATCGCGTTCTCGATCGACTTGCGCGTAATGATGTCGCGCGGCTTGAGGTCCTTGCGGATCGCCTCGACCAGCACGCGCGCCGACTCGGCGGAGGAGTCCGCCTTCTCCGTGTCCGGCGCCGCCATCTGCGACGAGCCGAGCAGGCTCACGCCGAGCGCCTCGAACGACGAGCTCATGGTGTTCGCGGTGAACATGCCGCCGCAGGCACCGACGCTCGGGCAGGCGTTCTTCTCGATGCCCTGGAAATCTTCCTCGCTCATCTTGCCGGCGGTGAA
>Ga0137436_1000132_pt1 | contig 24250 bp, 24 predicted proteins | sample EasRivERMGT119_2_FD_102328 | JGI IMG/M metagenome (GOLD analysis project Ga0137436, IMG submission 102328) | Soil microbial communities from meander-bound floodplain in the East River, Colorado, USA - East River MetaG ERMGT119_2 | ecosystem: Environmental > Terrestrial > Soil > Floodplain ...
GCGCAGCACGCGGCGGTCGCGCAGCCAGCAGCCGATGATGCCCGACATTTGCCCTTCGGTGCCGACGTCGCGCGACACCCGCACGATGGTCGCGACGCGGGCCTTGCGGCGTGCCACGTAGCTTTTCAAGGAAGCTTCCACATCCTTTCCCTTTGAAAGCTCTTCGGCCAGCACCGCCGCGTCCTCCATCGCCATGCCGGCGCCCTGGCCGATGTTGGGGGTCATGGCGTGCACCGAGTCGCCGAGGAGCACTGTCCGGCCCTCGCCCCAGCGCTCGAGGCCGAGCTCCTCGACCTCGGTGGTGATGATCTCGTCGGGCGAGCGCAGCTGGGCGAAGAGCTTGACCACCCGCGGGTCGGTGAACTGGGCGAACAGGGCGCGGAACTCGTCCGCGCTGCGCAGCTCCGGCGCCGGCGCGCGCGGCGAGTTGAAGGTGGTCCAGATGTAGATGCGCCCGGGCGCGATCGGCACCAGGCCGATGCGCTGGCCGCGGCCGAGCAGCTCGGTGAAGTCCTCCACGCCGGCGACGTTGTCCACCACCATGCGGTGCGAGCGGTACCCCATGTAGACGGGCGCCACCTCGCCGAACAGGTGGCGCCGCACGGTCGAATGGATGCCGTCGGCGCCGACCAGCAGGTCGGCTTCGAAGGTCTCGCCGCTATCCGTGGTCACGCGGGCCTTATCCGACGACAGATCGATCTTCTTCACCGATGAAGAAAAACGGACCATGCCTTGCACGCTGCCGAAGAGGACATCGTGCAGGTGCGCGCGGTGCACCAGCGCACCGCGCGCTAGCTTGCCCGCCTCGTAGAGCGGGCGGTAGTCGCGCCGCGCCAGCAGCCGGCCGTGCCGGTCGCGGGTGTCGCGCGCCAGGTACGGCCAGGCGTTCGCACGCAGCGCGTCGGCGAGGCCGTTGCGCTCGAGCACGCCCATCGCATTGGGATTCATGATGATGCCGGCGCCGAGCGGGACGATGCGCGACGCCTTCTCGAGCACCGTGACCGGCAGCCCGCGCAGCGAAAGCTCGCGCGCGAGCGACAGCCCGCCGATGCCGCCGCCGACGATCAGGACTGCCGGTCTCAGGCGAGCTTCTCGAGCTTCTGCAGCGAGCGCATGCGCCAGGCGATCTTCTGCTCGGGGAACAGGCGCGGAAACTCGGTGTAGCTCACCTCGCCGACATAGATGTCGCCGCGCGAGTCGATGGCGAGGCCGTGCGGCGCGATGAACTTTCCGGCCTCGAGGCCCGGGCCGTTCTCGCCGCCGAGGCGCGCGAGAAGAGTGCCCTGCGCGTCGACGAAGGAAAGGCGCGGTCCGATGTTGGGATGGTTGCGGTTGACGGTCATGCCGGGGCCGAGTTCGCCGACCACGAACTGCGGCGCCTTTCCGCTGCAGCAGTAGAGCGCGCAAGGGCGGTGCAGGTTCACCCACTGCGTTTCGTACCTGCCGTTGCCGTCAAACACCTGCACCCGGTGGTTCTCGCGATCCGCGACGTAGACCCAGCCGTCGGGATCGGTGACGATGTTGTGCACGATGTTGAACTGCCCCGGGTCGGTGCCGGGCTCGCCCCAGGACCGCATGAGCTTGCCGTCGGGCGAGAACTTATGCACGCGAGCATTGCCGTAGCCGTCGCTCACGTAGATCTCGCCGCGCGGCGAGAGCGCGGTGTGCGTGCAACGATGGAACGGCGCGCCGCTCATGTAGGGCGCCGCCTGGCCCGGCACGCCCAGCTCGAGCAGCACCTTCCCCTCGGTCGTGCACTTGCGCACGATGTGCCCGCCGTCGTCGGTGCAGTAGAGGATGTCGTTCGCGTCGATGTGCAGTCCGTGCGCTCGGGGGAACGTGCCTTCGCCCCAGGAGCGGATGAAATTGCCCTCGCGGTCGAACACGATCATCGGGTGCTCGCCGCGGTTGAAGGCATAGACCCGGTCCTTGCTGTCCACCGCCACCGCGGCGACGTCCTTGAATTCCCAGCCCTCGGGGAGCTTCGCCCAGTTCTCGACCACGCGGTAGCGGTGAGCGCCGCTGCCGAGTACGACCGCGCCCCTGCCTGTCTCGACGTTGCTGTCCATGAACGCCAGCGTAGCACCACGGTCGCCGACGTAGAATGCGGCACATGGCCGCCGGCGAACAGCTCGCGATGCTGGTCCAGCCCGACCGGGTGCACCGCTCGGTGTACGCCGACCCGGCGATCTTCGAGCTGGAGATGGAGCGCCTGTTCGGCCGCGCCTGGCTGATCCTCGGCCATGACAGCCAGGTCAAGGCGCCGGGCGACTACTTCACGACGCGCATGGGGCGGGAACCCGTCATCGTTACCCGCGATGAAAAACAGGAAATTCACGTACTCATCAACCGCTGCGCGCACCGTGGCACGATGGTCTGCGCCGAAGGCCGCGGCAATACCGAGCGCTTCATCTGCCCCTATCACGGGTGGAGCTATGACCGTACCGGTGCCCTGCGGGCCATTCCATTTGGAGACGGGTATGCGAAAAGCACCCTCTCCGATCTGCGGCTGAAAGCGGCGCCGCGGGTGGCGAATTACCGGGGCTTCATCTTCGCGTCGCTCGCGCCCGAGGGCGAATCGCTGGAAGCCTTCCTCGGCGCGGCGAAGGCCTCGCTCGACGATTTCGTCGACCGCGCGCCCGGCGGCGAGCTCGAGGTGGCGGGCGGCGTGTTCAAGCACGCCTACAACGGCAACTGGAAGCTGATGCTGGAGAACCACCTCGACGGCGCGCATCCGGCCTGGGTGCACGCCTCGTCGGTGGCGGTGGCGCGCAACGCGCCCGAGCCGGGCAAGCCGGGCGAGGAGCGCTACTTCGACATCGCGGTGCGCCAGATGCGGCAGAACGGCGCGCCCGAGTCGGTATGGGAGAACACCGGCATCTGGGCGACGCCGCGCGGCCACGGCTACATGGGCGACTACCACGACGACAGCCGCCTCGTGGCCGGCCTGGGCAATCCGGCATTTGATGAATACCGAAAAGCGCTTATTCGAAGCAAAGGCGAAAAAGAGGCAGACCGCATCCTGCGCGTCACGCTGTGGAACACCGTGCTCTACCCGAACTGCTCGTTCATGAGCCAGTTCCGCCAGCTGCGCATCGTGCACCCGCTCGCCGTCGACCGCTCGGTGGTTTACACCTACTCCTTCCGCATGCCGCAAGCGCCCGATCGGCTGTTCCGCGACACCATCGCCTTCTCCAACGTGGTGAATGGCACCGCGTCGTGGGTGCTAACCGACGACCTCGAGGTCTACGAGCGCATCCAGAAGGGATTCACCAGCGGCGCGCTCGAGTGGGCGCAGATCGGCCGCGGCTTCGGCCGCGACGTCGAGGAGCCCGGCGCCGTACGCGGTGCGACCGGCACCAGCGAGGTCTACATCCGCGCGCAGATGCGCGCGTGGCTCGACTATATGACGCTGTGATGCCCGCAACGACGGTCGAGCAGTTCCTGTATCACGAGGCGCGGCTCCTCGATACGCAGCGCCTAGAGGAGTGGCTGGCGCTGTTTACCGAGGACGCGACCTACTGGGTGCCTCTCGAGCAGGGACAGAAGGATCCCGCCGCGGGCAGCTCGATCATCTACGACGACCGCACGCTGCTGGAGCTGCGTGTCAAGCAGGCCCGGCATCCCAGGGCCCACGCGCGGCTGCCGCTGGCGCGCACCGTGCACCAGGTTTCGAATCTGTCCTTCAGGGAAGAAGGCGGAGAAATCGAAGTCCATTCCACGCTGGTTCTCGTGGAATACCGCGCCGAGAAGCAGCGCGTCTGGGGCGCGCTGGTCGAGCACCGCCTGCGCCGCGCCGGCGAGGGCTACCGCATCGCGCGCAAGCGCGTCGACCTGGCCAACTCCGAGGCCGAGCTCGACGGCATCGCGATCCTGTTCTAGGCCCCGGGCCGCTAGAGCGCTTTGCTCCCGTAGACGTCGCGCACCAGCCGGTCGGTCTCGCCGCGCAGCAGCTTGTAGCACTCGCAGGCGCGCGCCTCGAGCTTGGCGCGGCTGAGCACCGCGATGCGCCCGCGCGAGTAGCGGATCAGCCCGGCCTTCTGCAGGCTGCTCGCCGCCTCGGTGACGCCCTCGCGCCGCACGCCCAGCATGCTGGCGATCGCCTCCTGCGTCGTGGCCAGCTCGTTGGAGCCCATCCGGTCGACGCCGGTAAGCAGCCAGCGGCACAGCTGCTGGTCGACCGAGTGGCGCCGGTTGCACGCCGCGGTCTGCGCGAGCTGGGCGATCAGCGTGCAGGCATAGCGCAGCACGACGCTGTGCAGCCGCGCTCCGCGCTGGAATTCCGCGCGCAGCCGCTCGAGCCCGATGCGGTGCGCGTAGCCCGCGCTGCGCACCACCGCGCGCAGCGGCTCGCCGCCGCTCATCAGCGCGCAGACGCCGACCAGGCCCTCGTTCGCGACGATGCCCACCTCGGAGGAGCTGCCGTCGGCCGCGACGTGGATCAGCGAGACGACGGCGCTGGTCGGGAAGTAGGCGTGCCGGAAGCGGCCACCGCCCTCGTGCAGCGCGGACCTGCGCGCCAGCGCCACCGGCTCGAGGTGGGCGCGCAGCCGGCGCATCTCGTCGGCGGTCAGCGCAGCGAGTAGATGGTTACCCATGCCTGCCGGATTGTTAGCGACCGCACAGAACGAAAATTTCGCCGGTGCTAGGCTGCGCCGCATGCCGGGCGAGCCTGACACCGTCTACACGCGAACCGTGCGGCGGGCGATCGTCGATGTCGGCGGCATTGAGCATCTGGCTGCCTTGCTGAATACTTCTACGGCAGAAATCGAATCCTGGCTGTCGGGAAAAACCTCACCCGACAACGGCCAGTTCATGCGCATGCTCGACGTGGTGGCGAAAGGCCCACCCCGCTAAGGCGCTGGATTGTCGGGCTGCTTGCTACACTGCGCGGGCCTTGAAAGTCTTCCGCGACTACGACCAGGCCGGGCTGGACGCGCAATACGAGCAGCGTACCTTCGTCCCGCACGCCGACGCCATCATCCAGCGCTACGCCGCTGCCAGTGATGCGGTGCGGCAGAGGCTCGGCGAGCCGGAAACGCACCGCTACGGGCAGTCGGAGGTCGAGCAGCTCGACCTCTATGGCGCGGCGCGTGACAAATTCCTCGTTTTCGTGCACGGCGGCGCCTGGAAGCGGCAGAGCCGGCGCGGCCAAGCCTTCGCCGCCGAGCCCTTCGTGCGCGCCGGCGCCTGCTACGCCGCGCTCGGCTTCGGCTTGCTGCCCTCGATCACTCTGCCCGAGATGGCCGGCCAGGTACGCCATGCCCTCGATTTTATTCAGGACAAGTACAAGCCGAGAATCGTCCTGGTGGGCCATTCTTCGGGCGCGCATCTTTCCGCCTGCGCCCTCACCCGGCTTCCGTACATAAGCGCCGCCCTGCTGGTTTCCGGGTGCTACGACCTGCTGCCGGTGCGCCTGAGCGCCCGCAACGACTACGTGCGGCTCGACGCGCGCCTGGAGGACGAGTACTCGCCGATCCGCCACGCGGCGAAGATCCGCTGCCCGGTGACCGTCGCCTGGGCGGAGCACGAAGGGCCGGAGTTTGCCCGCCAGTCCCGGGAATTCTCCGAACGGTTAAAAGCGCCCACCCTCGTCGGCAAGGGCCTGAACCACTTCGAAATCATCGAAACCCTGGCCGACCCGGCATCCCCCCTGGGGAGCGCCGCCCTTAAGATGCTGGGGTGACCCCCCGCAACTCAAGGCCGGTACTCATCGCCGGCGGCGGCATCGGCGGCCTCGCCGCCGCGCTGGCCCTCGCCCGCAAGGGCTTTCGCTCGGTAGTCCTCGAGCAGGCGCAGCAGTTCGGCGAGATCGGCGCCGGTATCCAGATCGCCCCCAATGCCTGGCACGCGCTGGATGCGCTCGGCGTCGGCGCCCTGGTGAAGAAGGAGGCCGTGTTCGTCGAGCGCATGCTGATGTTCGACGGCGTGAGCGGCGAGAAACTGGTCGACATCCCGCTCGACCGGCGCTTCGCCAAGCGCTTCGGCAACCCCTATGCGGTGACCCACCGCGCCGACATCCACGGCTCGCTGCTCGACGGCTGCAAGGCCCTGCCGGAGCTGATCGAGTTGCGTACGAGTAGTCGGGTCGCCGGTTTTTCACAGGATGAAAAATCGCTAGAAGTAGCCCTCCACGACGGCACCCGCATCCCCGGTGCCGCCCTGATCGGCGCCGACGGCGGCCGCTCGGTAATCCGCGAGAAGATCGTCGGCGACCCGCTGCCGCTGATCACCGGCCACATGTGCTACCGGGCGGTGCTGAAGATCGAGGAGGTGCCCAAGGACCTGCGCCTCGCCGCCGCCACCTTGTGGGCCGCGCACAACGCGCACATCGTGCACTACCCGCTGCGCGGCTGGAAGCTGTTCAACCTGGTCGCCACCATCATCGGCAAGCACACCAGCGGCGGCCACAACGAGCTGGCCCTGCCCGAGGAAGTGCTGCCGTTCTTCTCGCACTACTGCGAGATGCCGACCAAGCTGATGCGCACGCCGAAGGAGTTCCGCCGCTGGATGCTGCTGCACCGCGAGCCGGTGGACAACTGGATCCAGGGCCGCGTCGCGCTGCTTGGCGACGCCGCGCACTTCATGCTGCAGTACATGGCGCAGGGCGCGGCGATGGCGATGGAGGACGCGGTGTGCCTGGGCGTGTGCGTCGACGAAGCAGACGGGGATTTTGAAAAATCCTTTATTGACTATCAAAAAAGGCGAATCGTCCGCGCCACCCGGGTGCAGATCTCGGCCAACAAGCTGGTCGGCATGATCTTCCACGTGCCCGACGGCCTGGAGCGCGAGGTGCGCAACGACATGTTCCGCGGCCGCTCGCCGGAGCAGCACTACGACGCGCTGGAGTGGATCTTCAGCGCGCCGGACTACGTCCGCAAGTTCCGGCGAGCGGCCGGAATCAAGGCGCGGTAGTCTGTCCGCCCGGAGCCGTCACAAGCTCAGGCGATCCAGCGCGCGGGCGAGCTTGGTCTTCTGCCCGGCGTCCGTCATCGGATAGTTCTGCAGCCAGCGTTGAGCCGAAAACCCCGCATCGAGGGCTAGAATTTGGTCTGCTTGCCACGCGGCGGCTGCGTTGTCTCCCGCGACGACCTTGACCGCCGCCAGATAAATATGCGTTTCCAGATACTCGGGATTGCGCTTTAGCGCCTCTTCCAGGTTGATCCGGGCCTGCTCCAGGTCGCCAAGAAAAAAATACGCTCGCCCCAGCACGAGCAGATAGAGATAGCCAGATTTCGGATTGAGCCGCGTCGCCGTGCGCATCAACGGGATGGCGGCCGCCGGTTGTCCGGCATACGTCCTGACGCTCGCCATCAAGGCGTAGCCGTCGGCGAATGACGGGTACAACGACAGCGATTTCTCCAGATATTTCACCGCCTGATCGTGCTCGCGCCGCTGCGCATGCACGTACGCCAGCGCCCAATAGGTTTCCGGAACGTCCGGGTTGATCTCGTTCGCCGTGCGCGCCAGTTCAAATGCTCGCTCGAGAGCAGCGGAGGTATCGGGCGTCCACCGATGGCGATAGTCGGCCGCGTACGTCAGCGCCAGCCCCGAATATGCGCGAGCGAAACCGGTATCGAGCTCGATGGCGCGGCGGAACATTTTCCTCGCGGTTTCATTTCCAGAGCCTTGCCGGACAAGCAAGGCCGCTTGTCCGCGCTGGAAGTACTCGTAAGCCTGAAGGTTGCGCGTATGGCGCTGCGCCATCCGGCGCAGCTCGGCTTCGCTTACCTTGGCGGGCAGGATGCCGACGATTTTCGGGCCGAGCTCATCCTGGATCGCGAACAGGTCGGTCAGCGCGCGATCGAACCGCTCCGACCAGAGATGTTTTCCGCTGCTTTGCTCCCTGAGATAGACGTGCAGGCGCAGCCGCCCGTCGATGCGCTGGACCGTTCCGGAAACCAGGTAGCGCGCCTCGGCCGGGCTCGATACCTCGCCGCCCGCCCGGCCCTCCACCGGTGAGAAGCCGATGACGGAGAGGCCCGATGACTTCGACAGGTCGGCCTGGAGATCGGCCGTGATGCCGCGGGCGAGCAGCAACTCGCGGCTGTCCTTGCCCAGCGCCTCGAATGGCGCGATAGTCAGGGTCGGCGCATCCGTGACCACGGCGGCGAGTTCGGCGCCGGGCGACAGCTGTTTCGCTCGCTCCCCGACGCTCCACCAAAGCCCTGCTGCAACGAGCACAGCGGCTGTCGCCGCGCCCGCCGACCACCAAATGCGCTGGGGTCGCGGAGCGGGCGATGCGGGAGTTTGCGCCGCAGGCAGGACCGGAGCGACCAGCCGATAGCCTCTCTTCATGACCGTCTGGATATAGGTCGGCCGATCCGGATCGTCGCCGAGCGCCTTGCGCAATTTGATAATGACCTGCGTAAGCGAGGCGTCGCCGACGACGAGACCCGGCCACACCTGCGCCAGCAGCTCTTCCCGGGTTGTTACCTGGCCGGGCCGGCTCGCCAGGTGGAGGAGGACCTCCATGGCCTTCGGCTCCATCTTTACGGCCTTGCCCGGCGCGGACAGCTGATTCAGGTCCGGCTCGACGGTCCAATCCCCCACCCTGAGCCTGTCTCGGCCCGGCGCAAGCTGGGAATCTAGCGCTGGTGGCATTTGCCGTCCTGATTATGCGATTTCTGTCATTCCTTAGCTAAGAGTTATCCACTTCTTAGGTACTTTTTGCGCGCGCCGGACTTTAATACCGGTCACCGGCCCATGCGGCCGATTGACAGGAGTTCCCCATGAGAATCATCGTTTCCGCCCTTATTTTCTTGCTGGCCGGCTGTGCCATCAGCCAAAGCGCGAAGGAACCAGGAAGCGCCGGCATGGACTTCGCCCTGATCGGCGACATGCCCTACGACGCAAGACAGGAGAAGGAGTTCGCCAGCCTGATGAAGGACATCGACGCGGCGGACCTCGCCTTCGTCGTCCACAACGGGGATTTCTGGTGGGACGGCGCGGCGTGGACGGAAAAAACCGGAGGGCTGCCGCCTTGCAGCGACGAAGCTTTCAACGACCGCCTGGCCATGGCGCAGCGCTCGAGGCACCCTTACATTCCTGCCGCGGGCGACAACGAATGGGCCGACTGTCACCGAGCCAAGCCGCGCACCTACGACCCTTTCGAACGCCTCGCCAAGCTGCGCCAGATGTTCTTCCAGGGTGACGAGAGCCTTGGCCAGCGCCGCATGAAGCTGACCCGGCAAAGCGAGACCACCCGATACGCCGCCTACCGGGAGAACGCACGCTGGATCCACGGCAACGTGCTGTTCCTCACACTCCATATCATCGGCAGCAACAACAACCTGGGCCGCACTGCGCAAATGGACGCCGAATACGAGGAGCGCAATTCGGCCAACCTCGCATGGATGCGCGAGGGCTTCGAGCTGGCGACACGCAGCGGCAGCAGGGCGGTGATGATCATCGCCCAGGCAGACCCGTATTTTCAGACCACCTGGACCCCCAACTGGCAGGAGCGGTACGCGCTCTGGTCGCTCGCCATGAAACCGCCGGCAAGCCGGAGAAAAACCGGCTACGACTCCTTCCTAGCCGCGCTGGAGAAGGAAACCCTGGCGTTCGGCAAGCCGGTGGTCTACGTCCACGGGGATACGCACATCTTCCGCATCGACAAGCCTCTCGTCGGCTCCCGCGGCCAGCGCATCATCGAGAACTTCACCCGGGTGGCGACGTTCGGCCATCCCGACACCCACTGGATCCGCGCGACGATCGACCCGAGCGACTCTAACGTGTTCCGATTCCGGCAGGAGATCGTGAAGGAAAACGTGGGAACTCATTGACCATGGACTAGGTCGCGCTTGATGTCGGCGATCGATCGTACCCCGCACAGCTGCATCGCCCGCACCAGCTCGGTCTGCAGGATCTCCAGCGCGCGTAGCGCGCCTGCTTCGCCGCCCGCCATGCAGCCAAAGAGCGTCGCGCGACCAGTCAGCACGGCCTGCGCGCCGAGCGCGCGCGCTTTCAGGATGTCGACGCCGCGGCGCACGCCGCCGTCGAGCAGGACCGTCATTTTCTTTCCCACTGCATTTGCGATCTGCGGCAGGGCATCCAGCGTGGCGGCGGCGCCGTCGAGCTGGCGGCCGCCATGGTTCGACACCACCACGCCGTCGCAGCCGACCGACACGGCGCGCTCGGCGTCGTCGGGCCGCTCGACGCCCTTGAGCAGCAGCTTGCCCGGGAACTGGTCGCGCAGCTGCCGGATGTATTCCCAGTCCATGCTGGAGTCCATCTCGCGTCCGACCGCGGTGACGATGTCGACGCCCGCCGGAGTGCTGAAGTTGTAGCCCTCGAGGTTGGCCATGCCGGGCCGGCCGTGGCGCAGGTACTCGAGCAGCCAGGCCGGCTTGAACATGACGTCGCGCGAGTTGCGCCAGCTCGGCTTGTAGGGCGTGACGAAGCCGTTGCGCGGGTCGCGCTCGCGCTTGCCCGACACCGGCAGGTCGACCGTGACCAGTATTGCTTCGTAGCCTGCATTTTTTGCTCTTAAAACTAAATTTTTGCGAAAGTCCCGGTCCCGCACGGCATACAGCTGGAACCAGAGCCGCCCGCCCACCTCCTCGGCCACCCGCTCGATGGTGAACGCGGAGGGCGTGGCCATGGTGAAGGGCACGCCGGCGGCCTTCGCCGCGCGCGCGAGGATCAGCTCGGCGCCGGCGCGGCCGGCGCTGATGCCGCCGGTGGGCGCGATGGCGAGAGGAAGGCCGATTTCCTTGCCGAAAATGCCGACCCTGGTGTCGGGCTGCGAGACGTCCACCAGCACCTTCGGCAGCAGGCGGACCCGCTCGAATGCCGCGCGGTTGCCCCGCAGGGTGGTCTCGTCCTCGGCGCCGCCGTCGAAAAAGTCGAAGATGGCGCGCGGCAGGCGGCGTTTCGCCAGCAGGCGCAGGTCCTCGATATTGACCGCATCCCCCAAGTGCATAATTGCGGGTGACTCTACCCTCGAAAGGCAAATCCGTGTCGCGTACGTTCGCCCTCGTCCTCTCTGCGCTGCTCTCGCTCCCCGCAGGCGCGCAGACCTTTCCCTCGAAGCCGTTGCGCATCGTGGTGCCGTTCACCCCCGCCGGGGCGGTCGACATCGCCACCCGCGCCACCGCCAACGAGATGAGCAAGACCCTCGGCCAGCCGGTCACGGTCGAGAACAAGCCCGGCGCCGGCGGCAACCTCGGCGTGCTCGACGTGGCGCGCGCGGCGCCGGATGGCTACTCGATGGTGATGAGCACCAGCGGCATCCAGGCGATCAACCCCGCGCTCTACGCCAAGATGCCGCTCGATCCGAACAAGGAGCTGACTTCGGTCGCGCCGATCGTCGCGCTGAGCAACGTGCTGGTCGTGCATCCCTCGGTGCCCGCGCGCAGCGTGAAGGAAATCATCGCGCTCGCCAAGAAGGACCCGGGCAAGTGGACCTACGCTTCCAGCGGCAACGGCACCAGCATCCACATGTCGGGCGCGATGTTCACCCAGTTCACCGGCACCGACATCCTGCATATCCCCTACAAGGGCAGCTCGCCGGCGGTGACCGACCTGCTCGCGGGGCAGACCAACATGATGTTCGACAACATCCCGTCGGCGCTGCCGCACATCAAGTCGGGCAAGCTGATCGCGCTCGCCACCACCGGCGCGAAGCGCGACCCGGCGCTGCCCGACCTGCCGACCGTGGCCGAAGCCGGCGTGCCCAACTACGAGTCGGGCGTGTGGTTCGGCCTGATGGTGCCGGCCGGAACGCCGCGCGATATCGTCATGCGCCTCAATGCCGCCGCGCTGCAGGCGGCGAAATCGCCCGAGTTCGTCAAGCGCATGACCGACCTGGGCTACAGCATCATTCCCGGCTCGCCCGAGGACATGGCGGCGATGCTCAAGGCCGAGCTCGCGCGCTGGGCGCCGATCGTGAAGGCCTCCGGAGCCAAAGTCGACTAGCGGGTGGAGTGACATGAACAAACCCTCATCCAGCAAGGTGAAGCGCATCGAGGGCGTGCTCTCGCCCGTCGTCACGCCGTTCCGCAAGGACTACTCGCCCGACGCGGAGCGCTTCGTGAAGCACTGCAAGTGGCTGCTGAAGAGCGGCTGCTCCGGGCTGGCGGTGTTCGGCACCAACAGCGAGGCCAACTCGATGTCGGTCGCCGAAAAGAGAAGGCTGCTGGAAGCGCTGGTCGCCGGCGGCGTGCCGGCGGCCAGCCTGATGCCGGGCACCGGCCACAGCGCGCTGAGCGACTCGATCGAGATGACGCGCGCCGCGGTCGAGCTCGGCTGCGCCGGCGTGCTGATGCTGCCGCCCTTCTACTACAAGGGCGTGCCCGACGAGGGCCTCTACCGTAATTTCGCCGAGGTAATCGAGCGCGTCGGCGACGAGCGGCTGCAGCTTTACCTCTATCACATCCCGCCAGTCTCTCAAGTTTCCATTTCTTTGAATTTAATAGAGAGATTGCTCAAGAAATATCCGGCCAGCATCGCCGGCGTAAAGGATTCTTCCGGCGACTGGTCGAATACCAAGGCGATGCTCGATGCGTTCGCGAAGAGCGGCTTCGACGTGTTCGCCGGCAGCGAGGTATTCCTGCTCGACAACATGCGCAACGGCGGCAAGGGCTGCATCACCGCCACCGGCAACATCAACCCCGGCCCGATCGACAAGGTCTACCGCAACTGGAAAGGCGCGGACGCCGACCCGCTGCAGGCCGGCATCACCGCCACGCGGAAAATCGTGCAGAAGCAGCCGATGATCCCGGCGCTGAAGGCCGCCATCGCGCACTTCGGCAACGACCCGCAATGGGCGACCTGCCGCCCACCCCTGATCGAATTGACCGGTGATCAGGAAAAGCAGTTGATCGCAGAGCTGAAGGCCGCTGGCTTCACCATGCCCGGCCTGGCGTGAAGACGGCGCTGGTCACCGGCGCCGCGCGCGGCATCGGCGGCGCCGTCTGCGAAGCGCTGAAGAAGTCGGGCCTGAATGTCTTGCAGCTGGACAGGCAGTTTTCAAATAGCGCGGCCGGACAGGTGCTTTACGATCTCACCGACCTGGCCGGCATCCCGAAGCTGGTCGACTCGCTCGGCCAGGTCGACATCCTCATCAACAACGCCGGCGTGCAGAACGCGGTCGGCATCGACAAGTACACCGACGAGCAGCGCGCGCGCATCCTGCGCATCAACCTGGAGGCGCCGGTCGAGCTGATCCGCGCGCTTTCGAAGCAGATGGTGGCGCGCAGGAGCGGGCGCATCGTCAACCTCGCCTCGATCGCCGCCTACACGCCGCACACCGACCTCTGGTACGGCGTCACCAAGGCCGGCGTGGTCAGCTTCACGCGCAGCTTCGCCTCCTACCTCGGACCGCACGGCATCCAGGTGAACGCGGTGGCGCCCGGCCCGATCGACACGCCGCTGCTCGACAAGGCGCAGCCCGAGCGCGTCGACGAGCTGATGAAGCGGGTCTACACGCGCCGCAAGGGCACGCCGGCCGAGGTCGCCGAGGCGGTGCGCTGGCTCGCGCTGGAGGCGCCGGCGATCGTCAACGGCGCCGTGCTCGACGTCACCGACGGCAGCTTCCTGCGCTAGCTAGCTCTTCATTATCTTTCGGCCGGCCTTGCGATTCTTGATGAGGCCCGTGCCACCGGCCGATTTGGCGGCACGCCGCTTGGCCGCAGTCATACGCCCACCTCTGCTTTTTTTCATGGTCTTTGCTCCGTTGTGCGTCGCCCGGAAGCCGGGTGACGCCGCAGATTACAAAGACAGCCGCGCGCGCGTCTGTTGGCCGAGGCACATAGAAGGCCGGCGGCTCAGTAGCTGCGAAAACGGATCGTCGGATCGCGCTTGATCTGCTCCACCAGGGCGACCTCCCAGCTCAGGTAGTCGCGCGCGTGCTTCTTGTAGTCCGAAGCATGGTCGTAAGGCTTGTACCAGACGTCGTCGCGCGTGGTGGTCGCGCGCTCGACGCCTGACTCGGTCGGGCCTTTCCAGGCCGCGTTGCCGCCTTCCAGCACCGCGATGTCGGCCTGCGGAAATTGCGCCGCCGCTTCGGGCGCAGCCAGGTGGGCCAGCGTGCCGTCTTCCGAAGTCAGGACCAGCCTTTTCACGTCGTCAATGTGCTCGAAAACCTGGGAAAGGCGGGAGCGCACACCCCACCACGCGCCCGGAATGTGCGAATGGTAGAAGCGCAGGCTGGTCGACAGATCCAGCACGGTCATGCCGGCGACGTCCGTCACTGTCTTCCACTTCTTCACCGCAGGCTGCGACCGCGGGCCGGATTCCATCGCGAAGCCCGAGACGTCGTGCAGCACGTAGACGTCGTTCCAGCCCATCTGGTTGAGCCACGACGCGGTCATCACCGCGCGCACGCGCTCGGGGTCGATCAGCACGACGCGCGCGTTGCGCACGCCGACGTACTCGTCGCTCGCCTGCACCAGCTGGCCGCCCGGCGCGTGGCGCGAGCCGGCGATGTGCGAGCCCTCGAACTCCTCACGCGTGCGCACGTCGAGGAGATACAACGTTCTTGCCGGATCCGCACGCCACTCCCGGATCTGCTTTTCGGATGTGAACTTGACGGCAAAGCGGGCAGCGACCGCCTGCGCGTAAGCGAGGGCTTTCTCCCGGCCCGCCCGGGAGGGCGGCGGCGCGACGCGCGATGAGCCGCGCTCGCACTCCAGGCCGGCGAGGTCCCAGCCCATGGTGCCGTCCTTCAGCGCCACCACGCGGTTGGGGATACCGGCGTTCCTCAGCGACTGGCAGCCGATGATGCTGCGCGTGCGCCCGGCGCAGTTCACCACCACCAGCGTGTCGGGATCGGGCGCGAGGTCGTGCACGCGCCAGGCGAGCTCGGCGCCGGGCACGTCGATGCCGCCGGGGATGTTCATGCGCCGGTACTCCTCGAACGGGCGCGAGTCGAGGATCACCATCTTCTGCTTTTTCGACTGAAGGTCGAGCAGCTCCTGCGCTGGAATGCGCGGCGTCTCGTACTGGTGCTCGACGAACTCGCCGAACGCCTTGGACGGAACATTCACGCCGCTGAACAGCTCCAGCTCGGCGTGTTTCCAGCCGGCGCAGCCGCCCTCAAGGATAGATACGTCCAGATAGCCCAGATCACGGAGTCGTGTGGCCGCCTTTTCCGCCAGGCCTTCGTTACCGCCGTCCAGCACAATGACCGGAACATCCTTCCGCGGCACCAGGTCGCCGACCATCAGCTCCAGGCGCGAGAGCGGCGCCGAGCAGGCGAAGAACGGGTGGCCGCGGTAGTGCACGCCCTGCTCGCGCACGTCGAGCAGCGCGAGCTCTTCGGTTCCGGCGAGGCGCTCGCTAGCGCGCTTCGCGGATATCGCCATGCGCCGGGAAGACCTTCCAGCTGCCTTCTTCAGCCTTGTAGTACTCGCGGCTATGCAGGTGGTCCAGGCCGAGCCCGTACATGTGGAAGTTGATCAGCGGCGCCTCGATGTGGATCGAATGCAGGTCCGCGGGCAGGAAGCACACGCCGGTGCCTTGCTCGACGACGTACTGGCCCTTCTCCTTCACCCCGGCGCCGGCGCGGTCGTAGAAGCGGTTCAGCTCGCGGCCGGTGACGCCGACGATTACCGCCCAGGTGGTGTGGTTGTGCGCCGGGGTGCTGTGGCCGCCGAGCGATGCGTTCACGTAAAGGGCGAAGCGGTGGTCGGCGTCCTCGGCCACCCGGTAGAGGCAGGACTTGAGCTTGCCGCCTGGGGCCGGCGGCGGAAAATCCTTCTCCGAAAACAGGTCCTTGCGCGCGGCCAGGCGCGTCAGCCGCTGCTTGATGCGGTCCAGGCTCTGGCGCGTCACGCCCTCGCGGTGCTCGATCTCGCGCACATCCGCCACCGCCGCCGCGACCTCCGCGCGCCGCGCGGCGCTGCTCCCCAAATTTGCTCTTTCCAAGCCTGTGTCCCGGTCCATGAACGGCCTCCTGGGAGTAGATTATGCGCTGCAGGCAACCTGGAGAGGGGGACCGTATGGCACTCAAGGCAACCCGCAACGACGTCTGGACGGCCACCATCGAGGACCGCGCCGGCGGCGCCGCCGCCGTCCTCGAGGCGCTCGCCAAGGCGAAGGTGAACCTGGAGATGGTGTTCGCGCGCCGCCTGGCCGAGCAGCCGGGCAAGGGCATGCTGATCGTCGGCCCGATCAAGGGGAAGAAGGCCGAGGCGGCCGCGCTCGCCGCCGGCCTGGCGAAAACCGGCGTGATCCACGGCCTCAAGCTCGAGGGCGGCGACAAGCCCGGGCTGGGGGCGAAGATCACGCGCGCGCTGGGCGACGCAGGCATCAGCTTCCGCGGCATCACGGCGCACGCCATCGGCAAGAAGTTCGTCTGCAACATCGCGCTCGACAGCGCCGACGACGCCGACCGGGCAGCCAAGCTGCTGAAGAAGCTCTAGCGAACCTTGGATAGGGAAGAGGTGGATCGGTCCGCGTGCTAACGCACGCGGTAGATCTCCTCTTCGAAATCACCCCTCGAGACGAGGAGCGACGAGCGGCTCTTCTCCAGCTCGGCGATCAGCACCGCCTGGTCGCGCGTGGCGCCTTTGCCCTTTTCCCAGCGCGCCTTGTAGAACTTGCGCGGGTTCTTGTCCTTGCGCTCGATGCTGTCGTGCGCCTCGGCGAGCGGCGCGCCGTATTGCTTCTTGAGGAAGCCCACGACGCGCTCCAGCTCGCGCGTCTCGAAGCGCACGTCGAAAGCCTGGATCGAGTCGGCCTTGAGGTAGAAGGTGACGCGCCCGGGGACGCCGCCGGCGAACGCGATCTTGGCGTCGTCGCAGCGCCGGTCGGCGGCCTTGCTCTTCCACTCGAGCGTCTGGCAGCGCGCGCTGGGAAACTTCTGCTTCACCGCGAGTTCCTTGGCGCCAAGCGCGACGCCGCTGAGGTCGTACGCCATGGCGCCGCCGGCGGCGAGAACCAGGAGCAGCGCTGCGAGCAGTCTCATTTCTGCAGTTCCTTGTAGCGGAAACAGGTTTTCTCGTGATCGTTGACCATGCCGACCGCCTGCATGAAGGCGTACATGATGGTCGGCCCGACGAAGTTGAAGCCGCGCTTCTTCAGGTCCTTCGACAGCGCATTCGCATCGGTGAAAGCCCGGACGTAGCGCGAGAAGCTGCCGAACTCCTTCCTTAACGCGATGAAGCAGCGCGCGTTGACCACTGTCGCTTCGATCTTGGCCCGATTGCGGACGATTCCCTCGTTCAACAACAGTTTTTTCTTCCTTTTGGTGTCGTAACGGGCAACTTTCGCAAAATCAAAACCGTCGAAAGCCCTGCGGTAGTTCTCGCGCTTGGCGAGGATGGTGTCCCACGACAGCCCGGCCTGCGCGCCTTCGAGGATCAGGAACTCGAACAGCTTGCGGTCGTGCCTGACCGGCACGCCCCATTCGCGGTCGTGATAGCGGATGGCCAGCGGGTTGCCGGGCCAGCGGCAGCGTTTTTTCGCTTCAGGCCGTCGGGACATTGCGGGCGAAGCCGCCGAAGAGGTCGAGCACTCGCTCGCGCCAGGCGCACAGCGGGTCCTCCGGCCCGAGCACTTCCTGCGGGCTCATGATGCGCGCCCACTGGAACACCGAGAACAGGATGTAGTCGGCGTACGCCGGGTCGCGGCCGCAGATGTAGGGCTGGCGCTTGAGCGTCGCCTGCATCGGCTCCAGCGCGCGCCCCAGGCGCTTGAGCGCGTCGTCGCGCTCGGCGCGCGCCTGCTCCAGCGTCTTCTTCAGGATCTTCTCGAACATCTCGCGCACGAAGGCGTCGTCGCGCGCCTCGACCCGCTGGTGGATGTCGGCGACGATCAGCGGCAGCATCGCCGGCACCACCGCGCGGTCCACCCAGGTGTTGAAGGCCTGCGACACGCCGCGGCCGATGGCGCCGCCGAACAGCGTCGGCGCCTGCGGGTAGCTATCCTCCAGGTGCTCAGCGATCTTCCAGGAGTCCCGGATTGCGGCCTCGCCATCCCTGATCACCGGAACGGTCTTGCCGCTCGAAAAAGCGATCGCCGCCTTGTCGCTCATGCACACCGGCCGCGTCTCGAACTCGAGTCCCTTGTGCCGAAGCGCCATGCGCGTGCGCCAGGAGAACAGGCTGTAGCGCCTGCCGTCTCTGCCGCCGAGCTCCCAGAGGGTAATCACGCGGCTCCTATGCAACCTTCTTGGCTATCACTTCCTTGACCTCGTGGCTGGCAGGCCGCGCCTTGATGCGCAGGTCGGTCTGCTCGCTGCGCTCGCGCGGCGCGTTGCGGAACGCCTGGTCGCGTCCCGAAAGATACTGCGGCGGCCAGAACTGCGGCATGTGCTGGTACCAGGCCGACGCCTGCAGCGTGAAGTACGGGTTGGCGAGGTGCGGCCGCGCCAGCGCGACCAGGTCGGCCTTGCCCGAGGCGAGCAGCGTGTTGACCTGGTCGGCGGTGGTGACGGCGCCGACCGTCATGGTGGCGATGCCGATCTCGTTGCGCACCCAGTCGGAGAACGGCGCCTGGTACATGCGGCCGTACACCGGCCGCTGGTAGGGCACGGTCTGGCCGGTGGAGCAGTCGATCATGTCGCAGCCCGCCGCCTTGAGCATGCGCACCGCGGCCATCAGGTCCTCGCCCGACAGGCCGCCCGGCGCCCAGTCGGTGGCGGAGATGCGCACCGACATGGGCTTTTTCTCCGGCCAGGCATTGCGGCAGGCATTCCAGACTTCCAGCGGGAAGCGCATGCGGTTCTCGATCGATCCGCCGTACTCGTCTTTGCGCTGGTTGGTCAGGGGGGAAATGAAACTGGCGAGCAGGTAGCCGTGCGCCATGTGGAGCTCGAGCATGTCGAAGCCGGCTTGCTCCGCAAAAACAGTGCTCTTGCGGAAATCGGCGACGACCTTGTCCATGTCCTTGCGATTCATCTCGCGCGGCACCTGCGACACCCCCTCGAGGTAGGGCAGCGGCGAGGCGGAAAGCACCGGCCAGTTGCCGCTGTCGAGCGGATAGTCCATGCGCTGCCAGCCGAGCTGGGTCGAGCCCTTGCGGCCGGAATGGCCGAGCTGCATGCACATCTTGGCCTTCGAGTTGGCGTGCGCGAAATCGACGATGCGCTTGAACGCCGCGGCTTGCGCCTCGTTCCACAGGCCGGTGTCTCCCGGCGAGATGCGCGCCTCCGGCGACGGGCAGGTCATCTCGACGTAGACCAGGCCGGCGCCGCCGACCGCGCGGCTGCCCAGGTGGACGAAATGCCAGTCGCCCGGCACGCCGTCGAGCGCCGAGTACTGGTCCATCGGCGAGACCACCACCCTGTTTTCTATCACCAGGTCGCGCAGGCGGAACGGCGTGAACATCGGCACCGGCGGGTTCTTCACGTCGATGTCGAAGCCCTGGCTGTTTACGCTTTTCGAGAACCAGTCGTTTACCTCGCGCACGAAGGCGGGGTCGCGCAGCTCGAGGTTCTCCCAGGTGATCTGCTTGGAGCGCGACATGACGCCGAAGGCGAACTGCACCGGCTCCATGTCCCAGTAGCGCTTCATGTGCTCGAACCAGGCGAGCGAGACGTTGGCGGCGTGCTGCGTCTTCTCGACTTCTTCGCGGCGCGCAGTGTCGTATTTGGCGAGAGATTTCTTGACTGTTTCCTCGGTGCGGAAGGCCTCGAACAGGGCGATCGCGTCTTCCATGGCGAGTTTCGTTCCAGAACCAATGGAGAAATGCGCGGTCGCCTTGGCGTCGCCCACCAGCACGGCGTTGCCCTTCACCCAGGTCTTGTTGGTGATGGTCGGGAAGTTGCGCCACAGCGAGCGGTTGGGGATCAGCGGATGACCCTCGAGGTGCTCGGCGAACACGCCCTCGATGACCGGCAGCATCTCGGTCTCGCTCATGCGGTCGAAGCCGAAGTTGCGCCAGGTGGCCTCGTCGGTCTCGATCACCCAGGTCGAGCGGTCGGGCTCGTACTGGTAGCAGTGCGCGAGGATGATGCCCTGGGGCGTCTCGCGGAAGAAGTACTTGAAGGCGTCGAGCGGCTTGGTCGAGCCCAGCCAGGTGAACTTGTTGGGCCGCAGGTCGACGCTCGGCTGGAAGTGCGCCTCGTTCGCGGTGCGGATCTTGGAAGCGATGCCGTCCGAGACGACGATCAGGTCGGAATCGGGGAACTCGTCGAGGCTCTCCACCTCGCGCTGGAAGCGCATCTGCACGCCGAGCTCGCGGCCCCGGTCCTGCAGGATGTTGAGCAGCGCCACGCGCGAGCAGCCGCAGAAGCCGTTGCCGCCCGAGCGCATCACCTTGCCCTTGTAGACCACGTCGACGTCGCCCCAGTAGGCGAAGCGGCGGCGGATGCGCTCGTAGGTGGCGAGGTCGTAGGCCTTGAAGGCGTCGAGCGTCTGGTCGGAGAACACCACGCCGAAGCCGAAGGTGTCGTCGGGGCGGTTCCTCTCGTAGACCGTGATGTCCCAGCGCGGCCAGGCCTTCTTCGCCAGCAGCGCGAAGTACAGGCCGCCGGGTCCTCCTCCGATCACGCTGACTTTCATGGACGTTCTCCGCTCATCTCTCGGACAAATTCGCCGGCACCACCGCCGTCGCCTCGATCTCGAGGCGCGCTTCGTCCTCGACCAGCCCGCTCACCTGCACCACTGCCATCGTCGGGTAGTGCCGGCCCATCAGATCGCGATAGGCGGCGCCGACTTCCTTCAGCGCGGCGAGGTACTCCTTCTTGTCGATCACGTACCAGGTCAGCCGCACGATGTGCTCCGGCTTGCCGCGAGCTTCCCTCAGGACCTCGATGATGTTCTTCAGCGCCTGGCGGAACTGGCCGGCGAAGTCGCGCGCCTCCCACTTGCCCTGGCCGGTCCAGCCGATCTGGCCGGCGATGAACACCAGCCGGCCGCTCGCCGCGATGCCGTTGGAGAAGCCCTTGGCGCGCGCCCAGGAAGGGGGTTGCAGGATCTGCATGCTCATTTGCTCGAACCTTTCAGCTTGAAGCGCTGCACTTTTCCGGTCTCGGTGCGCGGCAGCGTGTCGACGAACTCGACCGCACGCGGATACTTGTAGGGAGCGATCAGCTGCTTGACGTGCTCCTGCAGCGTCTTCGCGGTGTCTTCGCCGCCGGGAAATTCCTTCTTCAGGACCACGAACGCCTTCACCACCTGCCCGCGCTCCTCGTCGGCGGCGCCGACCACGGCGCACTCCGCCACCGCGGGGTGCAGCAGCAGCGCGCCCTCGACCTCGGGCCCGGCGATGTTGTAGCCGGCCGAGATGATCATGTCGTCGGTGCGCGCCTGGAAGAAGAAATAGCCGTCGGCGTCCATCGTGTAGGCGTCGCCGGTCAGGTTCCAGCCGCGCATTTTCCCTTCGCTGATGACGTACTCCTTCTGCCGCTCGTCGGCGAGGTAGCGGCAGCCGGTCGCGCCCTTGACCGCCAGCCGGCCGACTTCGCCCGGCTGGCACACCGCGAGCTGCTCGTTCAGCACGGTGGCCTGGTAGCCGGGAATGGCGTAGCCGGTGGCGCCGCGGCGCACGCGCTCCGGCGTGTGCGAGATGAAGATGTGGATCATCTCGGTCGAGCCGATGCCGTCGATGATCTCGATGCCGGTCGCCTCGCGGAACGCGCGGCGCGTGGCGTCGGGCAGGGCCTCGCCGGCCGAGACGCATTTCCTCAGCGAGGACAGGTTGAACTGCGACGCGAGCGGGGCCATCTGCCGGTACATGGTCGGCGCGGTGAAGCACACCGTGGCGCCGAAGCGCTCGATGCCCTCCAGCAGGCTGTCGGGCGCGAGCTTCTCCATCAGCACCGTCGAGGCGCCGTAGCGCATCGGGAAGCACAGCATGCCGCCCAGGCCGAAGGTGAAGGCGAGCGGCGGCGTGCCGATGAAGACGTCGTCCTTGTGCGCGCCGAGGCAGGAGCGCGGGAACAGATCGCACATCGCGACCACGTCGCGGTGGAAGTGCATCGTCCCCTTGGGCCTTCCGGTAGTGCCCGAGGTAAAGGCGATCAGCGCGACGTCGTCGGCTGCGGTGGGGACGTTGGTGAACCAGAGCGGCTGCTTGAGCGAGAGCGCGTCGAGCGAGTCGGCCGCTTCGTCGAACCAGTATTTGATGCTTTGCAACGAGGCGCAGGCCTGCTGGGCCTCCTTCAGCTCCTTCTCCAGCCGCTTGTCGCACAACGCATGCGTGACCTCGGCCTTGCGGATGATGTCGGTCAGCTCCTTGGCGCGCAGCAGCGGCATGGTGGCGACGCACACGCCGCCCGCCTTCATCACCGCGAACCAGCAGGCGGCCATCATCGGGTTGTTGGGGCCGCGCAGCAGCACGCGGTTGCCCGGCCGCAGGCCCATCTCGCGCACCAGCACGTTGGCCAGGCGGTTCGCCTGCGTGAAGAGCTGCGTGTACGTGCACTCGCCGTCTGGCGAGCGCAGCGCGACGCGGTGGCCGTGGCCGCGCGTCACCGGCTTGTCGAGCAGCTCGGCGGCGCAGTTGAGGCGGCTCGGATACTGCAGCTCGGGCAGCTCCAGGGTCAGCTCCGGCCACAGCGCGCGCAGCGGCAGGTTGTCGCGCGCAAAGGTATCCAGGTGCGCGGTGTAACTCATCCTTTCAAAAGGTCCTTCGCAATAATCAGCTTCTGTACTTCGGTCGCGCCTTCGTAGATGCGCAGCGCGCGCACTTCGCGGTAGAGCTTCTCCACCGGGTGGCCGCGCTTCACGCCCAGGCCGCCGAGCAGCTGCACCGCGTCGTCGATCACGCTCTGCGCCGTCTCGGTGGCGAACATCTTCGCCATCGCGGCTTCGCGCGTCACGCGGGCGCCCTTCACATCCTTGGTCCACGCCGAGCGATAGGTGAGGAGCGCGGCGGCATCGATGCCGGTCGCCATGTCCGCCAGCTTCGCCTGCGACAGCTGGAAGTCGGCCAATGTCTGGCCGAACATCTTGCGTTGCTTTGCCCTGGTGAGAGACTCATGCAGAGCGCGCCGGGCAAAACCGATGGCGGCGCCGGCTACCGTGGTTCTGAAGATGTCCAGGTTGCGCATCGCCAGCTTGAAGCCCTGCCCCGCCTCGCCCAGCAGCGTCCCCCTGCTGCCTTTCAGCTTGAGGGTCGCCATCGGGTGCGGCGCGATGATGTCGATGCGCTCGGAGGCGTCGAGCTCGCTTGCCTCGACCACGAACGCCGAGATGCCCTCGTCGGCCTTCGCGAAGACGACGTAGAAGTGCGCGATGCCGCCGTTGGAGATCCAGGTCTTGGTGCCGTCGAGCACCCAGTCCTTGCCCTGGCGCTTCGCCGTGGTCGAGAGCGCTTGCACGTCGGAGCCGGCGTCGGGCTCCGACAGAGCGAACGCGGCGATTGCATCGCCCGCTGCCGCTTTGGACAGGTATTTTGCTTTTTGAGATGAATCACCAGCCAGGGCGATCGGCCCGCTGCCCAAGCCTTGCATCACAAACGAAAAGTCAGCGAGCCCCGAGTGGTAGGCGAACACTTCGCGCAGCAGCGCGATCGAGCGCACGTCGGGCTTTTCGCTGGCGCTGTGGTGCAGGTAGCCGGCGCAGCCGAGGTCCTGCACCAGCCGCTTGCAGATCGCGTCGGCGTCCTCGCCGTGGCTGTAGGCGAGGTTCTGCGCCGCCCAGGCGTCGGCCTCGCGCGCCAGCTTGCGATGCCGCTCGTCGAAGAACGGCCAGTCGAGGTGCGCGAAGCGGTCCACGGCCCGCCCTCAGTCGCCTTCGAACACCGGCTTCTGCTTCGCCGCGAACGCCTGGTAGGCGCGGTGGAAGTCTTTGGTCTGCATCAGGATGGCCTGCGCCTGCGCTTCCATTTCGATCGCCTCGTCCACGCCGGCGTTCCATTCCTGGTGCAGCATTTTCTTGGTCATGGCGTGCGCCAGGGTCGGGCCAGCCGCGAGCTCTTTTGCTTTTTCCAGTGAAAAATCAACTACACGATCCGTAACGCCGTTGAAGAAGCCCCACGCCAGGCCCTCCTCGGCGCTCATCGCGCGGCCGGTGTAGAGCAGGTCCGCGGCGCGGCCCTGGCCGATGATGCGCGGCAGGATGGTGCAGGCGCCCATGTCGCAGCCGGCCAGCCCGACGCGCACGAAGAGGAACGCGGTCTTCGCCGACGGCGCGGCATAGCGCAGGTCGCAGGCCATCGCGAGGATGGCGCCCGCCCCGGCGCAGACGCCTTCCACCGCGGCGATCACCGGCTGCGGGCAGTGGCGCATCGCCTTGACCAGGTCGCCGGTCATGCGCGTGAACTCCAGCAGCTGCGGCATCGACATCTTGGTCAGCGGCCCGATGATCTCGTGCACGTCGCCGCCGGAGCAGAAGTTGCCGCCGGCGCCGGTAATGAC
>Ga0137436_1000134_pt1 | contig 23985 bp, 27 predicted proteins | sample EasRivERMGT119_2_FD_102328 | JGI IMG/M metagenome (GOLD analysis project Ga0137436, IMG submission 102328) | Soil microbial communities from meander-bound floodplain in the East River, Colorado, USA - East River MetaG ERMGT119_2 | ecosystem: Environmental > Terrestrial > Soil > Floodplain ...
GCCCAGGAAGCGCGCGAGAGGGCCGCGCTGCTCGAGCGCGGCGAGGAGACGGCGCGCAAGCAACGCGAGCTCGAGCGCCGGCGCGGCGTGCTGGAGACGCAGATCGCGACGCTGCGCGCCGAGTTCCAGGCCACCGAGGAAGAGGCGGCGCAGATCGCCAAGGAAGACCAGGTCCGCGAGCGCGTGCTCACGGACGCCCGCGACGCGGCGGGCAAGCGACGCGGCGCCGACAGCAACGAAGCCCCCCCTGCAAGGAAACGCAAATGAACGACAGCAACGAGAAGTGGGAACTGCGGCTCTACACCGCCGGCCAGACGCCGAAGTCGGTGGCCGCGCTGGCCAACCTGAAGCGCGTCTGCGAGGAGCACCTCGCCGGCCACTACAGCATCGAGGTCATCGACCTGATGAAGAACCCGCGCCTCGCCAAGGAGGACGAGATCATCGCCATCCCCACCCTGGTGCGCAAGATCCCCGCGCCGCTGCGCAAGATCATCGGCGACCTGTCCAACACCGAGCGGGCGCTGGTCGGGCTGCAGCTGCGGCCGCGCTCGTGAAACAGGAGGTTCCCATGAGCGCCAACCCTGCCCGCCTCGACGCCGAGATCGCCGTGCTCAAGCAGCGCCTGGAAGAGGCCGAGGACATGCGCCGCGCCATCACCAGCGGCGAGGTCGACGCCTTCGTCATCGGCGACGGCGAGAGCAGCCGCAAGGTGCTGCTGCTCGCCGGCGCCTACCAGCGCTACCGCCAGGTGGTCGAGCGCATGCAGCAGGGCGCGGTGACGGTCTCGGTGAGCGGCGACGTGCTGTTCGCCAACCAGCGCTTCTCCGACATGCTCGGCGTGCCGATCTCGAAACTGTTCGCCGCGCCGCTGGAAGCCTATGTCACCGCCCCGGACCGGGCGCGCCTCGCCAGCTTCCTGCTGGTCGCCGCGCGCAACTCGGCTGTCGAGGTCCACTTCGCCCGGCACGATGGCGCCTCGCTGCTCGCGCGCGTGGCGCTGGCGGCGTTCGCCGACGGCTACCTGACGCTGCTGATCACCGATCTCGGCCCGCTGCACCGTCTGAACGACGCCGGCGACGCGCTCAACGTGATCCACGACGCGCTCGGCGCCCTTGCCCAGACGCAGGGGCTGGACGCGACGGCGCGCAAGTCGGTCGACGCCATCGGCGCCCAGGCCAAGCGCCTCGCCGTGCTGCTCGACGCCGTGCTCGAAGCGACCCCCGCGGCCGCCGTGGCGGCTCAGCCGATGAGCGAAAGCCCCCCGACGCTCAGCCGGTAGACGCGATCGCAGCCCGCGGCCGCCTGCGCGGAATGCGTGGCGAGGATCGCGGCGGAGCCGGTTTGCTTCACCAGTTTTTTTATCAAGCCCAGAACCTGAAGGGCGTTCTCCGGGTCGAGGTTTCCCGTCGGCTCGTCGGCCAGCACCAGCGCCGGCTCGCCGACCAGCGCCCGCGCGATCGCCACCCGCTGCAGCTCGCCGCCCGACAGCTCGCGCGGCAGGCTGGCTTCGCGACCCGCCAGGCCGACCGAAGCGAGCGTGGCGCGCGGCTTGTCGCTTCCGGAAATTCCCCTGAGAAGAAGCGGCAGGGCGACGTTCTCCTCGACCGTGAGGTGCGGCAGCACGTGAAAGGCCTGGAACACGAAGCCGAAGCGGTCGCGGCGCAGGCGCGCGAGCGCGTCGTCGTCCATGGTGCTGATTTCATCCTGGTCGAACCAGATCGTGCCGGAGTCGATCGGCTCGAGCCCGGCGATGACATTGAGCAGCGTCGACTTGCCGATGCCCGAGTCGCCGACGATGCCGACGTACTCCCCCGCGGCGACCTCGAGGGACACCGCGCTCAGCACGCTGCGCGCCCCGAAGCGTTTGGTTACGCCGGCGAGCCTAACCACCGCGCGACAGCTGGCGCAGCTTGAAGCGCTGCACCTTGCCGGTCGGTGTACGAGGCAGCTCGCTCATGAAGTGGATGCGCTGCGGGCGCTTGTAACGCGGCAGGGTCTTGGCGGCTTCCTCTTTTATTTCCTGTTCCAGCTTTTCTCCGCCGGAATGGCCAGAGCGCAACAGCACATAGGCGGCGGCGATCGTGCCGCCGGTGGCGTCGGTCTCGGCGATCACCGCGGCCTCCATCACCGCCGGGTGCTTGCACACCGCGTCCTCCACCTCGCCGGGCGAGACCCACGAGCCCGAGCACTTGAAGAGGTCGTCGCTGCGCCCCTCGAACCAGTAGAAGCCCTCCGCGTCGCGCCGGTAGATGTCGCCGGTGCGCACCCAGCCGTCGCGGATCGTCTCGACGGTCTTCTCGGGCTTGTTGTGGTAGTACGGGATCGCCGAGCCGCCCTTTGCGTGCAAGGCGCCGCGTCCCGCGCCCTCCACCACCTTCCCGTCTTCGTCGGTCAGCTTGCACTCGTAGCCTTCGAGCGCCACGCCCGAACTGCCGGGCCGGTTGTTGTCGCGGTAGTTGTGGATGAAGGCGTGCAGCAGCTCGGTGGTGCCGATGGTCTCGAGGATCTCGCTGCCGGTGAGCGCCTTCCACTCGTTCCAGGTGGCGACCGGCAGCACCTCGCCGGCCGAGACCGAAAACCGGATCGACGAGGCGTCGATCGCATTGCCCTGCCGCGCGTGCTCGAGGAGCATGCGAAACACCGTCGGCACGGCAAAGAACACCGTCGGCCGATATTTCTTGATGGTCTCAGCGATCAGTGCCGGCGTCGGCCGCTCGGAGACCAGGATGGATGAGCAGCCGCTGCCCAGCGGAATCGACAGGCTGTTGCCCAGGCCGTAGGCGAAGAACAGGCGCGGCACCGAGAACAGGCGGTCGTCGGGCTGCAGGCCGTAGACCTTCTTCGCCACGCTCTCCACCGTCCAGGGCATGTGGCCGTGGCGGTGCACCGCGCCCTTGGGCAGCCCGGTGCTGCCCGAGGTGTAGAGGATCAGGCAGGGGGTGGCGGCGTCGAAGTCGCCGAGCGGCGCGGGTTGCGCCTTTTCGAGCAGGTTCTTGATTTCAATCAAACCGGGAGCGCGCGCCGCCTTCGCGTTGTCGAGGTGCTCGGGGGACGCGATCACCAGCTTCGCCCCGCTGTCCGCGAACACGTAGGCCAGCCCGTCGGGCGGCAGCAGCGTGCTGCACGGCACCGCGATCGCGCCGATGCCCATGATGCCGAGGAAGGCGATCACCATCTCGGGGCTGTCGCTCATCACCAGCGAGACGCGCTCGCCCGGCTGCACGCCCCGCGCAATCAGCGCGCCGCGGCAGCGCGCCGCGGCGTCCTCCAGCTCGCGATAGGTGATTTTCCTGTCCTTGTGGAAAATCGCGACCCGGTCCGGGTTGCGGGCCACGTTTTCCGCCAAGTAATCGATAATGCTGCGCTTCGGCATGGATGACTTCCGCGAACAGTACGAGAAGGCCAAGCGGCTTGGCAAGCTGGCGTTCGTCGAGCGCCCCTACATCGGCTCGCCCGGCGCGCCGGCCCAGGCCGAGACCAACGCCAGCCAGATCTGGGGCAGCATCAACGCCGGCTACCTGATCGGCTACGAGTACACGCGCTGGTGGAAGGAATCCTGGGCGCTGCGGCACAGCGCGGTGATCGGCGACTGGAGCTGGCTCAACAAGACGCGCGTGCGCGGCAAGGATGCCGGCGCCCTCCTCGACTACGCCACCGTCAAGGACCTGTCGAAGCAGCAGCCCGGCCAGATCAGGTACACGCCGATGGTGGACGCCAACGGCAAGGTGGCGATCGAAGGCCTGACGCTCAAGTTCGACGACGACGATTATCTGTTCAGCCAGTCCGCCGGCCTGAAGTGGCTCGAGTTCCTGCGCGACAAGACCGGCTTGAAGGTCGACCTGGAGGACGTAACACCAGGCTACACATGTTTCGCCTTGCAGGGTCCCGCCTCGACGGACGTACTCGAAGCGCTGACTGGAAGCGTCTGGAAGGATTTGCCATTCTCGAGATTCAGAAGCGACAAATTCGCAGGCGTTGAAATGCTGGTTGCCCGCCAGGGCGTCACCGGAGAGGTCGGCTACGAGCTGATGATGGATACGAAGAGCGGCCGCGCGCACGAGCTGTGGCGCAAGGTGCGCGAGGTCGGGCGCGACTTCGGCCTGCGCGAGCTCGGCTTCAAGGCGCAGCTGGTCGGCCACACCGAGACCGGCATCGCCACCGTGATCCGCGACTTCATCCCGGCGCGCGGCGCGCCCGAGGAGCTGCGCCGCATGCTGCGCCACTGGATGTCGGCCGAGGAGCTCGACGCCGCTCCATGGCAGGTCACCGATCACCTGTGCTCTCCCGCCGAGCTGGGCTGGTCCCACACCATCGACCTCGGCAAGAAGGACTTCTTCGGCAAGGAAGCCCTCGCTCGCGAGGCCGCGTCCGGCGGGCCGCGCTACCGGCTCATGGGGCTCGAGTGGAGCAGCGAAGACATGGCCGAGCTGTACGCCGCGCAGTTCCGCGATGCGCCGGCAGCACCGCCGCCGGACCTGCCCTACGGGCAGTTCCGGGTTCTTTTTCTCAGGATTCTTCAAGAGAAAAAGCCGGTTGGATGGGCCTCGGGCTATGCCTACAGCCCCACCCTTCGGCGCATGATTTCCCTCGCGCGGCTCGATCGCGCGCTCGCCGCCGGCGCCGAGGTGACTGTGCAGTGGGGAGGATTCTCCGACGAGCCCGTCTGCCCGATCCGCGCGCGCGTGGTGCAGCTGCCCTTCATCAAGCGCGAGCGGGAGCGGGTTCTGGCCTGAGGACCCCTTGCGCCATGCGGGTATCTGCCTCTAGACTGCATAAGCCCAAGATTTGATTGCAATATATTTCCTGAGCTTTTTCTCGAGGAGGAGAAAATGATCAAACTCAACCGAGCCGTGCTCGGCGGCGCCATCGCCGCTGCGCTCACTCTCGCCGCGCCGGCCCAGGCGCAGCAGCAGAAAATCAAGATCGGCTTCATCAGCACGTTCTCCGGCCCGCAGGGCGTGATGGGCCAGTTCATGAAGGAGTCGGTCGAGATCGCCCTGCAGCACCTGAACGGCAGGGTCGGCGGCCTGGAGACCGAGATGTTCTACGGCGACGACCAGGTCAAGCCCGACGTCGGCGTGCAGGTCGCCGAGGAGATGCTGAAGAAGAACCAGGTCGACTTCGTCTCCGGCATCATCTGGTCGAACGTGATGCTCGCGGTGGTGCCGGTGGTCACCGGCGCCGGCAAGATCATGGTCGGCTCCAACGCCGGCGCCAGCCCGCTGGCCGGCAGCCAGTGCAACGAGATGTACTTCTCCACCTCCTGGAACAACGACCAGACGCCCGAGGCGATGGGCAAGTACCTGCAGGACACCGGCGTCAACGACATCTACGTGATGGCGCCGAACTACCAGGCCGGCAAGGACATGGTGGCGGGCCTCAAGCGCTACTACAAGGGGCGCATCGTCGAGGAGATCTACACCAAGCTCGGCCAGCAGGACTACCAGGCCGAGATCAGCCAGCTGCGCTCGAAGAACCCGAAGGCGGTGTTCGCCTTCTTCCCGGGCGGCATGGGGATCCAGTTCCTCAAGCAGTACGACCAGGCCGGCCTGCGCGGCCAGATCCCGCTCTACACCGTCTACACGGTGGACGAGATCTCGATCCCGGCGGTGAGGGACGCCGCGCTCGGCGTGTGGGAGACGCGCTTCTGGAGCCCCGACATCAAGATCCCGGCGAGCCAGAGGTTCGTCGCCGACTACAAGAAGAAGTACAACAAGCTGCCGGTGTTCTACGGCGCGCAGGCCTACGACTCGATCATGCTGATCGACTCCGGGGTGCGCGGCACCAAGGGCAACCTTAAGGACACGCAGGCGCTGGTGAAGGAGATGCGCAAGGCGAACTACAGCTCGGTGCGCGGCAAGTTCGAGTTCAACGTCAACCACCACCCGATCCAGAACTTCTACCTGCTCAAGGCCGTGAAGACCGGCAACGACATCGAGATGCACATCGAGAAGACGATCTTCACCAATCACAAAGATTCCTACTACCAAGACTGCAAGATGAAGTGGTAACTTGAGGAAACCTCACTGAAAGGGCGCTCGAGCGCCCTTTTTTTATGACCTTCTCATTGGTATTCGAGCAACTGCTGAACGGCCTGCAGTACGGGCTGACGCTGTTCCTGATGGCCGCCGGCCTGACGCTGGTGCTCGGCATCATGAACATGGTCAACCTGGCGCACGGCTCGCTCTACATGGTGGGCGCCTACCTGGCGGTGGCGGCGACGCAGTGGACCGGCTCCTACGTCGCCGGCCTCGCGCTCGGCCTCGCCGGCACCCTGGTGGTCGGCATGCTGGTCGAGGTGATAGCCCTGCGCGCGCTGTACTCGCGCGACCACCTCGACCAGGTGCTCGCCACTTTCGGCCTGATCCTGTTCTTCAACGAGCTGATCGCGATCGTGTGGGGGCGCGCGGCGCTGTTCGCCTCGCCGCCGGACTTCCTCAAGGGGCACCTGGAGCTGTTCACCGGCTCGCGCTACCCGATCTACCGCGTGGCAATAATTTTTGTCGGTTTTCTGACGGCAATCATTCTTTGGTACGTCGTAACGCGCACTCGGCTAGGCATGCTGATCCGCGCCGGCGCCTCCAACCGCGCCATGGTGGCGGCGCTCGGCATCAACATCCGCCTGCTCTACACGGTGGTGTTCGGCTTCGGCGCGGCGCTCGCCGGCCTGGCGGGCATCCTGGCCGGGCCGATCTACAACGTGCAGCCCGGCATGGGCGAGCTGATCCTGATCCAGGTGTTCGTGGTGATCGTCATCGGCGGCATCGGCTCGATCCGCGGCGCCATGGTCGGCGCGCTGATCGTCGGCATCGTCGATACGCTCGGCCGCGCCTTCCTCAAGCCGCTGCTCGGCCAGATCATCTCGCCGCCGGCGGCCGAGTCGGCCGGGCCGGCGCTGGCCTCGATGCTGATCTACCTGATCATGGCGGTGGTGCTGGCGATCCGGCCCGCCGGGCTGTTCCCGGCGCGGGGCGGCTGATTGATTTCCAGAAAAATAATCTTCTGGGCCGTCCTGATCGCGATCCTGGCGCTGCTGCCTCCGGTCATCCTCGCGCTCAAGCAGCCGTTCTACCTCGACCTGGTGCGGCGCATCATGATCCTCGCCATCGCCGCGGTCAGCCTCAACCTGATCCTCGGCTACGGCGGCATGGTGTCGTTCGGCCACGCCGCCTACCTCGGCATCGGCGCCTACGCGGTCGGCGTGCTCGGCTTCTACGGCGTCACCAGCGGCTGGATCCACATCCTGGTCGCGATCGGCGCCTCGGCGCTGGTCGCGCTCGCCATCGGCGCGGTGTCGATCCGCACCAGCGGCATCTATTTCATCATGATCACGCTGGCGTTCACCCAGATGCTGTACTACCTCGGCATCTCGATCGCCGAGTTCGGCGGCGACGACGGCATGCGGCTGAAGAGCAAGAGCCAGTTCGGCGGCCTGCTCGACCTGCGCGACCCGGTGCAGTTCTACTACCTGGCGCTGGCCCTGATGCTCGCTTCCGTTTTTGTCGTTTCGAAAATTACAAATTCAAGGTTCGGCCTGGTGCTGCGCGCCACCAAGTCGAACGAGGCGCGCTCGCGCGCCATCGGCTTCTCGCCCTACCCGTACCGCCTGGCGGCGTTTGTCATCGCCGGCGCGATGTGCGGCCTCGCCGGGGCGCTGTACGGCAACCACACCAACTACATCACCCCGGGCCTGATGAGCTGGCTGCAGTCGGGCGACTTCATGTTCATGGTGATCCTCGGCGGCATCGGCAGCGCCGCCGGGCCGGTGCTCGGCTCGTTCGCGCTGCTGCTGGTCGAGGACCTGCTCAAGGGCTGGACGCAGTACTACTACGTCATCCTCGGCCCGCTGCTGGTGCTGTCGGTGATCTTCTTCAAGCGCGGCCTCGCGGGGATCTTCTTCCGTAGCCATGAATAGCCTGCTGACGGTTCAGAAACTGTCGAAGAACTTCGGTGCCCTGCGCGCGAGCGACGGCATCGACTTCGACGTCGCCGAAGGCGAGACGCATGCCGTCATCGGCCCCAACGGCGCCGGCAAGACCACCTTCATCAGCCAGCTCGCCGGCAACCTGCTGCCCGACGCCGGGCGCATCGCCTTCGCCGGCGAGGACATCACCCGCCTGCCGGCCGCGCGGCGCGCGCGCCGCGGCCTGGCCCGCTCGTTCCAGATCACCAGCGTCTACCTGGAGTTCACGGCGCTGCAGAACGTCGCGCTGGCGGTGCAGGCGCACTCCGGGCACAGCTTCCGGTTCTGGCGGGACGCGCGCAACGATGCCGCCCTTCTGGATCCCGCTCGCCAGGTGCTAAAAGACGTAGGCATTGAGGAGGCGAAATTCGACATGCTTGCCGCCAACCTGGCCCACGGCGAGCAGCGCCAGCTCGAGGTGGCGATGGCGCTCGCCACGCGGCCGCGCCTGCTGCTGCTCGACGAGCCGATGGCCGGCATGGGCACCGAGGAATCGCAGCGCATGATCGGCCTGCTCGGCTCGCTCAAGCGCAAGCAGACCATCGTCCTGGTCGAGCACGACATGGACGCCGTGTTCCGCCTCGCCGACCGCATCTCGGTGCTGGTGTACGGCCGCCTGATCGCCACCGACACGCCGGAGCGGATCCGCGCCAACGAGGAAGTGCGCAGGGCCTATCTCGGGGAGGATCTCTAGTGCTGGAGGTTCGCAGCCTCGAGACCGCGTACGGCCGCAGCCAGGTTCTGTTCGGCATCGACCTCGAGGTGAAGGCCGGCCAGGTCGTCACCCTGCTCGGCCGCAACGGCATGGGCAAGACCACCACCGTGCGCTCGATCATGGCGATGACGCCGGCGCGCGCAGGCAAGATTCTGTACGAGGGCAGGGAAATCCAGCAGCTGCCTTCGTATCGCGTCGCCCAGGCGGGTCTCGGCCTGGTGCCGGAGGGACGGCAGATATTTCCGAACCTCACCGTGCACGAGAACCTCGTCGCCACGCAGCGCGGCAAGGGCTGGACGCTCGACAAGGTTTATGACTTGTTTGGAAACCTGAAAGAGCGACAAGGCCATTACGGCAACCAGCTGTCGGGCGGCGAGCAGCAGATGCTGGCCATCGGCCGCGCGCTGATGACCAACCCGCGCCTGCTGATCCTCGACGAGGCGACCGAGGGCCTCGCGCCGCTGATCCGCGCCGAGATCTACCGCTCGATCGAGCGCCTGAAGAGCGAAGGCCTGTCGATCCTGGTCATCGACAAGGACGTGCGCTCGCTCACCCGCATCGCCGACCGGCACTTCGTGCTGGAAAAGGGCCGCGTCGTATGGAGCGGAACCAGCAGCGAACTGTCAGCCAGCCCGGAGATCCAGCACCGCTATCTCGGGGTGTAGCACGCCGGGGCGCTCGCCGGAGGCGATGCCACGAATGAACGCCCAGTGGAACGAGACGCCGGCCAGCACCGCGAGGTGGAATACCTCGTGCGGGCCGATGACTCCCGCAACCAGCACCGGCCAGCCCAGAAATTCCGCCACGGCCCCGAGCGTGTAGGCAAGCGCTCCCCATACCAGCGGCAGGACGAAGCGCACGCCGAAACGGCGCGCGAGCGCTACGGTGGAGATAACCCCCAGCCACCCCAGGCCGAGATACATCGCCAGCCCGACCCACAGCGGCGTGGTGTCGAAGTAGACCGTCTTGAGCGTCAGCCCGGCGATCGCGGCCACCCAGATCCACGCCAGCAGGTGCTGCTGCCACCGGTCGCGCAGCAGGATCACGTGGACCGGCGTGAAGCTGCCGGCGATGAGCACGAAGATCGCGGCGTGGTCCAGGCGCATCAGCACGCCGCGCGCCGCCGTCTCCGGCGTCAGCAGGTGGTAGACCCCGCTCAGCGACAGCAGCAGCACGCAGGAAAAAGCGAATACGGCGAGCGAGCTCATCCGTCGCGCATCGCCGCGGCCGCGGGCGATCAGGAAGAAGCCCAGGATGGCGAAGACCACGGCCGCTGCAAGGTGAGTCAGCGAGCTGACCGGATCGCTGAATCCGGGAATGGACAACATCGACCATGGTACTAAACTACTGCCATGAAACGCGAGAACGTCGTCGGCCGGGCCAACGTCGAGGACACGCCGGAGCTGGAGGCCTACTACCGCGCCCTCGAGGGCGAGGAGCTCGGCGCGCTGTGGAACGTCGCCAACGAGATCGAGCCCTGGTATCCGCAGCCCAAGTCGGTGCCGACGCTTTGGGCCTGGAAACGAATTGAACCTTATGTAAGAAAAGCGGCAACCCTCGTTTCCGCGGAGAAAGCGGCCCGCCGCGTGGTCATGCTGGTCAACCCGGGCCGCAAGGAATGGAGCGCCGCCGCCGGCCTGCTCTACACCGGCGTGCAAGTGATGAACCCCGGCGAGTTCACCTCCGCCCACCGCCACCAGGCGAGCGCGCTGCGCTTCGTGATGGAGGGCAAGGGCGCCTACACGGTGGTCGACGGTGAGCGCATGGTCCTCGGCGCGCGCGACTTCGTCCTCACGCCCAACGGCACCTGGCACGACCACGGCGTCGAGGAAAGCGGCACGCAATGCACCTGGCAGGACGGCCTCGACATCCCGCTGATGAACTCGCTCGACGCAAATTTCTATGAAGTGCATCCGCAGACCGTGCAGACGCCCTCGCCGCTTTCGCGCGAGAACTGGAGCAAGCCCTACTCGCCCGTCTTTCTCTACAAATGGGACGACTGCTACGCAATCCTCAAGCGTGAGGGGAAATTCGAGTACACCAACCCGCTCACCAAAGGGACCGTGATGCCGACGATGGGCGCACGGCTGCAACTCATCAAGACTCCAACGGCTCCGATTCGCCATACCGGAAGCGTCATCTATCAGGTCGCCTCGGGATCCGGCTGGTCGGAGATCGGCGGGAAGAAATTCGAATGGGAGGAGAAGGACATCTTCTGCGTGCCGTCGTGGACGAAATACCGCCACGGCGCGCATGGCGAAGCAGTCCTGTTCTCATTCAATGACCTTCCCGCGATGAAGGCGTTGAGCCTCTACAGAGAAGAAGCATGATCAGCCGTGAGCAGAACGAGCTGATGACGCGCATCGGGCCAGGCACGCCGGCCGGCAGGCTGCTGCGCCGCTACTGGCAGCCGGTGGCGCTGGTCGATGAGATGCAGGGCGAGCGTCCGGTCAAGGCGGTTCGGCTGTTCTCCGAGAATCTTGTTCTCTACAAGACGGCGGCCGGATACGGATTGATGCAACGGCATTGTCCGCACCGCGGCGCCGACCTGGCCTACGGCCGCATAGAGGCCGACGGGCTGCGCTGCTCGTTCCACGGCTGGAAGTTCGATGCGACAGGTAAGTGCGTCGAGACGCCTGCCGAGCCCGCCGGCAGCCGCCTGTGCGAGCACATCAGGACGGTCTCCTACCCGGTGGTGGAGAAGAGCGGCATTCTGTTCGCCTACCTCGGCGAGGGCGCGGCGCCGGCGTTCCCGCATTTCGACTGCTTCGTCGCACCCGATGCCTACACCTTCGCCTTCAAGGGCTACTGGGACTGCAACTGGCTGCAGGCGCTCGAGGTCGGCATCGACCCTGCACACGCCTCGTGGCTGCACAAGTACTTCGAGGACGAGGACACCGCGGCGAGCTACGGCAAGCAGTTCCGCGGCGTCCCGGCGGACTCCGACCTGCCGATCAGCAAGGTGCTGCGCGAGTACGACCGGCCGGAGATCCGCGTCGAGCGCACCGAGTACGGCATGCGGCTGCAGACGCTGCGGCGCATCAGCGACGCGCAGACCCACATCCGCGTCACCAACATCCTGTTCCCGCAGGCCTTCGTCATCCCGATGAACGCCGAGATGACCATCACCCAATTTCATGTCCCGGTGGACGATACCGGCTGCTACTGGTATTCGATCTTCACCAGCTTCGCCGGCCCGGTCGACAAGAAAACGATGCGCGAGCAGCGACTGAAGAGTTATCCGGCGCCCGACTACAGACCAGTTTTCAATAGAGAAAATTCCTGGGGATTTAACGCCGACGAGCAGAAATCGAAGACCTTCACCGGCATGGGCTTCGATATCAACATCCACGACCAGTTCGCCTGCGAGTCGCAAGGCCCGATCGCCGACCGCACGAAGGAGAACCTCGGCAGCACCGACAAGGGCATCGTGCTGTACCGGCGGATACTTCTTGATTGTCTGAAAAAAAACGAGGAAGGACAGACGCCGTTGATGGTGCTGGACGAGAGCAAGGCGGAACAGCTGAAGGGCCCGATTACCGTCGACGGCATCGGCCCGACCGACGGCATGGACCAGTACTGGAAGGAGTCGGACGAGAAGCGGCGCAAGCAAAGCAGTTGGGGAGGCGAGAACCCGCCCAAGAGCAGGGCCGCTTGAAGCTGGAGGGCCTGAAGGCAGTCCGCTTCTCCTTCGCCGATCAGCACGGCGTGCTCCGCGGCAAGACCCTGGCGGCGTCCGAGGTGAAGGCGGCGCTCGAGAAGGGTGTCACCGTCACCAGCACGCTGCTCCTGAAGGACACCTCGCACCGCACCGTCTTCCCTGCCTTCACGCCCGGCGGCGGCGTCGGCATGCCCGAGCTGCAGGGCGCCGCCGACGTGCTGATGATGCCCGACCCCGCCACCTTCCGCGTCCTGCCGTGGGCGCCGGACACCGGCTGGTTCCTGTGCGACCTGAAGCTGCAGGACGGCAGGCCGGTTCCCTACTGCACGCGCTCGCTGCTGAAGAACGTGCTGCAGAAATCGCCGCACGAGATGGTCTGCGGGCTGGAGGTCGAGTTCCATGTATTCAAGATCACCGATGCCAACCTCAAGCCTTCGGACGCCGGCCAGCCCGGCACGCCGCCCTCCGTCGAGCTGCTGACGACGGGCTACCAGTACCTCACCGAGCAGCGCTACGATCAGATCGATCCCGTGGTGCAGCTTCTCAGGGAGAACCTCGAAGCGCTGCAGCTGCCGCTGCGCTCGTTCGAGGTCGAGTTCGGACCCAGCCAGTTCGAATTCACCCTGTCGCCGCTGCCCGCGCTCGCCGCGGCCGACGCCATGGTGCTGCTGCGCAGCGCGGTGAAGCAGGTGGCGCGCCGCCACGGCTACCACGCCACCTTCATGTGCCGGCCGAACCTGCCCAACGTCATGTCGAGCGGATGGCACCTGCACCAGTCGCTCAGGGGCTCCGGCAGGAATCTTTTTACCGATGATAAGCAGGACCTGTCGGAAATCGGCAGGCAGTACCTTGCCGGCCTGCTCGCCCACGCGCGCGGCGCGTGCGCGCTGTCGACGCCGACGATCAACGGCTACAAGCGCTACCGCCCCTACTCGCTCGCGCCCGACCGCGTGATCTGGGGCAAGGAGAACCGCGGCGCGATGCTGCGCGTCATCGGCCGCCCCGGCGATCCGGGCGCGCGCATCGAGAACCGCATCGGCGAGCCGGCGGCCAACCCCTACCTGTACTTCGCCTCGCAGCTGTGCTCGGGTCTCGACGGCGTGCAGCGCAAGCTCGTGCCGCCGCCGTCGGCCGACACCCCTTACGAGGCGAAGGCCGAATTCCTGCCGCGCACGCTGACCGAGGCGCTCGCCGCGCTGCGGGAAAACGCCTGCCTGCGGGGCGGCCTCGGCGAAACCTTCGTCGACTACTACTGCCGGATGAAGGAAGCCGAGATCGCGCGCTTCCAGCTCGAGGTGAGCGAATGGGAGCAGCGCGAGTACTTCGACCTGTTCTAGACTAGGGCCGTGCTGACCCTCGAGCAGTATGAAAAGCTGATGCCGTCGTGCCACGTCGAGCACGAGGGCAAGACCGTCAGCTACCTTACGCCGAGCAGCGGCCTCAAGTGGCGCGTCGACAGCCTGTTCACCAAGGAGCCCTGCACCATCGACTGGATCGCCGGCTTCCGCGCCGGCGAAGTGCTGGTCGACGTCGGCGCCAACGTCGGCATGTACACCGTCTGGGCGGCGAAGACGCGCGGCGTGCGCGTGTTCGCCTTCGAGCCGGAGTCGCAGAACTACGGCCTGCTCAACCGCAACCTGATGCTCAACGGGCTGGGCGAAAGCGTGCGCGCTTACTGCCTGGCGCTGTCGGACGCCGCCGGCTTCAGCGAGCTGCACCTGTCCGAGCTCGATGTCGGCGGGTCGTGCCACCAGCTGGGCGAGAAGATCGACCACAACCGCCGCCCGGCGCGGTTCAGGTTCTCGCAGGGCTGCGTCGCGGCGCGCCTCGACGACCTGGTGCGCGACGGCGTCGTGCCGCCGCCGCAGCACATCAAGATCGACGTCGACGGCCTGGAGCCCAAGGTGATCGCCGGCGCGGCGCAGGTGCTGCGCGCGCGCGAGACCCGCTCGCTGCTGATCGAGGTGAACCAGAACCTGCCCGACCACCTGCAGATGGTGCGGGATCTCAATACCCTCGGCTTCCGCCACGACGCGGCGCAAGTGGCGCGCGCCGAGCGCAAGGAAGGCGATTTCAAGGGCTGCGCGGAATATGTCTTCCATCGAGACTGAGCTGGCGGTTCTCTACAGCATCGGCAACGCCACGGTGCGCGAGTACCCGTATCCGCACATCTACGTGCCCGACATCTTCCCGGCGGATTTCTACGCCGAGATGCTGCGCAACCTGCCGCCGCAGGGCGCCCTGAAGAACCTCGGCGAGCTCGGCAGGATCACCCAGGGCGACGCCTATCCCGAGCGCGGCGTGCTGCCGCTGACGCCGCAGGCCCTGGCCGCGCTGGCGGCGCCGCAGCGCGAGTTCTGGGGGCGGCTGCAGCAGTGGCTGCTCGGCAGGCGCTTCGGCGACACCATGATCGGCAAGTTCGCGCCCTACCTGGCGCAGCGCTTCGGCGACCTGCGCAACGTGCGCTTCGACCACGAAGCGCTCATCGTCAGGGATCGCACCAACTACGCGCTCGGCCCGCACACCGACTCGCCGAGCAAGGTGCTGTCGTTCCTTTTCTACCTTCCGCCCGACGCCTCGAAGTCGCACCTCGGCACCTCGATCTACGTGCCGCGCGACCCAAGCTTCCGCTGCCAGGGCGGGCCGCACTACCCCTACGAGAAGTTCCAGCGCATGCTGACCGTGCCCTACGTGCCGAACGCGCTGTTCGCGTTCATGAAGACGCCCAACTCCTTCCACGGCGTCGAGCCGATCGAGGAGCCCGAGGTGCGTCGCGACCTGCTGCTCTACGACCTGAAGGCCCAAGCGCCCCAGGGGCAGCCGGCGCAGGCGGCCGGCGCCAACGTCAAATTCACCATCTGAGAAGGGATGCAATGGAACAGCGCAAACTAGGGCACAGCCCCCTGCAGGTCTCGGCGCTCGGCCTCGGCCTGATGTCGATGTCCGGGGTCTACGGCAACGCCGACGACAGCCAGTCGATCGCGGTGATCCACCACGCGCTCGAGCGCGGCGTGAACTTCCTCGACTCGGCCGACATGTACGGCTGGGGGCACAACGAGGAGCTGCTCGGCAAGGCGTTGAAGGGAAAACGCGACCAGGCGATCGTCGCCACCAAGTTCGGCCAGACGAAGAACGCCGAGGGCAAGCAGGGCGTCGACGGCAGCCCGGCGTACGTGCAGCGCGCCTGCGAGGCGAGCCTGAAGCGCCTGGGGATCGACACCATCGACCTCTACTTCCAGCACCGCGTCGACCCGGCCACGCCGATCGAGGACACCGTCGGCGCGATGAAGCGCCTGGTCGAGCAGGGGAAGGTGCGCGCGCTCGGCCTGTCCGAGGCCGCGCCCGACACCATCCGGCGCGCGCACAAGGTGCATCCCATCGCGGCGGTGCAGAACGAGTACTCGCTGCTCTACAGGAGCGAAGGCGAAGAGACCCTGCGGGCCTGCCGCGAGCTCGGCATCTCGCTGGTGGCGTACGCGCCGCTCGGGCGCAGCATGCTGACCGGCACGGTGCACGGCAAGGCCGACTTGCCCGAGGGCGACCGGCGTTTGGCGCATCCGCGCTTTCAGGGTGATTCCCTCGAGAAGAATGTTTCCCTGGTCAAGAAGATCGAGGCGATCGCCAGGGAAAAGGGCTGCACGCCGCCGCAGCTGGTGCTCGCCTGGCTGCTCGCGCAGGGCAAGGACATCCTGCCGATCCCCGGGACCAAGCGCAAAGAGCGCTTCGATGAGAATCTGGCTTCATTGAAAATTCAACTGACTGAAAACGACATCAGGAGAATCTCCGAAGCCGCCCCCGTAGGGGCGGGCGCAGGCACGCGATACCCCGCGGATGCGATGAAGCGCGTCTACCAGTAGATGGGTTATGACGCCGGGAGGTGGCTGCTACTCGCCACCCTCTGGTCGCTGCAGTACCTGTTCCTGCGCATCGCGGTGCCGGTGTTCGGCACCGCGGTCACGGCCGAGGGGCGCGCGCTGTTCTCGGCGCTGTTCCTGGTTCCGTGGGTGATGTACTTCGCCCGCCAGCCGATCGCGCCCTTCACGCGCTGGCAGGACCACCTCACGGTCGGGCTGGTCAACAACGTGCTGCCCTTCGCCTGCATGGCGTGGGCAGCTACCGTGCTGCCTGCGGGCTACCTCGCCATCATCAACGGCATGGTGCCGCTGTGGACGGCGCTGTTCGCGGCCTGGCTGCTGCACGAGCCCCTCGGCATGCATCGGGCGGCGGGCTTCGTGCTCGGCATCGCCGGCGTCGCGCTGCTCGTCAACCTCGGCCCGGTGAACCTCGAGGCGCGCACCGTCGCCGCGGCCTGCGTCGGCGTGCTCGGCGCTGCGTTCTGGGGCTGGGCGGGCGTCATCATCAAGCAGCGCTCAGGCAACCTGCCGCCGATGGGCCTCGCCGCCGGCTCGATCGCCTGGGCCGCGGTCCTGATGGCGCCGGCCTGGGTCGAGGCGCCGCCGCCGCAGGCCTGGACGGTCGAAGCCACCGCCGCGCTGGTCGCCGTGGGCGCGCTGTGCAGCGGCGTCGCCTACCTGCCCTTCTTCACCCTGATCCGCGACATCGGTCCCTCGCGCACGCTCTCGGTCGGCTTCCTGGTGCCGGTGCTCGGCGTGCTATGGGGCTGGCTGCTGCTCGGCGAAGCGATTACGCTGGCGATGCTGGGGGGAGCCGCACTGGTGCTTGCCGCGCTAGGGCTCGTGCTGCGGCGCTAGCTGCGGGGCCGCGGCGACCGAGGGCGCGCTTGCAGGCGCCGAGGAGCGGGAGCGCGGCGCAGGCGAAGCGGCCGGGCCAGGTAAGGCCGACGGCGAAGGTCTGCATGACCAACCGGTCCTTCCACATTCCGTCGGTCACGCTGTTGCCCGCGGCGGTATAGGAGTCCATCCACGCCGGCGTGCTCGCGGCATGGAACTCGCGGATGTTGTGCACCTGGGCAAGGATGCCCGGCGAATAGCGCTTGTACGCCTCGTCGTAGGCGGTCTTCCAGACGATCGAGCCGCCGCAGGCCGTGGTGAAGATCGTCATGCGGGCGATCGGCCGCCCGCCGCAGTCGATGCCGCTGATGCGCAGCTTGCCGCGGGCCGCGGCCGCCGCCAGCGCGTCGCGCGCGAAGCGCGCGTTGGATTCGGTTGCGGCGAGCGCGCTGCCGGCACGACCCTTCCACCCGCTGCGCTCGAGCTCGAGGAAGGCCTCGATCCACGGCGCGGCGTCCTCCCCCGGCGGCAGGCTGCGCCAGGCGACCGCGTATTCCGCGCAAAGCCGCTTTTCGTACTTGGCGCAGCTCTTGCGCGTGTCGCGCGAAAAGGCGGCTTTCATGTAGGCCTCCGCGCTTGCGGCCCGGCGCAGCACGGCGCGCGTGTGCCAGCCGGTGGTCACCGCGACGAGCCCGCGCTCCGCCATCGCCTCCGTCAGCGCGGCGTGGAATCCGCCGCCCGCCTGGATGCAGCTCAGGTCGAGCGCGGCGGCGACGCCTGCCCCCCAGTCGAGCAGCGCGCCGACGGCGTCGGCGGCGCCCCTGCCGGCGCGCACGAGCGGCGTGCCGATGAGGCAATGGCGGTGGCGCCAGGGCGCGACCGTGCGCACCGGCAGCCCTCTGAGGTTCGCCTTGCGCTCGAGGGGCATGAGCGCATGCAGCTGCTCGCCCTGCCAGACGGTCGCCACCTCGACGGCCGCGCCGCCCAGGTGCTCCACCGCCGGAAGCAGCAGCCACGATTCGTAGAACGGGCTGTGCTCGATGGCGCTTTCCGCGAGCTCGTCCCAGGCTGCGACAAGATCGCGCAGCGCCGCGGCTCCACTCAGAACACGGACCTGCATGACACCCAGTTCTACAGCCCGGCGTGTGAATCTTCCACGGCGCGCACGGTCGCCACCCGGAGGAGAGCCGCTAACAACGACGACAGGATTGCGGCCTAGCGCGCCCACTCCCTGGTGCGGTCCCACTCCGTCATGAGGTCGGGGCATTGCATGCTTTCCCCGCTCGCCCAGCCGGTGATCGCGCGCACCAGGTAGTCCGGGCCGCCCAATGGGTCCCTTGCGCTGAACCACTGCAGGCGAGTGCGGCCGGCGTGCACGGGATAGGCGTCGGCGACCAGGCGGTAGGGGCCGCCCAGCGGCGACCTGGACAGGTGGATCTCGCCCGCCGTTTGCGCCTGCACGTGCAGCTCGGCGCGCTCCTGCGCCATCGCCACGGTCGGCTTCCAGGCGGTGAAGTATTCCCGGGTGATCACCCGGAACCTGGTGATGATCTGCCTCGTCGTGGTCACGCTGCCCTGCAGGCATTCCGGCGCCATCTTGCCGAACGTCGCGGCGACCTCGGCGAAAGGCCGGTTGACCTCGATGCTGCCGGTGCCGGCGAACAGCCCATGCGGAATCGCGCGGCGGAATTCCTCCGCGGTCTGCGGCTGCGCGGCGCAGCCGGCGAGGAGCGCCGCGACTGCGGCAGCAGGAAGCCTGCGTGCCATGCTCACCCCTATAGGATCGGCTTGATCGGCAGAAGTTGCCAGAAGCGCGTCTTGCCGCGCTTGAGCAGGCCGACGTGCCCGTCCGGATCGTCCTTCGCCGCGTTCCAGCTGTTGTCGGGCCGCACTAGCAGCCGGCCGCTCGGCCGCTATCGAGCTCTTTCGCCGTGCCGCGCGCGTCGATCTCCACCAGGCCGACGCTGTAGATCGAGTCCTTGTAGATGACGCGCGCCTCGTAGCGGTGGCCGGCGCGCGGCAGCAGCCGCGCCTCCCGCTTCATCGCGCGGCTGCCCGACATCAGGCTGAAGCCGTAGAACTCGAAGACCAGCAGGCTCATCTGGTCGGGGGGCAGACCGATCTCGATCAGCGGAGCGTCGAGCGTCACCACGCCCTCGTAGTGCGCCCGGCAATTGGCGTCGAGGCGATGCACGCCCATCACGACGCTCGTGCCGGTCGCCGAGGTGAGCACGCGCAGGTTTTTCTCCGGCCGGTCGGGGTAGCTCTTGCCGCCGGCGCAGCCCGCGGCCACGGCGAGCGCGAGCAAGGCGCCGGCTGCGATGCGGGTGGCCCTCATTGCTTGGTCAGGTCCGGGCAGCCCTGGATCTCGCCGCTGGCCCAGCCCTTGATGGCGCGGATCACCACGTCCTGGCCCTTCGTGGGCGCGATCAGCTGCACCCTGGTGCGGTTGCCCGGCAGCGCGTACGCATCCGCCACGATGAGGTAAGGGCCGCCCGCGGGCGGGTTGCCGACGGTGATCACGCCGCTGCCCTTGAACTCGCGCTGCACGTGCAGCTCCGCGCGATCCTTGCCGACGACGACCGTCGGCTTATACGTGGTGGTGATGACCTGATAGCTGGTCGAAGTCTGCGAGGTGGTTCGCACGGAAGCGCTGAGGCATTCCGGCGCGCGTCGCTGCCAGGCCGCCGCGACGTCGCGCAGCGGCCGGTTCACCTCGAGCGTCTCGCTGCCCATCAGGAATGCGCCCGGGGCGACCTTGCGGAATTCCTCGGCGTTCTGCGGCTGCTGCGTGGCACAGCCGGCGACCAGCGCTGCGGCTGCGATGCAAGAAGCGATGCGGCCCATGCTGCCCCCCTTTCCGGCAGTTTGGCCGCAACCCTAGCACAGGCGGGAGGAAGTTTTGCCGGTCAGGCCGGCGACGAGCGCGGGCGCGGCTGCGGCCGCCACCTTCCCAAGGCAGCGACAGCGGAGCGCAGGCGCCCGGCGGCACGCTTGCCGACGGCGAGAAGCGGAAGCGCTGCGCAGGCAAGGCGACCGCGCCCGCTCAGGCCGACGGCGAAGGCCAGCATGACGAGGCGGTCCCTCCACAGCCGGTCGGTCACGCTGTTTCCCGCGGCGGTATAGGAATCCATCCAGTCGAGGTCCGCGCGCGCGTGAAAGTCGCGGATGTTGTGCACTTCGACGAGGATCCCCGGCGCATAGCGCTTGAAGGCCTCGTCGTAGGCGGTCTTCCACGCGATCGAGCCGCCGGCGGCGGTAAATATGGCCAGGCGCGCGATCGGGCGGCCATCGAAGTCGATGCCGCTGACCCGCAGCCGACCGCGGGCGGCAGCCGCTGCCAGCGCCTCGCGCGCGAAGCGCGCATTGGCCTGGCACGAAGCGAGCGCGCTGCCGGCGCGGCCTTTCCAGCCGCTGCCCTCGAGCGCGAGGAATTCCTCGATCCATGGCCCGGCGTCGTCGCCGGCCTGCATGCTGCGCCAGGCGAGCGCGCCGCGCTCGCGCAGCTGCTTCTCGTACTTCGCGCAGTTCTTGCGCGTATCGCGCGACAGCGCGGATTCCAGGTAGGCCTCGGCGCTCGCGGCGCGGCGCAGCACCGCGCGCGTATGCGAGCCGGTGGCTACCGCGACCAGTCCGCGCTGCGCCATCGCTTCGGTGAGCGCCGCATGGAAGGCGCCGCCTGCCGGGATATGGCTGAGCTCGAGCACGTCGGCGCCGCGTGGCCCCTCCCCCATCCAGTCGAGCAGCGCGCCGATTGCATCGGCCGCGCCCTTGCCGGCGCGTACGATCGGCGTGGATAGCAGGGAATGCCGGTGGCGCCACGGCAAGAGCGTGCGCACCGGCAGGCCGCGCAGGCTCGCCTGGCGCGCCATGGGAAATACGGCGTGCAGACGCTCGCCCTGCCATACGGTAGCGACCTCGAGGGCGCCGGCCGCGAGGTGCTCGAGCGCCGGCAGCAGCAGCCAGGATTCGTGGAACGGATTGGGCTCGAGCGCGACCGACGCGAGCTCATCCCATGCCGGAACCAGCTCGCGCAGGGCCGCCGCTCCCTGCAGAACGCGGACTTGCATGAAGTCACGTTGTACGCACCGCCGTGTGAATATTCCACGGTGCGCTAGTCGGTCGGTCGGGGGAGAAAAGCTGACTGGCGCGTCAGCCTTCTACCGGCAGGACCTCGATGGCGTACTCGTGGGACAGCTTGCGGCGCATGACCGGGTCCTCCAGCTCCATGCGGAAGCGCGCGCCGCCGCGGATTCCCCCCTTGGCCGCCAGCGTGCCGCAGAACATGGCGTGGCCGGCAGGCAGGCCGCCGTAGCGGGACATCAGGTCCTCCGGCGAGCGCATCGCGCTCACCGGGCCCTCCTGGTACAGGACCAGGTTCCTGCCGTTTTCGACGATATAGGAGCGCAGCAGCAGCCGCTCCCAGTGCGCCTTCACCTCGTCGTAGGCCCAGGATTCGTGCGACACCGGCTTGGCGCAAAGCTGCTTGGAGAGCGACACGCTGATGGTCTCCGCCTTGCGGTCCGTATGGTCGGACCCCACGGTCACTCTCAGCGCATTGTCTGTTTGCAGCAATACGAATTCCACCTCGCCGCTGGTGTCCGGCCCGGATACCTGGATTTCGTCGGCGTAGGTGAAGAGCGAGGCGGCTACGCGATAGAAGATCGGCGTGGTCTTCGGCGGCTTGACGCCGATCTCCTCCAGCTCCTTGATGTGCTTCCTCAGCGCGTCCTCGTCGCGCCCGGTCCAGCCGGCGATGACCAGCTCAGTGGGCTGGAATGCCATAGGACCCCATCAGGTCGTCGACCACCTTGTGAAAGCCGTCCCACGGCGCTTCGCGGAAATTGTGGTTGCGGATGATGAAGGAGGCGCCGGCGTAGAACTTCTCGTACTGCAGGTGGCGGCCGGCGAACTCCGAGCCGACCAGGTCCCACGCCAGCTTGTAGAGCTTCATGCGCTCGGCGGCGCCGAGCTGCGGCGTCTGCCAGTAGGACTCGAACTGGGCCTTGAGCTTCGGGTCCCGCATCACGCTGATGTCGGCCGGCATCTGGAAGATGCCGCCGCCGCACAGCTCGCGCAGCGCGTCGATGATCTGCGAGTGGCCCTCGGTGCACCAGTTGAGCGCGGCGTACATGTAGCGGCGGTTGAAGGTCTTGAATCCCGCCGGCCAGTCCTCGGCGTCCTGGATCTGCCCCGCGATCATGCCGCCGAGCGCCGCCTCGAGCGCGGCGAAGCGGCCGAGCACCTCGCGCACCGCCGGGATCTCGTGCGCGCCCGAGGCCTGCGCGATGCGGCTCGCCAGGCCGACGATCAGGCGCATCTTGGCGTGGAAGCGCACGTTCGACTGGTGGTTGCCGTAGCAGTGGCCCGGCGTCTTGATGTAGATGTCGCGCGCCAGCACCGCGTCCATGTGCACGAACACCTTCTCCCACGGCACCTTGACGTTCTCGCACATCACCATCGAGTCGGTCTCGTCGAAGCGCCAGGCGAGCGGGCTGTCGAACTCGCTCTGCGCGTGCCGCTCGAACGGCTTGCGCGACCACAGCGTGACGCCGGGCGCGTTGACCGCGACGGCGCAGGTGATCGACTCGGCCAGCTGGTTGGGGGCCAGCGGGATCAGGTTGCCGATCCAGATCTCGTTGGCGAACACCGCGCCGGTGGCGAGCATCTTCATGCCCGAGACCACCACGCCGTCGTCGTCCTCGCGCACCACGCGCAGCGTCGGGATCGGCAGGTTCTGCTTCTCGTAGAACTCCGGGTTGCGCGCCGCCTGCGGCGGGATCACGGCGTAGACCGCATAAACGTCTTGCTGCCGCAGGTGCTGGTAGTAGTCGAGCAGATTCTTCTCGAACTTGCCGAACACGGACGAGTTCATGGCCATGCCGGTCACGAAGCTGGACACATGGTCTGGAGACCTGCCCAACAGCCCATAGCTCATTCCGGCGATCACTTCGTGAATCGCCCTTCGCTTGCCGAGGTCGTCGCGCGTCCTGGCTCGGAGGAAATAATTGCTGAAGCGCTCGCCTTTCTCCTCGAAGCTGAGAGACGCGTCGGCGGCCTTCGCGTCGTAGATCGCGGCCACCGTGCGCGCGGCGTTGCGGAACGCGGGATGGGTGGTGACGTCGTCCACCTTCTCCGCGCCGATGTAGACCACGCGACCGTCGCGCAGCTGCCTCAGGTGCTCAGCGCCGGTCTTTAGCATGGTAGTAGTGGATCTCGTGGAGGATGCAGCCGCCGCGCGAGGTGAAGGGGCCGTGATGCACCCCGGGCGGCCTGCAGGCGTAGGTGGGGGCGAAGCACTGCTCGCCGCCCTTGCCCTGCTTGTCGTTGCCGACCACCAGGTCGCCCTGCACGACGTAGACCTCCTCCCAGTGGTCGTGGATGAACGGCTCGGTGGAGAACGCGCCGGGCTCGATCTTGAGGAGCCGCGTGCGGCTGCCGACCTTGTTCACCTCGTCCAGGTCGGTGGCGAGGATCTTCTGGAAGAACCCCGGCGGGTAGCCCGGCGGGCGCTCCCAGCCGCTGCCGACGTCGACTTTGACGAACTCCAGGTGCCGCTTTGGCTTCATGCCGCCTCCCGCATCAGGTAGCCGAGCAGCGCCGCGGCGCGCTCGCCCGAGGCGACCAGCTCGCGCAGCAGCGCGCGCACCTCGCGGAAGCGCTTCGCGCCGAGCTGCTCGAACAGCACGTCGTTGATGCGCACCTGGTAGGGCGCCAGGCGCTCGAGGATCCCGCGCGTCTTTGCCGTCGTGCGCAGCAGCACGCGGCGGCCGTCGGCCGGGTCGGCGGCCTTCTCCAGCACGCCGCGCTCGGCCAGCTTGTTGGCCTCGATGGTGATGAAGGCGCCCGAGCGGTGCAGGCGCGCCGCCACCTCGCCCACCGGCAGGCCGTCGGCGCGGCTCACCAGCATCAGGATCTCGTACTGCGCCGACGAGACGCCGGCGATGGCGTCGAA
>Ga0137436_1000137_pt1 | contig 23757 bp, 21 predicted proteins | sample EasRivERMGT119_2_FD_102328 | JGI IMG/M metagenome (GOLD analysis project Ga0137436, IMG submission 102328) | Soil microbial communities from meander-bound floodplain in the East River, Colorado, USA - East River MetaG ERMGT119_2 | ecosystem: Environmental > Terrestrial > Soil > Floodplain ...
TCGACCAGCGCCTCGCGCGCCAGCACGCGCTCGAGCAGGGCCTCGAGCGCTCGCCGCAGATCGCGCAGGCGCTCGAGTCGGCGAAGACCGAGATCCTCGCGCGCGCCTACCGCCAGCTCATCGCCGAAGCGCAGCCGCGGCCGACGCCGGCGGAGATCCATCGCTACCACGACGAGCACCCCGAGCTGTTCGCCAGGCGGCGCATCTACAGCCTGGAATCGCTGGATGCGCGCTTCGGCATCAACCGCTCGACGCTCGCCGCGGAGCAGCTCCCGCTCGAGCTCGTTTCACGGCTGCAGGCGATGGAGCCAGGCGACGTCCTAGGGATCGACGACGGCGCCGGAGGCGCAGTGGCGCTGCGCATCGTCGCGGCGCGCCTCGTGCCGCTCGACGAGGCGAGCGCCGCGCCGCTGATCGAGAAGTTCCTGCTCGCGCGGCGCTCGAGCGAGGCGCTCGACGCCGAGATGAAGCGCCTGCGCGCGAAGGCGCGCATCGAATACGTGGGAGTCAAGTGAGACTTGCCCTTTTCGCAATCATGCTTTCGCTCGGTCTTGTCGTCCATGCGCAGGACCATGACCGGCTTGCGCAGTACCGCCTGGGCGCCGGCGACTCGATCCGCATCTCGGTGTTCCAGAACCCGAACCTCACGCTCGAGACCCGCGTCGCCGAGGACGGCGCGATCACCTATCCGCTGATCGGCCGCATGGCGCTCGGCGGCGCCACGCTCGCCGAGGCCGAGCGCTCGATCGCGCGCGCGCTGGAAAGCGGCAATTTCATCCGCGAGCCGCAGGTGGGCATTCTTCTCCTGCAGACGCGCAGCGCTCAGGTGTCGGTGCTCGGGCTGGTGAACCGCGCCGGGCGCTATCCGCTCGACACGGTGAACACGCGCGTGTCCGAGATGATCGCCATCGCGGGCGGCATCGCGACCGCGGGCGGCGACACCGCCATCCTCACCGGCGAGAGAGGCGGAAAGCCGTTCCGCAAGGAAATAGACATTGCACGGATTTTTGCCGACAAGGGCCACGTCGCGGACATCGCGGTGTCCGGCGGCGACGTGATCTACGTCGAGCGCGCGCCGGCGTTCTACGTATATGGCGAGGTGAACCGGCCGGGCGCCTATCGCCTGGAGCGCGGCATGACGCTCAGGCACGCGCTCGCGCGCGGCGGCGGCCCGACGCAGCGCGGCACGGAGCGCAACCTCAGGCTGCATCGTCGCGGCGCGAACGGAGAAGTGCTGGTCATGAACAACCCCAAGCTCGACGACCCGGTGAAGCCGGAGGATGTGCTGCACGTGGGCGAGAGCATCTTCTAGACGAGCTGCCGACGATGAACCTTCGCCAGTATTTCTTCATGTTCCGGGTGCGCTGGCGGCTCGCGCTCGGCATCATGCTCGCCACGGCGGCGATCGCGGTGCCGGTGATCCTCATGCTGCCCAAGCAGTACACCGCCTCGACCTCGCTCGGCGTCGAGATCAAGTCGCCCGACGCCGTCACCACGCTGCTGATGCCGACCAACCTCGCCTCGCAGGAGGAGATCATCCGCAGCGAGCGCGTGACGCGGCAGGTCGTCGAGACGCTGGGGTTCGACGCCGACCCGCAGCTGCGCGCAGGCTGGCAGGAGGCGAGCGGCGGCCGCGGGCGCTTCGAGGACTGGCTGGTGGAGCAGCTGCAGCGGCGCCTCACCGTGATCCCGAGCCGGCGCGGCGACAACATCATCACCATCCAGTACCGCGCCGCCTCGCCGGCCGAAGCCGCGGCGGTGGCGAACGCCTTCGCCAAGCACTACGCCGACGCGGCGATCCAGATGAAGGTCGAGCCCGCTCGCCAGTACGCGCGCTGGTTCGGCGAGCAGAACAAGAGGCTGCGCGCCGAGCTCGAGGCCACGCAGGCGCGGCTCTCCGCGTTCCAGCGCGAGAAGGGCATCGGCGTGCGCGACGAGAGCCTCGGCGCCGAGACCGAGCGCCTGGCGAGCCTCGCCGCGCGGCTCACCGCGGTGCAGAGCGAGGGGGTCGACGCGAGGAGCAAGCTGCGCACCGGCGGCGACGCGCTGCCCGAGGTGATGCAGAACTCGGTGATCCAGGGCCTGCGCGGCGATATCCTGCGCCTCGAGGCGAAGCTGCGCGACGCGGGGGCGAACCTCGGCGCCAACCACCCGCAGTACCGGGCGATGCAGGCGGAGCTCGGCGAGCTGAAAGCGCGGCTGGAAGCCGAGACCCGCCACGTCGTGAGCAGCGTCTCGGCGGCGCGCTCGGTGAGCGGCGACCGGGAAAGGGAAGTGAAAGCGGCGCTCGAGGCGCAGCGCAAGAAGCTGCTCGCGCTGCGCGCCGAGCGCGACTCACTCGCGGTGCTGGAGCGCGATGTCGAGGCGGCCAAGCAGGCCTACGAGACCGCCGAGCGGCGCTTCACCCAGAGCAGCCTCGAGAGCCAGGCGACGCAGTCGAACGTGTTCCTGATCCGCCCGGCGATCGAGCCGCTCGAGCCCTCGTTCCCGAAAGTCAGGCTGTTCATTCTCGCCTCGGTCCTGTTCGGCGCGCTGCTCGGCGTGGGCACCGCGCACGCGCTCGAGACGCTCGACCGGCGCGTGCGCTGCGTGGAGGACGTGGCCGGCCTGGTGCGCATGCGCGTGCTCTCCGTGATCGAGCGCGAGGCGAGCCCGGGCGCGCTCGCGCTCGCCCGGCGCAACGCGCCGCTCGCGCTTCCCCGGCAGGCGGGCAGCACGTGAACCAGCTCATTTCCCCGCCGCCGGAGCGCGCCGAGTTCGAAGGGACCGAGCGAAGCATCGGCGCCATCCTGGTCGGCTCCGGCTCGCTCACGCGCCAGGACGTCGAGCGCATCCTCGAGCAGCAGCGCGACAAGGGCGGGCGCTTCGGCGAGGCCGGCAAGACGCTCGGCCTCCTCGAGCAGCGCGACATCGACTTCGCGCTCTCGCGCCAGTTCGACTACCCGTACCTGCGGCGCGGCGAGAGCCGGGTGAGCGAAGCGGTCGTCGCAGCCTACGAGCCGGCGCGCCCGCAGGTGGAGGCGCTGCGCGCGCTGCGCAGCGAGCTCATGCTCCACTGGTTCAGCGAGGACGCCGCGCACAAGACGGTGGCCGTGATGAGCGAGGCGCGCGGCGACGGCCGCAGCTACATCGCGGCGAACCTCGCGGTGGTGCTCTCGCAGCTCGGCGGCAGGACCCTGCTGATCGACGCGGACCTGCGCAACCCTTCGCAGCATGCGCTGTTCGGCCTGGAGAACCGCATCGGGCTCTCGGCGCTGCTCGCCGGGCGCGCGGGCGCCGAAGCCGTGCAGCAGGTGGCCGGGCTCGGCAGCCTGTCGGTGCTGCCTGCGGGCGTGGCGCCGCCGAATCCGCAGGAGCTGCTCGCCCGCCCGATGTTCGGCGTGCTGCTCGAGCGCCTCGGCGAGCACGTCGACTTCATCCTGATCGATACCCCGCCCGCGGCCGAAAGCGCGGACGCGCAGACCGTCGCCGCGCGCGCGCGCGCGGCGCTCTTCGTCGTGCGCAGGAACCACTCGCGCCTCTGGCGCGTGCAGGCGATCGCGGAGAGCGTCGCGCGTACGCGCACCGCGATGCTCGGCGCGGTGCTCAACGACTTCTAGCCGCCATGCCCGAGAACCTGCGCGCCCTGGCGGTGATCCTGATGCTGGCCTGCGCGGTGTTCGCGGCCGCGCGCCCGCTCGCCTGCGCGGAGGCGATGACCGAAGAGGACTTCGCGCGGCGGCGCAACCTCTGGTTCGCCCTGACGCTGGTCGCCTTCCTCGCCCACAACTTCTGGCTGTTCATCGCTTTCGCCGCGCTGCTCCTGATCTTCGCCCTGCCCGCCGAGCCGAACAAGCTCGCGCTCTACTTCTTCGTGCTGTTCGCCGTGCCCGCCATCGACGTCGAGATCCCCGGCTTCGGCCTGGTCGAGCACTTCTTCGCCATCGATTACCTGCGGCTGCTCGCGCTCGCGATCCTGCTGCCCGCCTGGCTCGCGCTGCGCATCCGGCCGGAGGCCGAGCGGTTCGGCCGCACCAGCGCCGACAAGCTCCTGCTCGCCTACCTCGTGCTGCAGTTCTTTCTGCAGCTGCCTAACGCCAGCCTCACCGAGACGCTGCGCAAAGGCGTGTTCTACGCCTTCGTCGACGTCTTCCTGCCCTACTACGTGGCGAGCCGCGCGGCGCGCGACCTGGCTGCATTGCGCGATGCGTTGATGGCCTTCGCGCTCGGCGCCCTGGTGACGGCGGCGATCGCGGTGTTCGAGTTCGCCCGGCACTGGCTCCTGTACGCGCCGCTCGAGGAGGCGCTCGACGTGAACTGGGGCCTGCTGAACTACCTGGAGCGCGGCGACGGGTTGCTGCGCGCGCAGGCGAGCACCGGGCAGCCGATCGTCCTCGGCTACGTCCTGGCGCTCGCGCTGTGCTTCGCGCTCTGTCTGCGCAGATCCATGCCGCCGGCGCGCTGGCGCGATGCCGGCCTGGTGCTGCTCGCCGCCGGGCTGATCGCCGCGATGTCGCGCGGGCCGTGGATCGGCGCGGCTGCCATGCTGCTCGCCTTCGTCGCCACCGGGCCGCGGGCGCTCGCGCGCCTGGCGAAGCTCGGCATCGGCGGGCTGTGCGCTCTGCCCTTCCTCTTGGTATCGAGCGCCGGGCAGGCGCTCGTCGACTACCTGCCCTTCGTCGGCACGGTCGAGGCGCACAACGTCCTCTACCGGGAGCGGCTGCTCGAGATTTCGCTCGGCGTGGTGCTCGACCATCCGTTCTTCGGCGCGTGGGACTTCCTCCAGCTCCCGGTGATGCAGCAGCTCAGGCAGGGCCAGGGCATCATCGACATCGTCAACACCTACCTCGGCGTCGCGCTGGCGAGCGGCCTGGTCGGGCTGGCGCTGTTCTGCGGCTTCTTCCTCGTGGTGCTGGTCCAGCTTTTCGCCGCCATGCGCCGCGCCGGCGCGCGCGACGGCGAGCCCTACGCGCTCGGCCAGGCGCTCTCCTGCGCCCTGCTCGGCATCCTGGTGATGATTTTCACCACCAGCAGCATCGGGCTGATCGCGCTGATCTACTGGGCGATCGCCGGCATGGGCGTCGCCTATGCGCGCATGCTGGCAGTTCAGCCCGATCCCCAACATGACTTCCGCTTCGTCGCTGCTGGCTAGCATTTCCCATCCGGCGGGCGGCCTGCGCGCGCGCGTGCTGCGCGCCGGAGGCTGGACCGTGGCCGGCTTCGCCCTGAGCCAGGCGATCCGTTTCGGCGCCAATCTGCTGATGACGCGGCTCCTGGTGCCCGAGATGTTCGGCGTCATGGCGATCGCGACGATGGTCATGTATGGCGCGGCCCTGTTCTCGGACCTCGGCCTGCGCCAGAGCATCGTGCAAAGCAGGCGCGGCGGGGAAGCGGCGTTCCTGAACACCGCCTGGGCGGTGCAGATCGGGCGCGGCTTCGTCATCTGGGGAGCGGCGCTCGCCGTCGCCCTGGGCCTTGCATTCGTGAATTCAACCGGCATCGTGCCGGCCGGCAGCGTGTATGCGCATCCGAGCCTGCCGCCGGTCGTCGTCATGCTGTCGCTTTGCGCCGTGATCGCGGGCTTCGAGTCGACCAAGATCTGCGAAGCAAGCCGCGCGCTTTCGCTCGGCCGCATCACCCAGATCGACATCGCCAGCCAGCTCGCCGGCGTGCTGTGCATGATCGCCTGGGCGGGCGTCGATCGCTCGATCTGGGCGCTGGTCGCGGGCGGCCTGTGCGCAGCGGTGTTTAGAACACTGCTCAGCCACGGCGGCTGGCTGCCGGGGACCGCCAACCGCTGGCAGTGGGAGAGCGCGGCTTTCCGCGACATCATCGCCCTCGGCAAGTGGATCTTCGCCGCCTCGATCCTCGGCTTTTTCGTGAACAGCGCCGATCGCCTGGTCCTCGGCGCCCTCACCAGCGCAGCCGTGCTCGGCGTCTACGTCATCGCTTTCCTGATCTTCAGCGCACTCGAGCAGGTGCTCGCGCGCATCGTCGGCGAAGTCTCGTATCCCGCGCTGAGCGAAGTCGCGCGCGAGCGCCGCGCCGAGCTGCGCTCGACCTATTACCGCTTCCACCTCGCGCTCGGGCTGCCGGCCTGCGTCGCGGCCGGCGTGCTGATGGTCTCGGGCGGGCCGCTGATCGCGGCTGTCTACGACGCGCGTTACGCGCAGGCGGGCTGGATGCTCGAGGTTCTGGCGCTCGCCCTGGTCACGCTTCCGTTCCGCGTCGCGACGCAGTGCTTCCTCGTGCTGGGCGAGCCGAAGATGATGTCGCGGATCTGCGTCATCCGCCTGGTGGCGCTCGGCCTGCTGACCCCCGTCGGCTTCCATTTCTTCGGGCTCGCCGGGGCGCTGTGGGCGATCGTCCTGAGCCACTTCGCCTGGCTGCCGGCGGCGATCGCCTTCCTCATCCGGCACGGCCTGTTCGATCTGCGCCGGGAGCTCGCCCTGGTTCCTGCTTTCCTTGCCGGCCTGGCTGCCGGCCAGGTCCTCAGCCATGTCCTCTAGACCGATGCGCGTCACGTTCGTGCTGCCGCATGCCGGCATGGCGGGCGGCATGCGGGTGCTCGCCACCTACGCCAGCCGCCTGCAGCGGCGCGGGCACCAGGTGACGGTCGTGTCCACTCCGCAGTGGCAGCCCCCGCTCAAGCGCAAGGTGAAGTCGCTGCTGAGCGGGCGCGGCTGGCCGAAAGGCGCCGAGCCCGAGCCTTCCTGGTTCGACGCGGCCGACGTGACGCATCGCGTCATCGAGCGCTGGCGAGCGGTCGCCGACCACGACGTGCCCGATGCCGACATCGTGCTCGCCACCTGGTGGGGCACCGGCCCGTGGGTCGCTGCGCTCTCGCCCCGCAAGGGCGCCAAAGCCATTTTCCTGCAGGGCTACGAAACCTCGCCGGGCGCTTTCCACCCGGAGATGGACGCGGCCTGGCGCCTGCCCCTGCGCAAGATCGTGGTCGCAAGCTGGCTCGCGACGCTGGCCGAGGAACGCTTCGGCGACGCCAAGGTGCATCTCGTCCCGAATAGCGTGGATACCGAACAATTCCATGCACCCGAGCGCGGCAGGCAGGCACGCCCGACGGCGGGGATGCTCTACACCACGTTCCATGCGAAGGGCGCCGACGTCAGCCTGACGGCCCTGGAACGCGTGCGCCGGCGCCTGCCGGAGCTGCGCGTGCTGGCATTCGGCGCCGAGCGGGTTTCGCCGCAGCTGCCCCTGCCCGACTGGATCGAATTCCATTACCGCCCGACGCAGGAGGAGATACGGCGCCTCTATGCCCAATGCGACGTCTGGCTGTGCGGCAGCCGGCGCGAGGGATTCCACCTGCCGGCGCTGGAGGCCATGGCCTGCCGCTGCCCCGTGGTCGCGACGCGCATGGGCGGCCCGCAGGACTTCATCGAGGAAGGCGTGAACGGATTCCTGGTCGATGTGGACGATGCCCGCGCTCTTGCCGAGCAGCTCTTCGGAATTCTTGGACTGGAGGAAGCGCGCTGGAAGCGCATGTCGGCCGCCGCGCTCGCCACGGCGCAGGGCTACACCTGGGACGACGCCACTACCCTGCTCGAGGGCGCGCTCGCCGCGATCGCGACGGGCAAGCCGGTTTCCGGCGACCAGCACAAAGAGCCATGCGCGGCACAATCATCCTGATGTACCACAGCGTCGCGCCCGACGAGGCCGCGCCGTACATCGAGCCCGCAAACCGCGTCGATCCCCGCACGTTCGAGCGCCAGATGGCGTTCCTCGCGGCCGAGCGGCGCGTGGTCGCGCTCTCGGAGCTGGCGGACCTGATCGCCGCCGGCCGTACCCCGCCTCCGGGCACGGTGTGCATCACCCTCGACGACGGCTACCGCGACAACCTGACCGTCGCTGCTCCGATTCTCGAGAAGCACCGGCTGCCGGCGACGCTGTTTCTCGCCACCGGATTCGTCGAGCGCGGCGAGGCGCAGTGGTCCGACAGGCTGCACTGGCTCTCGCTGCCGGCGCAGGAGCGCAGGCGGCTGCACGCGCAACTGCTCGAGGCGAGCCACGACGATCGCATGCGCCTCCTCGGCGGATTCCAGGCCGCGCAAGAACCGCCGCGCCTCGTGCTTGACTGGGACGAGGTGCGCGCGCTGGTGCGGCGCTATCCGCGCTTCGAGATCGGCGGGCATACGCGCGACCACCTCGACCTCACCAAGCATCCCGGCGAGGCGCGCGCGCAGATCGAGGGCTGCGCCGCCGACCTGCGCCGCGAGCTCGGCCCGGGCGAGCGGCATTTCTCGTATCCCTACGGGCGCTGGAGCGCCGAGACGCGCCAGGCGGTGATCGACGCCGGCTGGCGCTCCGCCGTGGCTACCGGCGCCGCACGGCGCGTCGGGCCGGGGCCCGACCGCTACGCCATGCCCAGGGTCGAAGCGCCGCGCTCGATGACGCGGTTCGCCTTCAAGACCAGCGGCGCCTATCGGCGGATCTTCTGGATGCTGGGGATCGCATGACTGAACCGACAACCAGGCCGGGCAGTTTTGCGCGCAGTTGTCCGGTTACAGCGATCATCGTCACCTACCAGTCGGCGCGGACCATCGGCCGGGCGCTCGCCGCCGCGCGTCGCTGCCACGACGCGGGCCTGCTCGAGCTGGTGGTGGTCGACAATGCGAGCAGCGACGCCACACGCGAGATCCTTGCGCGCGAGGCCGACTGGGCCCGCGTCGTGCTCGAGGCGACGAACCACGGCTTCGGCCGGGGCTGCAACATCGGCCTCGCTCACGTGCGCAGCCCCTACACGCTGTTCCTCAACCCGGATGCGGCGATCGAGCCCGCAGCGCTGCGCACGCTGCTGGAGTTCATGGAGCAGCGCCCGCGCGCCGGGATCGTCGGTCCCGCCACGCTCTGCGGCAGCAGCAACCATCCCCAGCTCCAGCCGACCGGCCCCTATCCCACGCCGTGGAGCGTGCTGCGCGAAGCGGCGCCGTTCCTGCGGCGCCGCTCGAGCGCGGTCACCATCGTGCCGGGCGCGCCGCCGATGCGCACCAGCTGGGTATGCGGCGCGCTCCTCATGATCCGCTCGAGCCTCGTGCGGCGGCTGCGCGGATTCGACCCGCGTTTCTTCCTGTACTGGGAGGAGATCGACCTGTGCCGGCGCGCCGAACACGCCGGCTACGAGAACTGGGTGCTCGGCACGGCGCTCGCGCACCATGTCGTGGGCGCGAGCTCCGGCGGCGGGTCGCGCGTCGGCGCGGCGGTGGCGCGGCACTACTACCAGAGCCGTTACTACTACATGGCGAAACACTACGGCTGGCTCGCGGCGACCGCCGCCGAGCTCGGTGAGTTCGTGCTGCTCGGCCTGGACTCCGCGCTCGACGCGCTGCGCGGCCGCGGGCTGCGGCGCATGCGGCCGCGGCTGCAGGCGGCACTCTTGAGCTTGCCCGATGAGCGTTAATTATTACTTGATCAGGACAGAAGAGCTTGATGCCGGGCTCATCGCCGCCTGGCGCTCGATCCAGGAGCGCGAGCCGCGCTTCGAGAGCCCGTACTTCTGCCCCGAGTTCACGCGCGCCGTCGGCGCCGTGCGCGGCGACGTGCGCGTGGTGGTGATCGAGAACGACGGCCGGCCGGCGGGCTTCTTCCCGCACCAGCGCGCCGTCTGGGGGCACGGCAGCCCGGTCGGGGGCCCGCTCTCCGACTATCACGGCGTCATCGTCGCGCCGCAAGCCGAATGGAGCGTGGTCGAGCTCATGCGCGCGGCGCGGCTCTCGGTCTGGAGCTTCGATCACCTCGTGGACAGCAGCGGGAGATTCGCGCCATACGTCACGGCGAGCGCCGCCGCCTCGCCGCAGATCGATCTGGCGAGCTTCCAGCCGCCGCCGGACTTCGCCCGCAAGGCGCGCAAGCTCGCGCGCGAGGTCGGCGAGCTCTCCTTCAGCCTGCACGCGCCGGGCAGCGCCGCGCTCGCGCGCCTGTTCGCCTGGAAGAGCGAGCAGTACCGCGCGAGCGGGCTGACCGACGCCTTCGGCGTGCCCTGGACGGGCGAGCTGCTGCGCCGGCTGATGGGCATCGAGACCCCCGGCTTCGCCGGCGCGTGCTCGGTGCTGCGCGCCGGCGATGAGATCGTCGCCGTGCACGCCGGCATGCGCTCGCGCAGCGTGCTGCACTGGTGGTTCCCGGCCTACAGCGCCGTGCATGCCGCCTACTCGCCCGGCATCCTGCTCCTGCTGCACGTCGCCGCGGCCGCGCTGGCGCTCGGCATCCAGCGCATCGATCTCGGCAAAGGCGACGCGCACTACAAGCGCAGCCTGATGACGGGCGCCGCGCCGCTGCGCGAGGGCTGCGTCGAGCTGCCCTCGCTCGCCGCAACTGCGCGCCACCTGCGCCGCCTCGCCGAGGCCAGGGCGGCCTGGCAACTGCCGCTCAAGGCGCTGCGCCGCCTCGAGCGCGCCCGGAGGTTCAATTGATCGGGGTGGTCGTCATCGGCCGCAACGAGGGCGAACGCCTCGAGCGCTGCCTTTCCTCCGTTCCAGGCAGGGTCCTGGTATACGTCGACTCCGGTTCGAAAGACGAATCGGTGGCGCTCGCGCGCGCCCGGGGCGTGCAGGTGGTCGAGCTCGACGCCGCATCGCCCTTTACCGCGGCGCGGGCGCGCAACGCGGGATTCCGGCGGCTGCTCGAGACGCAGCCGCATTTCGACTACGTGCAGTTCCTCGACGGCGACAGCGAGCTCGCCGCGGGCTGGCTCGAGCGCGCGGCCGCGTTCCTTTCGCAGCATGAGGATGCAGCCGCCGTCTGCGGCCGCCTGCGTGAGAAGCACCCCGAGCACACGGTCTACAACCTGCTCTGCGACATCGAGTGGGACGGCGCGCCCGGCGAGTCGAGGACCTGCGGCGGCATCGCGATGATGCGCGTCGACGCGCTCGCGGCCGCGCGCGGCTTCCGCGCCGACCTCGTCGCCGGCGAGGAGCCGGAGCTGTGCGCGCGCCTGCGCGGCGCGGGCTGGCGCATCTGGCGCCTCGACGCGGAGATGGCGGCGCACGACGCCGCGATCTCGCGCTTCGGCCAGTGGTGGCGGCGGACGCTGCGGGCCGGCTACGCCTTCGCGCAGGGCGCCGCGCTGCACGGCGCGCCGCCCGAGCGGCTCGGGGTGCGCGAGTCGCGCAGCGCCTGGCTGTGGGGGCTCGCCTTGCCGCTCGCGGCGGTTACGGCCGTTCCGTGGTGGGGCGCCTGGGCGCTGGTCATTTTCACCGCCTATCCGCTGCAGGTGGCGCGGCTTGCGCTGCGCGGCGCTCGCTCGCCCGGCGAGAACTGGTGGCGCGCGCTGTTTCTCGTGCTGGGCAAGTTCCCCGAAATGCTCGGGCAGGTGAGATTCACGCTCGAGCGGCTCGCCGGCGCGGCGCCGCGGCTGATCGAATACAAATGATCCGCATCGCGTACCTCGTCAACCAGTACCCGAAGGTGAGCCACAGCTTCATCCGGCGCGAGATCCTCGCCCTGGAGAGCCGCGGCTTCGAGGTGCAGCGCATCGCGCTGCGCGGCTGGGACGACGCGCTCGCCGACCCCGGCGACCGCGAGGAGCGACAGCGCACGCGCTACGTGTTGCGGGCGGGAATGCTCGCCCTGTTGATGAGCGTGATTTCAACTTTCATGAAAGCACCTGGACGCTTCCTGGCGGCGCTCGGCCTCGCGCTGCGCATGGCGTGGCACGCCGAGCGGCCCCTGCCCTATCACCTCGCCTATCTCGCCGAAGCGTGCCGCGTGGCGGCGTGGCTGCGCGAGTCCGGCGCGATCCATCTGCACGCGCATTTCGGCACCAACTCGGCCGAGGTCGCGATGCTCGCGCGCGCGCTCGGCGCGCCCGCGTACAGCTTCACGGTGCACGGGCCGGAGGAGTTCGACGCGCCGCGCTGCCTCGGCCTCGCCGAGAAGGTGCGCCGCTCGGCGTTCGTGGTGGCGATCAGCGCGTACGGCCGCAGCCAGCTCTACCGCTGGGTCGAGCGCGCGCACTGGCCCAAGATCAGCGTCGTGCATTGCGGGCTGGAGGCGGGCTTCCACGAGGGCGCGCCGGCGCCGCTGCCGGAGGCGCCGCGCCTGGTCTGCGTCGGCCGGCTGTGCGAGCAGAAGGGCCAGCGGCTGCTGGTCGAGGCGGCGGCGCGCCTCGCGGCGAAGGGCATCGCGCTCGATATCGTGCTCGCCGGCGACGGCGAGCTGCGGGCCGAGCTCGAAGCTCTTGTACAGATTCATGGCCTTGGGAAATCCGTTCGCATCACCGGGTGGTTATCGAGCCCGCAGGTGCGCGAGGAGATCCTGGCGGCGCGTGCGCTGGTCCTGCCGAGCCTGGCCGAAGGCCTGCCGGTCGTGCTGATGGAGGCGATGGCGCTGCGCCGGCCGGTGCTCACCACCTACGTCGCCGGGATTCCCGAGCTGGTGAGGCCGGGGGAGAACGGCTGGCTGGTGCCTTCGGGCGACGTCGAGGCGCTCGCCGCCGCGCTGCAGGAAGTGCTGGCGCGTCCGGCCGCCGAGCTGCGCGCGATGGGCGAGGCCGCGCACCGGCGCGCGCTCGAGCGCCATTCGATCGACACCGAGGCGGCCAAGCTCGCCGCCTTGTTCCACGCCGCTGCCGCAAGCGTCTGCCCGACATGAGCCTGCCCGATTCGAGCTACCTCGTGAATGTGGCCCAGCTGCGCTACATCCAGTCGCGTTGCGAATCGGCCGATGCGCGCAATCCGGACGCGGCCGTCGGCGCCTTCCTCTCGCTCCCACAGCGCCTTGCCTGCATCGCGCGCGGCACGCTGCTCCGGCCACGATTGCGCGCGAACCCGTTCTATCACTATGTGCTGGCCCGCACCCGCTACTACGACGCCCTCTTCCTGGAGGCGGCGAACGACTCGGTCGCCTGCATCATCAATATCGGCTGCGGCACCGATACCCGCGCCTACCGCTTCGCGCCGCTCCTGCAGAGCAAGGGCATCACGGTCCTTGAATGCGACCAGCCGCAGGCGATTTCCATCAAGCGCGACATGGCGGCGCGGCGCCTTCCGACCGCACACGTCAGGTACGTGCCGCTCGATCTCAATAACGGCTTTGCCGCTGCGCTGGACGAAGCCCCGCCGGGGCGCGCGTTCGTCATGATGGAGGGCGTAAGCCCCTACATCGACCGGCCGAAGTTCGAGGCGTTCCTGCGCCTGCTTTCCGCCCGGCTGCGGCCGGGCAGCATGCTCGCCTACGACTTCAAGCTCGAAGGCGTGGCGCAGGATTTCGGCCGCTCGGCGGCGGCGCCGCAGCCGTTCCGCCTCGCCGGCGAGCGCGACGCCGTCGCCGCCTATCACCAGGGGCTGGGGTTGCGGCTGCAGCGCCTGGAGTCGAGCGCGAGCCTCACGCGCCGCCTGCTCGCGCGCGCGCCCCGGCTCTTCGAAGAGGACTGCCTCGCATGTCTTACGTGCTGATTTCGCCATGCCGGGATGAAGCTGCGTACATGCGCGAGACGCTGGACAGCGTGGTCCGTCAGTCGCTGCGTCCGACGAAGTGGGTGATCGTCGACGACGGCTCGACCGACGAGACCCCGTGCATCCTGAGCGAGTACGCCGCGCGCCACGACTGGATCCGCATCGTCACGCTCGGCGACCGCGGGCGCCGCTCCGTCGGCCCGGGCGTGATCGAAGCCTTCTATGCCGGGTATCGGACGATCGACCCGGACGATTACGACTACCTGTGCAAGCTCGACCTCGACCTGCGGCTGCCGTCGCGCTACTTCGAGATTCTCGCCGCCCGCATGGCGGCCGATCCGCGCATTGCGACCTGCAGCGGCAAGGCCTACGTCGAGGAGCGCGGGCGGCTGGTGTCCGAGCGCCACGGCGACGACACGTCGCTCGGCATGACCAAGTTCTACCGCGTGTCCTGCTTCAAGGCGATCGGCGGCTTCGTGCGCGAAGTGATGTGGGACGGGATCGACTGCCACCGCTGCCGGATGAAAGGCTGGTTTGCATGCAGCTGGGACCTGCCCGGGCTGCGCTTCGTCCACCTGCGCTCGATGGGATCGAGCCAGAGAAGCATCTACGCCGGCCGCATGCGCCACGGCTTCGGACAGTATTTCATGGGCACCGGGCTCCTCTACATGACTGCCTCGGCGCTGCGGCGGCTCGGCGAGAAGCCCTACGTGGTCGGCGCCCTGGCCATGCTGTGGGGCTGGATCAGGAGCGCGCTCGCGCACGAGCCGCGCTACGAGGACGCCGAGTTCAGGCGCTTCCTGCGCCGCTACCAGCGCCGCGCCCTGCTCCTCGGCAAGAAGCGGGCGCTCGAAGATCTCATGAACCACCAGTTCTAGGAGATGCCATGGAGATGATCAAGGAGCTGTGGACGTTCCTGCGAGTTCGCCAAAAAGCATGGCTGTGGCCGATATTCCTCGCCATGGCACTGCTTGGCGCGCTCATCGTGCTCGCCCAGGGTTCGGCCGTGGCGCCCTTCATCTACACGCTCTTCTAGGCGGACACCCTGATGGCAACACACGAGGACGTAAGCCGTGCCCACACGGTCACGGCAGGCTCCGATCGCAGCTTCGGCGTCGTATTCACCGTTTTCTGCGCCAGCGTCGCCGGCGTGCAGTTCTGGTACGGCTCGAACACGGCCTGGGGCTGGCTGGCCGCCGCGGTGCTGTTTGCCGGCTGCGCGCTGGTCTACTCGCGCGCGCTGCGGCCGCTCAACATCCTGTGGTTCAAGTTCGGCATGCTGCTGCAGCGCATCGTCTCGCCGGTGATCCTGGGCGTGATGTTCTTCGCCGTGTTCACCCCGATCGGGCTGTGGCTGCGTCTCATCGGCAAGCGGCCGCTCAACCTTGCCTACGACGAGAAGGCCGACAGCTACTGGATCGAGCGCCGGCCGCCGGGGCCGCCCCCCGGGTCGTTTGACAGGCAATTCTAGAGACCATGAGAGTCCTGGGAATCTCCGCGTACTACCACGACAGCGCCGCCGCGCTGCTCGACAACGGCCGCATCGTCGCCGCCGCCCAGGAAGAGCGCTTCACCCGCAGGAAACACGACGCGCGCTTCCCGAAGAACGCCATCGGCTACTGCCTCGCCGAGCGCGGCATCCGCCTCGCGGAGGTCGACCATGTCGCGTTCTACGACAAGCCGTTCCTGAAATTCGAGCGCCTGCTCGAGACCTACGTGGCGTTCGCGCCGCGCGGCTTCGAGTCCTTCCGCATGGCGGTGCCGCTGTGGCTGCGCGAGAAGCTGTTCCAGAAGGATTTGCTCGGAGCCGAGCTGCGCGAGTACGACCCGCGCTTCGACGCCCGCCAGCGCCTGAAATTCTCCGAGCACCACTTCAGCCACGCGGCGAGCGCGTTCTACGCCTCGCCGTACGACCAGGCGGTGGTGCTGTGCATGGACGGCGTGGGCGAATGGGCCACCACCTCGGTGTCGATCGGCCGCGGCGAGGACCTCGAGGTGGTGAAGGAGCTTCACTTCCCGCACTCCCTCGGGCTGCTCTACTCGGCGTTCACCTACTACACCGGCTTCAAGGTGAACTCCGGGGAGTACAAGCTGATGGGGCTGGCCCCTTATGGGGAACCCCGTTTTGTTTCCCTGATTGAAGACAACCTCATCGATATCAAGGACGACGGCAGCTACCGCCTGAACCAGGACTACTTCGACTACTGCACCGGCCTCACCATGACCAACTCGCGCTTCGCCGCCCTCTTCGGCCAGCCGGCGCGCAAGAGCGAGGAGAAGCTGACCCAGTTCCACATGGACATCGCCGCCTCGATCCAGAAGGTGACCGAGGAGGTGGTGCTGCGCATGACGCGCTCGCTCGCGGCCGAGACCGGCATCCGCAATCTCTGCCTCGCGGGCGGCGTGGCGCTCAACTGCGTCGCCAACGGCAAGGTGCTGCGCGACAACGCGTTCAGGAACATCTGGATCCAGCCCGCGGCGGGCGACGCCGGCGGCGCGGTGGGCGCGGCGCTCGGTGTCTACCACAAGGACCTGCGCCAGCCGCGCGCGCCGGCCGGGGGAACAGAGGCGGGCGGCGGCGACGCGATGCACGGCGGCTACCTGGGGCCGCACTTCCCGCAGGCCGAGGTCGAGCGGCGCCTGCGCAAGGCGGGCGCCAGATTCACGGTCTTGTCCGAGAATGAAATTCTTGATGCCACCGTGGACGCGCTGATCGCCGGGAAGGCGGTGGGCTGGTTCCAGGGTCGCATGGAGTTCGGGCCGCGCGCGCTCGGCGCCCGCTCGATCCTCGGTGACCCGCGCTCGCCTTCGATGCAGAAGACGCTCAACCTGCGCGTCAAGTACCGCGAGAGCTTCCGTCCCTTCGCGCCCTCGGTGCTGCGCGAAGACGTCGCCGAGTGGTTCGATCTGGCAGCCGACAGCCCGTACATGCTGCTCGTCGCCGACGTGAGGAAGGAGCGCCGCCGCGAGATGACCGACGCCGAGCGCGCGCTGTTCGGCATCGACAGGCTGAACGTGCCGCGCTCGGACATCCCGGCGGTCACGCACGTCGACTATTCGGCGCGCGTGCAGACGGTGCATAAGGAGACCAATCCAAAGTATTGGCAGTTGATTTCTCTTTTCAAAAAACGTACTGGCTGCCCGGTCCTCGTAAATACCAGCTTCAACGTGCGCGGCGAGCCGATCGTCGGCTCGCCCGAGGACGCGTTCCGCTGCTTCATGGGCTGCGAGATCGAGGTGCTGGTGATGGAGAACTGCTTGCTGCGCAAGGAAGACCAGGACCCGGCGCTCAGGCTCGACTACAGGAACGCCTTCGAGCTCGACTGAGCATGAAGCTTCTGCTCGCCCTGGCGATTTGCCTGGCGCTCACCGAGCTCGGCGTGCGCGCGATCACCACCACCAACTCCGAAACCGGCGTGCGCATGTTCGGCAAGGTCGCGCTTCTGCCCTACCGCCCCGAGCCGCAGGCGGCCTACGCGTCCTGGGAGAACGCGCAGCGCTCCACCTACCTCGTGCCCGACCGGGAGCTCGGCTGGTCGATCAAGCCGAACGGGCGCAGCGGCGCGTTGACCGCGAGCGCCGCGGGATTGCGCGGCGCGCCGGGCGGCGCGCCGAGCGCCTCCGTCCCGGCGGGAAAGATCCGCCTCTCGGTCTACGGCGACTCGTTCACCCACGGCGACGGCGTGGCGCTCGAGGACACCTGGGCCGTGCAGCTCGAGCGGCTGCGCGCCGATGTGGAGGTGCTGAATTTCGGCGTGCCGGCCTACGCCGCCGACCAGGCGTTGCTGCGGTTCCGTCGCGACGGTCGCCGCTTCGCGGCACAGGTGCACATCCTGGCCATCTGGCCCGAGGACCTGGTGCGCAACCTGAGCGTGGCGCGCTTCTATCTCGCCCCGGGCGGCAATCTCAGCAGCTCGAAGCCGCGTTTCGTCCTCGGCCCGGGCGGCGCTCTCGTGCTGGTCAACTCGCCGGTGCTCGCGCGCGAAGAGTTCCTCGACTCGCTGCTGCAAAAGCGCGTCGCCCCGGTGCTCGCCCTCGATTACTGGTACCGCGAGGACGAGCAGAGCTTTCCGCCCTACTATCACCTGCACGGCCTGCGCGCCGCGCTCAGCGTGCACAACGCCTACCAGCGCCAGCAGACGCGCCGGCGGCTGTATTTCGAACCGGAAGGCGAGGCGCTGCAGCTCGCCGCCGCCATCGCCGCGGCGTTCAGGGACGAGGTGGAGGCCCTTGGCGCACGCGCCTACGTCGCCCTCATTCCGATGCGCGAGCTGGTGCACGAGCAGGCCTCGGGGGCCTTTCCGCTCGCCGGGCTGCTGCGCTCGCACGCGATCGAGGTGCTCGATTTCGCGCCGGCGTTCGCCTCAAGGGCGGGCGAGGCGGGTATCGGCTCGCTCTACCTGCCCGACGGCCATCTGACGGCGCTCGGCAACCGGCTCATCGCCGAGGAGATCGCGCGCGGGCTCGCGCCGCAGCTCGAGCGCCTTGCCCTCACCAGCGCGCCGGGTTCTGCTCGATGAAGGTCATCAGGGCGTCGAACTTGGGCGACTCGCTGCGTGGCTGCGCGACGTACTCGAGCGCGCCCCAGCGGCCCGACTTCGCATACCGGCTGACGTCGTTGAAGTGCACGAACAGCTCGCCGCCCTCGCGCTTCCAGATGGCGAGGTAATCGAGGTAGAGCTGCTTGATGCGCGGGTCGCGGTTGAACGCATCGAACAGCGCGTTCAGCGCCCGGTTGTCCTGGGCTGCGCCTACGCCCACCATGTGCTGGCCGCCCTCGTAGGCGAGCAGGGACAGGCCGTACTTGCTGGCCAGCGTGCGGTGGTTGCGCATATGGGCGCTCTCGCGGGGAAAGACGCGGCTCCGCACGTGGTCGATGAAGGCATCGAGCGTCATGGCGGTGAACTGGCCGGCCTCGGCGCTCGTCGGCGAGACGCCGAAGTACGGCGCGATCGCCACCGCATCGATGCCGAGCGCCGCGGCGCCGAAGCGCCCTTTGAGATGCTCGAGCCCGCTCGCCGCCACCCAGGGGTTGGCCGCCTGGCCGCCGAGCACCGAGACCACGCGCTCGGCGCCGAGCTCGGCCTTGAACACCGCGGCGAGCGTGCGCGTGCGCAGCGCGTGATGCGCGGAAAGCGTGAGGCCCGCCGCCTTCGCCTGCCCGGAGAGATGGGCGTACTGCGAGAACATGGAGTTCCACACCTCGTTCGAGTGCTCCACGTACACGCCCAGCGCCGGGTCGAGCTTCTGCTTGACCAGTTGCGCAAGACTGCGGGCATAGGACTCGTCGCTCCGGTGCGGCAGCGTGAACCACGGGTGCGCCCCCACCAGGTTGGCGAGCGCGAGCATCACCTCCACCGGCGCGCCGCGCTCGGTGGCCCAGGTGCTGTAAGCCATCGGCGTGCGCTGCGCCCAGGTCGCCACCGGGCTGCTGTTGGTGTGCATCCAGTCCATGAAGCGCAGCACCGAGTAGCCGCGCAACCGCTCGGCGAACACCGGGTAGAACAGAATATCCGGGTTGTCGGAGAACAATAGATAGCGCCGGCTGCCGCAGGCGCGTGCCGTTGTGACGTGCGTGAACGGGTCGCCTTCGCAAATGCCGCCGGGCATCAGGATCTCGATCTCGCGCAGATAGTTCGCCGGGTTGGTGGCGTCGATCCACACATAGACGCCGGCCTCGTTCGGCGTCACCTCGATCAGCATCTCGCCGCGCCGCTGCGACACGACCCTGGCGGCGAAGCCAACGTTGAGATTGCCCTCGCCCTTGTAGCGCACGAGGTAGCGCCCGCCCGGATAGCGATCGCCGAAGTCGCGAAACATCAGCTTGCGCGCCACCTGGCCGGGGCGCAGCGAGCGCACCCAGCCGTTGGCATCCAGATCCAGCGGCGGCCCCCCGCCCCAGTCCTTCGCGTCCCCCGAAAACCATTCGTTGGAGGACTTCATCACGTCGACGAACGGCACCTGCGGCGACCAGTAGGACAGCAGCTCCAGGTTGGTCCCGACCGGCGAGCGCAGACGGGCTTGAAATGCGGGCCCTTGCAGCGCGGCACCGCCCGCCGTCGCGGCCGTGGCGGCGATCCATAGCGCGATGGCGAGCCAGAATCGCGGCGTTCGAAGCATCACGCCCGCTCCGCCCAGTATCGCGCCCAACGCGCCTTGTAGCTTTCCACCCGGCGCCATACGCCCCGCGGCGGCTCGAGCGTGACCTGCGCGACCAGCTTCGCCGCGCGCAGCTTGCGAAGCGTCGCGCGGTAGTCGTAGGCGAGCTCGCGGAAGGAGACCCGGCGGCGCTCCATGTCGAGCAGCGCGTAGGAGGCGCGCGGGGCCGCGCCGCGCGCCTGGCCGACTGAGCCGGGGTTGATCAGACAGGGAAAGTTCAGGCTGTGTTCGACCCCGTCGCCAACCGGCTGGAAACCTTCCTCGCGGGTGAAGAGCGCTGCGTGGTGGGTATGCCCGCACACCAGCACCTCGGCCGCGGGCTGCCGGAGGCGAAGCTGCGCCATCGCCGCCTCGGCCCGCTCGGGCGTGCTCACGTACGTATCCGCGCTCTCGAGGTCGCCATGGCAAACGACCACCCCGGGAACGGCTTCGATGCTGTACGGAAGCCGTTCAATGAAACTTCGCGCGGAGGCACTCAACCGGGTGCGCGTCCACACGGCCGCCACGATGCCGGCGTGGACGCAGCGCGAGAAATCGCGCCGGCCGAGCACCATTTCCTCGTGGTTGCCCATCACGCACAGCGCCTCGCGCTCCCGCAGCCGCGCGATGCATGCCTCGGGATCGGGCCCATAGCCGACGACGTCGCCCGCGCACACCAGGCGCGCCCCGGGGCTTGCGCGGTCGAGCTCGCGCAGGACCGCGTCGAGCGCCTCGAGGTTACCGTGCAGATCTGAGATGAGGGCGAGCTTCACGCAGCGTGACCAGCTTGCGGTGCAGTATCCCGAAAGCGTCGTCGACGGCTGGCAACGGGTCGCGCAGCAGGAAGCTCTCGTTTATCTGTGCCGTGAGAATCTCGGCAAGCCAGCGCGCAGGCGAGCCCTTGTATGCTCGCCAGTCGTCGCGGGCGTTGACCCAGCGCACGCCCGCGCGAGCGCGCCCCGCGGGCCGCGCCGATCCCGGCTCGACGCAATCGCGATAGACGAGCGCGGGAATCGAGACGCCCGCCGCGGCGCCGGCGTGGTGCCAGAGGTTGAAGCGGGGGTTGATCTCCAGGAGGTAGAGGCGCTGCGTGCGCGGGTCGCGCTTGAAATCGATCTTGACGATACCCGAAAAGCCGATGCGCTCGAGGATCAGACGCCCGAGCCGGCGCACCTCGTCGTCGTCGGTAATCTCGAGATAGGTGGAGAAGCCGTAGAGGCGCGGCGCGGTGCGGATCTTGCGCCCCGTGAAGTCCCCGATCACCTCGCCGCCGCGTCGGATGTAGGCGTGGTAGCTCTCGATGCACTCTTCGCCGCCGTCGATCGCCTCCTGGATGACGAAGTCGGTGTCGTGGCTCTCGATGACGGCGAGCAGCGCGTCCATCTCGCTCGCGCCGCGGATTCGCATGGCTTTCTGGTCTTGCGCCAGCTGCGCGAAGCGGGGCGAGCGCATGCACGGCTTCAGGACGCAGGGGAAGCGGTCCCAGCGCGCAAGCTCGGCGGCAGCCGCGCTTCCCCGGCGCAAGGTCAGCGTGAAGGGGACCGGAAGGCGCTCGCGCTCGGCCAAGGCGGCAAAGCGCAGCTTGTCGGCGAGCTCTTCCACCAGCCCGGCGGGCGGCAGCACGCAGCGCAGGTGCGGCGCGAGGCGGCGGCGGCCGCGCGACAGCGCGAGCAGATCGTGGTCGCCCTGATAGAACACCACCGGCGCCTCGCGCTGCTCGCTGCCCCAGGCGATCAGCGCCGCGAGCGCGGCCTCGGGATCATCGACCCAGCCCGGCGTGCGCACCACTGCACGGCAGTAGCGCGACCGGCTCATCGGGGAGTCGGGCTCGCTTGCCGCCACGGCGACCGGAATGCCGTCGCGTCCGAGCGCGCGCACCAGGCTGAGGTCGCCCACCACGCAGGCGAGCGGTTTCATCGAAACTCGAACGGCAGCACGGCTCGGGTCGCGGCAGCTCTTGAAGTCAGCGTAGCGCCCGGTTCTCTGCGCTTCATCATCAGAAAGCAGTCCTGCCACCGGCTCGGCGTCGCTGTCGGGCGAGGCAACGACCACCTCAGACATGGCAAAGGAACTCGGCGCAGCAGTAGTCCAGCACCCGCCGCACGGGGCTCGGCACGGACACGATCGCGAGCCGCCTGCGGTGCTGCTGCTGATAGGCGAGCAGCAGCATGACCAGGCCCACGAAAGCGCTGTCCACATGGCTGACCGCGGTCATCTCGAGCCGCACGTCCTTGCGCGACCGCGCCGCCTGGGTGAACCAGCGGCGCAGCAGCGCGATGTTGGCGTGCGTCCAGGCGCCGCGCAGCACGATCACGTACACGTGCTTCCTGTCGCTTGCCTCGACGCTCGCCTCGGCCGCGTGCCAGCGGCTGCGCATGTACCAGGCATAGGGCAGCACGCGCGTGAGGAGCAGCATCGCGAGCGCGAGCCCGTCGCTGAAATAGCGCCGCCAGAGCGACGGCTGCTCCTTGATGCGCCAGAGCCATTCGAGGCCCGCGCGCTGCATCCAGGGCGGCGCGCGCCGGATCCGGCCGGCGGCGAAGTCGACCACCGCGCCGAGGTGGCTCACCACCGGCACATTCAGTCGCGAGCGGTTGCGCTCGATCCAGGCCTGGCCCTTGCGCGCGCCGAGCGATACCACCAGCAGGTCGGCGTTCGACGCGTTGATGCGGCGGATCGTCTCTTCGCTGCTCATCTCCTCGACCGAGCCGAAGCCCGGCGACTGGTGGCCGACGCAGACCAGCCCCTTCGCCTCGCGCCCGAGCCGCCGCCCCGCGGCTTCGGCGACGCCGTCGGGGCCGCCGAAGAAATAGACCGCGAGCCGCCGCTCGTCGCTGCCGCCGCCCAGCGCCTCGAACAGGTTCGCGCCGGCGACGCGCTCGCGCAGCGGGATGCCGGCCAGGCGCGCCAGCCACACGAGCGGCATGCCGTCGGCGACGCTCAGGTCGCTGTGCAGGACGGCGTCGCGAAACGCGCGGTCGGAGCGGCTCTCGATCACGAAGTTCACGTTCGGGGTAGACATGAAGCAGGGCAGCCGCGCCGCCGCCGCCGCGCGGATGCGCTTTTCCGCGCCGGCGAGGTCGATCGCGTCGATCGGCAGCCCGAGCAGGCAGTGCACGTCGCGCTCGAAATCCGGCGCTTGCTCCCCAGTCACCGGACAGATATACGCTGCCGGCTGACGGCGAGAAAGGACCCTTAGGGGCTAACGCTGCGGGGCTAACTCTCTACTGCGCGTTTTCGCCCTTGAGGACGATCCAGGCGGTCCTGGCGATGATGTAGAGATCGAGGCGCAGCGACCAGTTGCGCAGGTAGTGGAGGTCGTGGTCGATGCGCGCCTTCATCTTCTCGACCGACTGCGTCTCGCCACGCAGGCCGTTCACCTGCGCCCAGCCGGTCAGGCCGGGACGCACCTTGTGGCGCTGCATGTAGCCCGTGATCAGCTTGCGGTAGAGCTCGTTGTGCGCCACCGCGTGCGGCCGCGGGCCGACCAGGCTCATGCGTCCCTGCAGCACGTTGACGAGCTGCGGCAGCTCGTCGAGCGACGAGCGCCGCAGGAACGCGCCAAGCGGCGTCACGCGCGGGTCGCGCTTGCTGCACTGCGGGATCGAGTCGCCGTCCTCGGTGACCGTCATGGTGCGCAGCTTGTAGACCACGATCTCCTCGCCATCGAGGCCGTAGCGGCGCTGGCGGAAGATCGCCGGCCCGGGTGAGGTCATCTCGACGAGGATCGCGAGCACCAGCAGCAGGGGCGCGACCAGGGCGAGAATCAGCAGCGAGAGCACGATGTCGCTCGCGCGCTTCACCAGGCCGTTCACCCCGGAGAACGGCGAGTCGAACACGCCGAGCACCGGCATGCCGCTGACCGAGTCGACGCGTCCCTGGATCAGCTCGGTGACGAACATGTCCGGGACGAAATACACCGAAGCGGTCGTGTCGCGCAGCTCGTCGAGCAGCGCCTGGATGCGCGTCCCCGAGACCATCGGCAGCGACAGATAGACGACGTCGATGCGATGGCGCTTGACCAGCTCGGGCAGCTCGTCGGTGCGCGCGAGCACCGGGTAGTCGATGGCGCCCTCGAGGCGGCCGGGAGCGCGGTCGTCGACGAAGCCGACCACGCGGATGTCGGAATAGATGTCGCGGTCGAGGCGCCGCGCGAGCTCGAGCCCCGCCTCGTTCATGCCGGCGAGCAGCGCGGACCTGGGCCGGCCCTGGAACGCGCGCAGCGCGGGCA
>Ga0137436_1000138_pt1 | contig 23722 bp, 18 predicted proteins | sample EasRivERMGT119_2_FD_102328 | JGI IMG/M metagenome (GOLD analysis project Ga0137436, IMG submission 102328) | Soil microbial communities from meander-bound floodplain in the East River, Colorado, USA - East River MetaG ERMGT119_2 | ecosystem: Environmental > Terrestrial > Soil > Floodplain ...
CAGACGGCCAAGCCGGCCACGCTGATGAACGTGAGCTACGACCCCACGCGCGAGCTCTACGAGGACGTCGATGCCGCCTTCGCCGCCTCCTGGAAGGCGAAGACGGGCCAGACGTTGATGGTCGAGCAGTCCCACGGCGGATCGGGAAAACAGGCGCGCGCCGTCATCGACGGGCTCGAGGCCGACGTCGTGACCTTGGCACTGGCCTACGACGTGGACGCGATCGCCCGGGCCGGCCTGATCGCCCCGGACTGGCAGAAGCGCCTCCCGCACAACAGCGCGCCGTACACCTCGACGATCGTGTTCCTCGTCCGCAAGGGGAACCCGAAGGGGATCAAGACCTGGGAAGACCTGGCGCGGCCGGGTGTCGCCGTCGTCACCCCGAATCCGAAGACCTCGGGGGGCGCGCGCTGGAACTACCTCGCCGCCTGGGGCGCCACCTTCCGGGCGACCCGGAGCGAGGAGAAGGCCCGCGCCTTGGTCGCCGGGATCTTTCGCAACGTTCCGGTCCTGGACACCGGCGCCCGCGCGGCGACGATCACCTTCGTCGAGCGCGGGATCGGGGACGTGCTCATCGCGTGGGAGAACGAGGCGCTGCTCGCCGCGCGCGGCCGTGGGGCGAAGGGGGGCTTCGAGATCGTCACGCCGGCCGAGAGCATCCTCGCCGAGCCGACGGTTGCGGTCGTCGACAAGGTGGCGGCGCGCCGCAAGACGACGGCCGTCGCGACCGCGTACCTCGAGTTCCTGTACACGAAGGAAGGCCAGCGCCTCGCGGCGAGGCGGTTCTACCGGCCGACCGACCCCGCGATCGCCGCCGAGACCGCGTCCACGTTCCCGAAAGTCACGACGTTCACGATCGACGAGGTGTTCGGGGGCTGGGCGAAGGCGCACGAGCGCCACTTCGCGGACGGCGGTGAGTTCGACCGGATGTTCTCCGGCCCGAAGCGCTGACCCGTGAGGCGCACGCTCCCCGGCCTGCCGCTCGCCCTCGGAACGACGCTGAGCTACCTCGGCCTCGTCGTGCTCATCCCGGTGTCGACGCTGTTCGTCGTCTCGTCGTCGATGACCTGGGAGCGCTTCGTGGAGGTCGTGACGTCGCCACGCACGCTCGCGGCCTACCGCCTGAGCTTCAGCGCCGCGCTCCTCGCGGCCACCATCAACCTGGTCTTCGGCGTGCTCCTCGCGTGGGTGCTTGAGAGGTACCGGTTCCCGCTCCGGCGCCTCGTCGACGGGATCGTCGATCTCCCCTTCGCCCTTCCGACCGCGGTCGCCGGGATCTCCCTGGCCTCGATCTACGCGAAGGACGGGTGGATCGGACGCTGGCTCGAGCCCTTGGGCGTCCAGATCGCGTTCACGCGGGCCGGCGTCGTCGTCGCGCTCGTCTTCGTCGGGCTTCCGTTCGTCGTGCGGACCGTGCAGCCGGTCCTGCGCGACCTCGACCCCGAGATCGAGGAGGCCGCGGCGACGCTCGGGGCGTCGCGGTGGTCGATCGTCGCGCGCATCCTGCTTCCCGGGCTCGCGGTCCCTGCCCTGACGGGGTTCGTCCTCGCGCTCGCGCGCGCCCTCGGGGAGTACGGCTCGGTCATCTTCATCTCCGGGAACATGCCGATGCGCTCCGAGATCACCCCGCTGCTCATCATGATCCAGCTCGAGCAGTACGACTATCAGGCCGCGACGGCGATCGCCCTCGTCTTCCTGCTGGCATCGTTCGCCCTGCTCCTCGTCGTCAACCGGCTGACCGCCGTCTACGGTGCGCCGCCGGGCGTCCGGGGGGTGTGAGTGACCGCGGGAGGGCTCAGGCCGCCCCGGGGCCGCCACGTCGACGAGCCCCGCGCGGTGCGGTGGATCCTCGTGGGGATCGCCGCGCTTTTCCTCGCCGCGTTCCTCGTCGTGCCGCTCGTCGCGGTCTTCGCGCAGGCGCTGCGCGAGGGGGCGGGCGTGTACCTCGCGGCCCTCTCCGAGCCCGCCGCGCGCGCCGCGGTGACGCTGACGCTGATCGTCGCGGCGATCGCCGTGCCGGTCAACGTCCTCTACGGGCTGGCCGCGGCGTGGGCCGTCTCCAAGTTCAGCTTCCCCGGGCGCCACGCGCTCATGACGCTCATCGACCTCCCGTTCAGCGTCTCCCCCGTCGTCGCCGGGATGCTCTTCGTGCTCCTGTTCGGGGCGCGCGGCTTCTTCGGCCCGTACCTGTCCGAGCACGGGATCAAGATCATCTTCGCGCTCCCCGGGATCGTCCTCGCGACGATCTTCGTGACCTCGCCGATCATCGCGCGCGAGCTGATCCCCCTGATGCAGTCCCAGGGAAGCGAGGAAGAGGAAGCGGCGCTGACCCTCGGGGCGTCCGGGTGGCGGACCTTCCTCCACGTCAGCCTTCCGAAGGTGCGCTGGGCGCTCCTGTACGGCACCCTGCTGTGCACCGCGCGGGCGATGGGAGAGTTCGGCGCCGTTTCGGTCGTTTCCGGGCACATCCGCGGACGGACGATGACCCTGCCGCTCCACGTCGAGGTGCTCTACAACGAGTACCGGACGACGGCGGCCTTCGCCGCCGCGTCGGTGCTGACGCTCGTCGCGGTATTCACGCTCGCGGTCCCGTTCCTCGTGGAGAGGCGCTCCCGGCCGCTCGTCTAGCTTAGGATCTGAGGCCGATGCGGCCGCCGCGGCTCTCCCTCGTCCTGGTCCTCGTCCTCGCGGGGCTCATCGCCGCCTGTACGGGCGCCGTCGCCTGGTCGGCCGGGCGCATCCTCACCGCCGAGGCCGAGGAGCGGGCGCTGGTGACCGTGGAGCTCGAGGCGGCATCGGTCGCCGATGCGGTGCAGCGCAGCCGGGACGCGCTCGCCGCGACGGCGGACCGCCTTGCCTCCGACCGCACGCTCGCCCATCTCATGACCTCGCCGAGCCTGCGCCGGGCGCTGAGCGCGTACCTCGAGCGGTACAGGACGGAAGGGTCGGTGGACGGTATTTGGGCCGGCGCGGGAGACCAGACGCTCGCGGGTGCCGGTCCGCTTCCCGCCGCGCGACTGTCGGCGGTGATCCTGCGCGCGGATGCGGGGCCCGTCGAGATCCACGTGGTGCGGGAGCTCGCCGAGCGTCCCGCCGACTGGATCGCGCTGTCCCGCCGCGTGGCGCCCCCGCCCAGCCGGGGCGTGACCCTGCTCGACCGCGATGCGGCCGGCGCCCGGATCGCGAGCCCCCGCTCCGCGCTGCGCAACGGCGCGCTCGCGACCGGCACCACGCGGGCGGCGCGCGTGGGCGACGCGCTCGTGGGCGTCGCCGCCCTGCGCGATGGCGACCGGATCGTGGGCCTCGCGGAGGCGGACGTCTCCCGGGCGTCGGCGACGCTGCCGACGAGGCGGTGGGCGCGTCAGATGCGGCGCGTCGCGCTCTTTTGGGTCGGCGTGTCGATCCTGGCGGGGCTCCTGCTGGGCCGGCGCTTGACCGCACCGCTCGCGAGCCTCGCCCGCTCGGCGGAGGCGATGGGGCTCGGCGACCTTCAGACGCCGGTGCCGCGCGTGTCGGGCCGAGAGACCGCGACCCTCTCGCGCGTCATGGAGGAGATGCGCCTGCGCCTGCTCGACTCGTCGGTGGAGCTCAGGCGCCGGCAGGCGGAGGCCGACGCGGTCCTCGGCGGGATCGCCGAGGGGGTCGTGGCGGTCGACGAGGATCGGAAGGTCCGGTACGTGAACGACCGCGCGGCGGCGATCCTCGGCGTGACGAGCGAGCAGGCGCGCGGGAGGTTCTGCGGCGACGTTCTCCGCCCGGCTCTCGTGGACGGCGAGCGGCCGTGCGAGAACCGCTGCCCGATCCTCAGGGCGCGGGCCGGCGCGCCGGCAAGCGCGGTGGAGCTGCTCACGGCGGTGGGCGGAGCGACGCGGACGATCGTGCTCACGAGCTCGGCCCCGGTCGAGGGGCGTCAGATCCAGCTCCTGCGCGACGAGACCGCGGCGGAGGCGACGCGCCGCCTGCGCGACACGGTCGTGGCCAACATCTCGCACGAGTTCAAGACACCGCTCGCCGCGCAGCTCGCGTCGATCGAGATGCTGCGCGACCGGCTCGACGTCCTGAGCCCCGAGGAAGCACGCGACCTGGTCCTCGCGACCGAAAGGGGGGCGCTGCGCCTGACGCGCCTCGTCGACAACCTCCTGGAGAGCGTGCGTCTCGAGGCCGGAGACGCGACGATCCGCCGCCAGCACGTCGAGCTGGACGAGGTGGTCGAGGAGGCGGTCGAGGCGACGCGTCCGCTCATCGCGCAGAAGCGGCAGAGCCTCGAGGTGGAGGTCCCCCATCCGCTCCCGGCCGTCCTCGGCGACGCGCCGCGCCTGGTGCAGGTCTTCGTCAACCTCCTGGCGAACGCCAACAAGTTCGCCCCGGAAGGCGCCGTGATCCGCCTCGGGGCGGCCGCGGCACCGCCGCACGTCACGCTCTGGGTCGCCGACGACGGGCCGGGTCTCCCGGACGGGGAGGACGTCTTCGCGCGCTTCGTGCGGCGGGCCGGGGAGGAGCCGGACCAGAGCGGGATGGGCCTCGGGCTCTGGATCTCGCGCTCGATCGTCGAGCGGCACGGCGGGCGCCTCTACGCGGCGCAGGTTCCCGCCGGCACGAAGCTGTGCGTCGTCCTGCCGGCGCGTCCGTGAGGATCCTCGTCGCCGACGACGACCTCGAGCTGTCCGGGCTCGTCGCCTTCGCGCTGCGGCAGGGCGGCTTCACGGTCGCCGAGGCCCCCGACGGTCTCGCCGCGTTGGCCGCCGTCCGCGCGTCGCCCCCGGACCTCGTGATCCTCGACGTCAACATGCCGCGCCTGTCGGGCTTCGAGGTGCTCGAGCGGCTGCGCGCGTTCAGCCGCGTCCCCGTCCTTATGCTCACCGTCCGGGCGGGCGAGGACGATCAGGTCCGTGGCCTCGATCTCGGCGCGGACGACTACCTGCCGAAGCCGTTCAGCCCGCGCACGCTGCTCGCCCGCGTCCGCGCGCTCCTGCGCCGCGGCGGCGCGGACAAGCCCGGAGCGTTGGAAGCCGGGGCGTTTGTCCTCGATCCCCTCGCGCAGTCCGTGCGCGTCGGCGAAGCGGAGGCGGTGCGGCTCACCGCGCTCGAGGCGCGGCTGCTCCAGATCCTCATGGCGAGCCCCGACCGGCCGGTGACCTCCGAATCGCTCTCGCGCTCGATCTGGGGGCTGCGCGGCGCCGGGGACCGCCAGCTCCTCAAGCAGCTCGTCCACCGCCTGCGCCGGAAGATCGAGCCGGAACCCGCGGCCCCGCGGTTCGTGGTGACCGTCGAGGGCGTCGGCTACGCGCTCCATGCCGGCGTGTCGTAAACGCAAAAACCGAAAGAGCGTCGGTCTGCTGGAATTCCCGGGGCCCGGGGCCTACGTTCCCGAGGGGTTGCGGGAGGAGCACATGCCGACGGACATCGACGACGGGCGCCGCGCGGTCGCACGATTCCTCGACGGGCGCGTTCTCAAGGGGATGACGCACGACTTCGCGCCGCACAAGACGAAATTCCACTTGGCCCCGCGCGAGGGCGCCAAGGCGAAGCCGGTCGAGATCGAGGTCGCGTCGCTGAAGGCCCTCTTTTTCGTCCGCTCGTGGGAAGGCGACGCGCGGCGGGTCGACGACAACTCGTTCGATCAAGCGGCCGGTCAAGGGCGCCGCGTGATCGTCACCTTCCTCGACGACGAGGTTCTCGCCGGCTTCACCGTCGGCTACGCGGCCGACAAACCCGGCTTCTTCCTGATTCCCGCCGATCCCTCCTCGAACAACGCGCGCGTGTTCGTCGTCAATGCGGCGGTCAAGAAATTGGTCTGGGTCAGCGCTGTCCACCCCGCGTTCGCGAAGGCCGCCTTGTAACGCGTGTTCTAATACCTATGTCCCGGGCGGGGAACTCGGGCGGGGGGATCGCGTGACGGAGACGACGGCGGGGACGACCGTACCGGCCTATGCGCCGGACGGTGTGGAGCGATTCGGTCGAAAGTTCAAGATGGAGTACGTGGGGATGGCCTCGGTCTTCCTCACGATTTGGCTCCTGCAATTCCAGAGCGTCATCGCGATCCTCGCGATGTTCTTCCTGTTCGTCGCGCTCAAGAAGAAGACGCGCGACCACCTCGTGACGTCGTTCCTGATGTTCGCCGCCGCGGCCCTTGCGGTGCCCGCGGTGACGGGTGCCGGCTGGGGCACGCCGTTCGCGCTGTTCGCCATGCTGGCCTGGGCGCTCGAGGGCTGGCTCGAGAAACGGCCCGGACGGATCATCACGATCCCCTTCGTTCTCGGCGCGCTCGGGGCCCTGACACCGCTGTGGCCGGTCGCGGCGGCGTTTTGCGGCGCCTACCTGCTGACGCCCCGGCCCGACGCTCCCGCGCTGCGCCGCAAGCTTGCCGGGCTCGAGGCCGCGGGGTTGGCGCTCGCGATCGTCGGGGCGCTCGCCGCCGCGAAGCTCATGGGCACGGCGCCCCTGACGCTCCGGCCGCCGCCCCCGCTTCTGATCGCCGTCGCGATCGCGGTCGGCGCTCCGACGGCGTTAGCACTCGCCTTGTTCTGGCGCTCGCTCGCGCTCCCCCATCGCGTCAACGCGATCCTCGCCGGAGCGCTTGCTCCCTTCGACGAGCGGATGGTTGCGGTCTTCGGCGTCGCCGCGACGATCGTGCTCGCGGCGACCGTGTTCCGGCAGAGCGTCGAGTCGGCCCAGCTCCGCCCGCACTTCAAGCGGGCCGAGTGGTACTACTTCTGGGTCATCCTCGCGATCGCGTCGGGGCTGCTCGTCGCCCGCCTGGCCGCAACCGCCTGAGACCTCGGAGGCAAGCCCTCCTCCCGCTCGCGATTGCAGAAGCGGAATCGGGGGCCAGGCGGATGTCGCGACAAGCTACAAAGGCGAGCGCGGCGAGCATTTTTTGACTCTACTCGGGGCCTGGTATTGGTGGTAGGTTCACGGTACCCATGACCCTGAAAATCGCGCTTCTGGCGTCCGCCTGTCTCCTTGCGACCTCTATCGCCTCGAGCGCGGAGGGAACCGTCGGCCGCGTCCGGGTCACGACCGTGCGCGAATCGGATTCCGCGCGCGAGCACGCGGCGGCGCAGCGCTTGACGGCGCGGTTCGCGGCGGCCGCGGGACAGAGGTTCCCGACCGTGCGGCTGATCTCCCTCAGGCCGCGTTCGGACGACGGGAGATTCGACGCGACGATCTACGACTACGCGCTCGAGCGCGCGTTCGAGATCGTGGTGGACGCGGACGGCAAGGAGCTCGAGAGGCATGCGGCGCCCGGCCAGCCGCCGCGAACGCTCGGGGAGATCGACGACGCCGCAGCGATCGTGCGCGAGGACCCCCAGCTCAAGGACGCGCTCGCGAAGGCGGCGCTCGAGCTGTACGAGGCGATGCCCCCCGTCACCGTGGACGCCGGGGGACGCCGCCTGATCAACGTCGGGATGATGTCCCCGCCGGAGAACGGGTACACGGTCGAGCGCAACGAGATCGTCTCCGTCCACATCCCGACGCGCACGATCGTGCGCCACGCCGAGGGCGCGCCCGACACGGCACGAGCGCTCACGCTCGCCTGCGGGCCCGGCACGTCGGGCTGCGGCTACACGACGGGGTCGTGTGCCTATTACCAGATCCTCTGGCCCGCGGCGGACCCCGTCTGGAAGCTCAAGGTGCGCCACCCGAGCTGCACGACGTCGGTGCAGAGCCAGGGCACGGGGCTCGAGATCACCGACGTCTACTACCGCGGCCGCCTGATCCTCAAGCGCGGCGAGGTCCCGGTCCTCAACGTCAAGTACGACGGCGACACCTGCGGCCCCTACCGCGACTGGATGTACTCCGAGGATTGCTTCCAGGCTCCCGGGACCGACGTGCCGTCCGCGGGCTCCGGGGTCCGGGTCGCGTCGTCCACGCCGTCCACGCTGTGCGAGTCGTCCTCGGACGCGGGGAACTTCAAGGGGGTCGCGATCTACGACCAGGGCAGCGCCCTGTGGCTCATGTCCGAGACGAACGCGGGCTGGTACCGGTACGTCATGGAGTGGCGCTTCCACCTCGACGGCACGATCGAGCCGATCTTCGGCTTCGGCGCCACGAGCAACAGCTGCACGTGCAACGCGCACCACCACCACGCCTACTGGCGGCTCGAGTGGGCCGTGGACGCGGTCTCGAACGGCACGACCGACGATCCCGCCACCGGGATCAACACCCTCGAGCGCCGCCAGCCGGGGACGGCCGACGTCTACAGCCCGATCACGGTCGAAGACGTTTTCGAGCGTGACCCCGCCGGCTACGACAAGGACTGGTTCCGGGTCAAGAACCCGGCGACCGGGAACGGCTATCTCATCCAGCCGGGCGAGCACGACGGAAGCGCGACCGGAGATGCCTACGCCAAGTGGGACCTGGCCGCGCTCGCCCTCAACCCGAGCCAGATCGACGACGAGAACACGGACACGAGCGTTCGCCTCTCCCCGTGGTTCAACGACGAGACCCTCGGCGCGACCAAGCGTCTCGTCACCTGGTACCGCGCGTCGTACGACCACGACGATCCGGGGGGCTCGGGCGAGGCGTGCGAGCTCGCCGGGCCGAAGCTGGTCCCGCTCACGCCGTGCGCCGGCACCGTGACGCTCGATCGCAGCGCCTACACGTGCCAGGGGAGCGTCGGCCTGAGTGTCTCCGACCAGGACCTGATGGGGACGGGCACGATGACCGTCCACGTCTCCTCGCCCACGGAGCCCACTCCGGAAACGGTGACTCTCGTCGAGACTCCCGCCGGATCCGCGCGGTTTGCGGGGTCGATCCTGGCCACGCCGAACGCGCCGGCTCACGGCGACGGCAAGATCTCCGTCGCCCACGGCGACACGCTCGAGGTTTCCTACGTGGACGGGTCGTCTTGCGGGACGCCGAACGTCACCGTCGAGAAGACGGCACCGATCGATTGCGTTCCCCCCGCGCTCTCGAACATCCAGGCGGCGCCGGCCTCGAACACCGCGGCCGTGACGTGGAGCACGAGCGAGGGGGCGACGAGCATCGTCCACTACGGCACGTCGGTGCCGACCGCGGGCGCGGCGTCCGACACGGCGTTCGTCACCGGCCACGCGGTGAGCCTCGCGGGGCTTTCGAGCTGCACGACCTACTACTATTGGGTCGAGTCCGGCGACGCCGCGGGGAACCTGACCGCGAGCAATGCCGGAGGCGGATACCGGGCGTTCGTCACGCTCGCCAACGCGGACGCGAACTTCACGAGCACCGACACTCCGGTCTCGATCCCCGACAACAGCTCGACCGGAGCGACGAGCACGATCAACGTCGCGCAGGCCGCGTCCGTTCAGGACGTGAACGTCACGGTGAACATCACCCACACCTACGACGACGACCTGACGCTCTCGCTCGTCACGCCCGCGAGCTCGACCATCACGCTCTCGGCCCGCCACGGCGGGAGCTCCAACAATTACACCGCCACGGTCTTCGACGATGAGGCGAGCACGCCGATCTCGTCGGGCTCGCCGCCGTTCACTGGCTCCTTCCGTCCCGATGCGGCGCTCACCGCGGCCGACGGAATCTCCTCGTCCGGCGCCTGGCGGCTCAAGGTCGTCGACTCCGTCGGGCAGGACACCGGCACGATCGACTCGTGGCTCCTGAAGCTCAACCTTCCGATCGGCACCTGTCCCGCGGGGAGCCCTCCGCCTCCGGCGACGGCCATGACGGCGGCTCGCATCGCCGGTCCCGGCGCGCACCTGAGCTGGGCCACGGGGGCCTGCCCGGCGCCGAACTATCACCTGGTGTACGGATCGTTCGCCGGGCTCCCGAGCTACACGCTGACGGGCGGAGTCTGCGGGCTGGGCCCGGTCGGGAGCTTCGACTGGTCGTCGCTGCCTGCGGGCAACCTCTGGTTCCTCGTCGTCTCCGACAACGCGGCGACGACCGAGGGAAGCTGGGGGCTATCGTCGAGCGGGGAGCGCAAGGGATCGACCGCCTCGGCGACGTGCGGGTTCGTTCAGCGGAACAACGCCGGGACCTGCCCCCCCTAGAGATTAGATCGCCGCGATCTTCCATTCGCCGCGCGGTGTGCGCTCGAAGAAGACCCACTTCGGACGCGCCCCCGCGCGCAGCACGCGGATCGACCAGTAGGGCCCGACGTCCCCCTCGACGACGACCCGGTCGAATGCACCGAACATCGCGCGCAGCGCGTCGGGATCCGCGGCCTGGATCCGGGGGCCGACCTCCGTCAGCGCGCGGGACGTGAGACACCTCACCGCCCCGGCGCGATCGCCCTGGCTCATCGCATCGACGAACGCGCGCCAGGTCGGCTCCCAAGGCACGTTCTTGAGCGGCGGCGGGGTGATCGTGGGCTTGAAGCGGTACGGCGCGCTCGCGCGCGCCGCCGGGGGAGCCGAAACCGGCCGGGACGCGGCGCGGGCCTTCGGCGGAGGAGCCGGGGCCGGAGCGCTCGCCGCGGGCCGCTGCTTGGCGGGCTTCGGCACCACGCAGGGATCGTCCTGGTAGATCAGCTCGCCGGTCGCGTCGGGACACGTGTAGATCTTGTGCTCCTCGTCCTCGGCGGCCGCAACCGCCGCGACGCCGAAGACCAGCAGCATGGGGGAAATCCAGCGCATGTGGAGAATCTAGGTGCGGCCTTCGCGGAGGCAACCTCCTGTAGACTTCGTCGATGCGACTCGCGAAACTCCTCGTCCCGCTCTCCTTTCTGCCCCTCGTCGTCCTCGCGGTCTCGGCCGCCGCCGAGACCGCCCCGAAGAAGGCGGAGGAGCAGTTCAAGAACATCCAGGTCCTGAAGGGCATCCCCGCCGACGACCTGTTCCCGACGATGCAGTTCATCTCGGCGTCGCTCAACAAGGAATGCGATTTCTGCCACGTCGACCACGCCAACGAGAAGGACGACAAGAAGGAGAAGCAGGTCGCGCGGAAGATGATCGCGATGACCCTCGCGATCGACCGCGAGCACTTCGAGGGGAAGCACGAGGTCACTTGCTTCTCGTGCCACCGCGGTGCCGAGCATCCGCTGAGCGTCCCGCTCGTCGCGACCTCGGACCTTCCCGACGAGCCGGAAGCCCCACCCGCGGCCCCACCTCCGGAAGCCGACGCCGTGCTCGCGAAGTACTTGAGCGCGGCCGGCGGATCCGAAGCGCTCGCGAAGGTGACGAGCCGGGTCATGAAGGGAACGCTCGCCGGGTTCGGCGAGGCGCCCGTGCCGGTCGAGATCTACGCGAAGGCGCCGGGGCAGCGCATCTCGATCGTCAAGCGTGAGCGCGGCGAGAGCAAGACCGCCTTCGACGGCGAGCACGGATGGCTTGGGAACACCGGCCGGCCCGCGCGCGACATGGTCGGCGCCGAGAACGACGCGGCCCGCATCGACGCGCGGTTCGCGCTCGCGAGGGATCTGAAGTCGCTCTTCGGCCAGCTGCGCACCCGGCCGGGCGAGCCGGTCGACGGTCACGCGACGGTGCGCGTGGTCGCCCGCAACGAGGGCGCGCCCCCGTTCGAGTTCTGGTTCGACGCGGACACGGGACTCCTCGTGCGCCAACGCCGCTACGTCGAGACCGCGCTCGGCCGTAATCCGACGGAGGTCACCTACGCCGACTACCGTGACGTCGACGGGATCAAGGTCCCGTTCCGGTGGACCGTCGCGCGCCCGAGCGGCCGCTTCACCGTCCAGGTGGACGAGATAAAGCAGAACCTCCCCGTGGACGACGCCCTCTTCCAGAAGCCGGCACCGCCCCCGGAGGAGCCGCCCAAGCCGAATTAGGTGACGCGTTTCCGGTGGTGGCGTTTCGGGCGGTCGCGTACGCTGCCGTCATGACGACGCCGCCCCGCGAGGAGATTGGTCCGGGCCTTCCTGGGCGGGGACGCCGCCTACGACGGCGTCTTCTACACGGGCGTCAAGACGACCGGGATCTTCTGCCGGCCCGCATGCCCCGCACGCAAGCCGCTCCCGAAAAACGTCGAGTTCTTCGCGACCGTGCGCGAGGCCATGTTCGCGGGCTACAGGCCCTGCAAGCGATGCGCGCCGCTGGACGCTCCCGGCCGGCCGCCCGCGTGGGTCGCGGGGCTCATCGAGCGCGTCGAGCGCCGTCCGGAGGAGAAGGTCCGCGCTGCCGAGCTGCGCGCGATGGGGATCGACCCGGGGCGGGCGCGGCGGTGGTTCAAGGCGCACTACGGCATGACGTTCGGCGCGTTCGGCCGGGCGCGGCGGTTGTCCGGTGCGCTCGAAGCGATCCGGAAGGGAGGAACCGTGGACGACGCGGTGTTCGAGAGCGGGTACGAATCGCACAGCGGGTTCCGCGACGCGTTCGCACGCGTCTTCGGGACGACGCCGGGACAGGGCGAGAGTGTGGACCCCATTGCGCTTTCGTGGATCGACTCCCCCGTCGGACCGCTCATCGCGGGCGCCGACGACCGGGGCGTGTGCCTGCTCGAGTTTTCCGACCGGAGGATGCTCGAAGCGCAGCTTGTGACGCTGCGGAAGCGCCTGAGGCGCACGCTGATTCCCGGGTCGCACCCGCACCTCGATCAGCTGCGCGTCGAGCTCACGGAATACTTCGACCGGAAGCGCAAGACGTTTACGTTTCCGCTCCACGCTCCCGGAACTCCCTTCGAGGAGCGCGTGTGGAAGGCGCTGCTGACGATCCCCTACGGCGAGGTGCGGTCGTACACCGACATCGCCGTGGCGGTCGGCTCTCCCAAGGCGGTGCGGGCGGTCGGGCGCGCGAACGGGATGAACCGCATCGCGATCGTCATCCCCTGCCACCGCGTCATCGGGAAGGACGGATCGCCGGTCGGCTACGGCGGCGGGCTGTGGCGCAAGCAGCGGCTCCTCGATCTGGAGCGCGGGGTTTCATCCCTGCAGCTTTGACTCGATGCGCGGGTCGGGCACCAGCCACATCAGCGCGACGATCGCGTAGAGCGCGTGCGAGATCGCCTGGTGGACGAACGCCATCGGGATCGCGACAACGTACGCGGCGATCGACAGCTTCCCTTTCAGGTCGCTTCCGACCGCGCTCGCCAGGCGCGACTGATGTCCGTGATGCCTGACGATCGCCACTTGCAGGATCGTGTACGCGATCGCCGCCATGAGCAGCAAGGCGCCGTACGCCGCGGTCGGCAGCGGCGCGAAATGGTTCTCCCCCATCCACCCGGTCACGAAAGGGATCAGCGACAGCCAGAATAGAAGGTGCATGTTGGCCCAGAGGATCTTGCCGTTGATGCGATCGGCCGCGTGGAGCATGTGGTGATGGTTGTTCCAGTAGATCGCGAGGAAGAGGAAGCTGAGCACGTAGGTCAGGAACGTCGGGATCATCGGGCGCAGCGCGCCGAGATCGGTGCCGTGCGGCACCTTCAGCTCCAGGACCAGGATCGTGATGAGGATCGCGATCACGCCGTCGCTGAACGCCTCGAGCCGGTTCTTGCCCATCGCCGCCGCAGCTTATCGCACTAGAATCCCCGCCCGTGACGATCGAGCCCGAGACGCCGCCATCCACGCGAACGCTGGTCCTGTCGATCGGCGGTGCCGCCGTGGCCGCGGCGCTCGCCACCGGCCTGGCGTTCCGCGCCTTGACCCCGATCCCGCACGCCCCGGTGCTGCGGCGGTTCGAGATCGTCGCGAAGGTGAGCCGCCTCGCCGGGATCTCGCCGGACGGAAAAACGATCGCCTACGTGGACGACGGCAAGCTCCTCCTCCGGCCCCTCGACAGCTTCGAGGCGACGATCGTCACGGCCCCCGCGGCACCCTCGGTCCTTTTCTGGTCGACCGACAGCTCGCATCTCGCCTTCGCCGCGGGCAGAACGTTCTGGAAGGTCCCGGCGAGCGGCGGGGGCGTCACCGCGATCGCCGACATCGGCAACACACGGACCGGCGGCGATTCCGCGTCCTGGTGCCCCGACGGCTCGATCATCCTCAGCGCGGGCAATAGCGGGATCCTCAGGGTTCCTCCCGGCGGAGGCGACCTGAAGGAGATCCTTCCGGCCGGGACGGGGAAGGTCGGCGGCATCCACGAGCCGACGTGCCTTGCCGACGGAAGCATCCTCTACGTCCCGCACTCCGAAGGGGGCCGTTCCGACAGCCTCTGGATCCTCGCGGACGGAAAGAGCCGCGAGCTCCTGCGCGTCGAGCCCGATCAGGACATCTGGTCGCCGGTGTACTCCCCTGCCGGGTTCATCCTCTACCACCGTCACCCCGCGAACGCCGGGATCTGGGCACTGCCGTTCTCGCTCCCGAAACGCCGGGCGACCGGCGAGCCGTTCCTCGTCGTCGCGAACGGCGAGCTTCCGAGCGTCTCGCGCGACGGGACGCTCACCTACGTGAGGTCATCCGGCGTCCCCGAGAATCTCGGCAACATCATGGTCGTCGAGAACTGGGCCCAGCAGTTCCGGGCGGACGGCCGCTGACCCCCCTTCTTCGCCGGGTCATCCTCGCGTCGTCCCTCGGGACGCTGTTCGAGTGGTACGACTTCTACCTCTACGGAAGCCTCGCCGTGTTCTTCGGGGGACTCTTCTTCCCGCCGGGGAACGAGACCGCATCGCTCCTGGCGAGCCTCGCGACGTTCGGCGCCGGCTTCGGCGTACGCCCGCTGGGGGCGATCGTCTTCGGCCACATCGGCGATCTCGTCGGACGCAAGTACACGTTCCTGGTGACGATGTTCACGATGGGTGTGAGCACCGCGCTCATCGGACTGCTCCCCACCTACGAACATCTCGGGCTCGTCGCCACGGCGCTGCTCGTCACGCTGCGGCTCGTCCAGGGGCTGGCGCTCGGCGGCGAATACGGAGGCGCGGCGACCTACGTCGCCGAGCACGTCCCGGACGACCGGCGCGGCTACTACACGAGCTTTCTCCAGACGACCGCCACGCTCGGCTTCTTCCTGAGCATGGGGGTCATCGGGACGACGCGCCTGACGCTCGGAGAGGAGGAGTTCCGCCGGTTCGGCTGGCGCATCCCGTTCCTCCTGTCCTTCGCTCTGCTCGCCGTGTCGATCTACATCCGCTGGAAGATGGCGGAATCGCCGCTGTTCACGAAGCTCAAGGAGGCGGGCCGGACCTCGCGGAACCCCCTCGTCGAGAGCTTCACCCACCGTGTGAACTTGCGGTACGTGCTCATCGCCTTGTTCGGGGCGACCGCGGGCCAGGGGGTGGTCTGGTACACGGGGCAGTTCTACGCGCTGACGTTCATGCAGGCCGCGCTCCACGTCGATTGGAAGCGCGCGTACCTCCTGATGTCGATCGCGCTGGCGCTCACGGCCCCGCTGTTCGTCGTCTTCGGCGGCTGGTCCGACCGGATTGGCCGGAAACGGATCATGCTCGCGGGATGCGGCTTGGCGGCGCTGACCTACGTCCCGATCTACATGGGGATGCACGCCCTGAGCGGAACGCACGGCCTCGCCGCCGACGCCGGGATGGTTGCGCTGCTCGTCCTCCAGATGGTCTACGTCTGCATGGTGTACGGCCCGATCGCCGCGTTTCTGGTCGAGCTCTTCCCGACCCGGATCCGTTACACCTCGATGTCCCTCCCCTACCACCTGGGGAACGGATGGTTCGGCGGCTTCCTCCCCCTCGTGGCGACCGCGGTGACTTCGTCGGCCTGGGCGAAGAGCACCTTCGGCGACGGCGCGATCTATGCGGGCCTCATCTATCCGATCGCGGTGTGCGTGCTCACGGTCGTCGTGGGATCGCTCTATCTCCACGAGACCAAGAACCAACGGATCGACGCGGAGCGCGCCTAGCGCTCGAGCCGGTCCGCCAGGATGCGCGTCCCCTTGGTCTCCGGGAGCGTCCACACCCATAAGCCCGTGGCGATCGCGAAGAAGGCCCCGATCGAGATCCCGAGGCCGAGACCGCGCTGCGGCGTTCCCCCCACCGATCGCGCGACCCAGGTGATGACGAGCGGCGTCACGAACTGCACCCCGCGGGCGAGGTTGTAGGCGGTCCCCATCGCGGTGTTGCGGATCGAGGTCGGGAAGAGCTCCGCAAGGATCGGCCCGTAGCCCGAGAAATTCCCGGTCCCAACCCCGATGAGGAACATCGAGAAGAGCGCGAGCGCGGGGATCGCGGCGATCGTCGGCCAGTACCAGGTGATCGAGAGCAGCCCCGCCGCCCAGACGAACGAATAGATCGAGTACGCCAGCCGCCTCCCCTTCCCGTCGGCGAGCAGGCCGAAGGAGAGGTAGCCGACGAGGCCGCCGGTCTGCGCGACGAGGATCCACGCCCCCGAGCGCGCCATCGAGAAGCCGAGACTCTCGTACAGGTACTTCGGAAGCCAGAGGTACGTGAACCAGTACGCGGACATATCGGTCACGGCAAGCACCAGGCCCAGAAGGAACACGCGACGGAGCGCGGGGTCGCGCGCGAGCAGGGCGAGAAAGGGAGGGTGATCCGGCCGGCGCTCGCGCCGGCACGCCTCCCACACGTCGGATTCCGGCATGTGACGCCGGATGAACACGACCAGCAGGGCGGGAGCGGCCGAGGCGATGAAGCAAGCGCGCCAGCCGATCACCGGCTCGACGAATCCCCCGACGACCGCCGCGAGCCCCACGCCGATCGGCGCGCCGGTCTGCATGACGGCGGCGTAGCGCGCGCGCACGCGGGCGGGGAAGGTCTCCCCGACGAGGGTCTGGCCGGTCGCCCACTCGCCGCCCACCCCCAACCCGGTGATCACGCGGAACGCGAGCAGCGACGCGAATCCCGGGGCGAGCCCGCACAACAGGGTGCCGACCGAGTACGTGAGGATCGTGATCGAGAGCACCGGCTTGCGGCCGATGCGATCCGCGAGCCACCCGTACACGACGCCGCCGATCGCGGTCGCGCCCAAGCCCGCGCCGAGGATCAGCGCGATCTCGCCGTCGGACAGGCCGAGGTCGGTCTTGATCGGAATCAGGAGGAACGAAAAGAGGATGAGATCGTAGAAGTCGAACAGCCATCCGGCCCACGACAGCCCGAGGATCGTGTAGTGCCTCCGGTCGGGAGGGCACTCGTTGAGGAACCGGGTTGCGATTACGGCTCCACCGCACACGCCGCCTTCATCTCCTCCCCGCTCACGACGTTCTTCGTCCCGTACCTGTCGAGGGGCCAGGTGGCGACGTAGCGATCGACGTCGAGGCCGAGCTCGGCGACCGTCTGGCACACGCGCTTCGATCGCCCCGTGAGGGGCTTTCCCGGTCTGTAGAAGAGGAGATCCCCCGTGAGGAGGATCCGGGGCCCCGGGAGCCAGACGACGAGGTACTCGTCGGTGTGCTCGGAAGGGACGTTGTAAAGGACGAGCGCGTTCGTCGCGTCCTCGAGCCGGCGCGAGGTCTCCACCGCCTCGACCCTGGGCGATCGCGGCGCCTTCGAGAGCGCGTCGGGGTGGAGCGTATGGGGCGCGCGGGCGATCTCCTCGATGAGCGGCACCGTCGTCGGCGGAACGAGGACGGTGGCGCCTAGGGCGATGTAGCTTCGCGTGCTCCCTATGTACTGCCCGTGAAGGTGGCTGAAGGCGAAGTAGCGGACGGGCTTGCCGGGAAATCTCTCGCGGATTGCGCGCGCCAGGAGATCACCGTTCCGGGCGTTGTACGCCCCCTCGAAGACGACGAGGTAATCGGCGAACTCCGCGACCGTCACGCGCGAGTTGATCGAGGCGAGGTCGATCGCAAAGACGTGCGGGGCCAGCTCGGTGAAGGCGATCTCGCTCGCCGGGATCACCCGCTCCTCGTCGCTCTTCGGGAGCTCGACGGCCCGGACCGGCTCCGGCGGACCAAAATCGAACCGCGCGGTCTCGTGCCCCCGAAGGCTGACGCGGACGCGTGCGGGCGCGCGATCGAAGACGATCTCCTCGACGCCGTCTCCCAGGGCACCGCTGAAGTTGCGGTGGGTCAGACGTGAGACGGCGCCGTCGCGCTTCTCGCGCGTCACGAGCCACAGCACGTCGTTCCAGGAGAAAGCGATCCGGCCGTCGCGCTGCTCCTGAACGGCCTCCGGACGCTCGAGCAGCGCGCTCTCGACAAGGGCGGGATGGAGCGCCGCGACGGCGGCGACGGAGAGATCAGCCAGCGAACGGGCGGGGATCTCCTTCCCCTCGTCGCTCAGCTGGAAGGTTTGGCCGTGCCTCACGAAATAGCGGTCGATGTCCTTGCTCTCCCCCTCTCCGGTCTCGATCGCGATCGATGCGATCCCCACCTCGGCGTCGAGCTCGATGCGCAGCTTGGCCTCGTATTTCTGGAAGTCGCCGGGATGCTTGGGGTGACTCCCGTCGGTCAGGAAGCCCTTCCCGACGAGGACCAGCGCGGCGGCCAGGATCATGACGCGATCTCGCGCACGAACGGCTCGAACTCCCGCGGCGGGTGGCCGAGCAGGCGTGTGACCGACGCGACGGTCTCGGAAGTGGCCCTCAAGCCGTCACGCTGGAAGTGCTCGTACATCCGCCGGAGGTCGAACGCGAGCCACGCCGGCAGGAGCCGCTTGGCCTGCGCCTCCCAGGCGTCGAGGTCGTCCCCCGCGTACGCGACCGGACGACCCAGGACCTCGGACCAGAGCTTCGCGCTGCCCGGACCGGTCCAGACCTCGGCTCCCGAGAGGTCGTACGTCCTCCCGTCGTGCCCCGGCGACGTGAGCGCAATCGCCGCAGCTTCCGCGATGTCGCGGACGTCGATGCGCGAGATGCCCGCGGTACCGATCGGCTCCGGGTAGATCCCGTGCTCGACGATCGCCTGCCGGTACATGTGCTGGTTCTGGAAGAAGCTGTTGGGGCGCAGGATCGTCCAGGGGATGCCGCTACGCCGCACCGCTTCCTCGATCCCGATTTTCGACCCGAAGTGCGGGAGGTGCGCCGCCGACTCGAGATCCTGGACCGACACGTAGACGATTCTCGAGACGCCCTCGAGCATCGCGGCGTTCAGGCCGGTCAACCCCTCGTGCGCCTCGGTCGTGCTCAACCCGTTGAGGAGGAACATCGCCTCCATCCCCCGGCAGGCCGGGCGCACGGTCTCGATCTGGTTGAGGTCGCCGATCGCGGCGTGGGCCCCTCGCGGGACCGCCTCCGCCTTCTTCGGATCGCGGGTGAACACGCGCGGCTCGTGACCGCGCGCGAGGAGCTCGCGCACCAGCGCCGACCCGACCTTTCCCGTGCCGCCGACGACCAGGATTTTCATGCCCACCCCCGTCGCATTCTATTCGCGGTTCGGGTAGTGTCCGCGCACCCGGGGGAACCTTGACCGCCGCACAGCTCTCCGCCCTGTTCTTCCTGCAGATGTTCGTCATCCTCGTCGCCTGCCGGGCGGTGGGGTGGCTCGCGCGGCGCGTCGGACAGCCCCAGGTCGTGGGCGAGATGATCGCCGGCGTGCTGCTCGGACCCTCGCTGTTCGGACTGCTGCTCCCCGGCGCCCAACAGCGCCTGTTCCCTGCGGAATCGCTCAAGACGCTCTACGTCGGGGCGCAACTCGGGATCGCGCTCTACATGTTCCTCGTCGGGCTGGAGACGCGAACCGAGGTGCTGCGCACGCGCATCCGCGGTGCGGCCGCGGTGTCGATGTCGGGGATCGTCGTCCCCTTCGCGCTGGGCGTCCTGCTCGCCCTCGCGATCGCCCCCCTCCCCGGCCTCTTCTCGAGCGAGGCGCGCCTCTTCGAGACGTGCCTGTTCCTCGGCGCGTCGATGGCGATCACGGCCTTTCCGGTCCTGGCGCGGATCATCCACGAGCGCAAGCTGACCGGAACTCCCCTCGGCACCCTCACCCTCGCGGCCGGCGCCGCGGACGACGCGACCGCCTGGTGCATCTTCGCCATCGTGCTCGCGACGTTCGGCGGGGGCTCGGGGCTCGCGGTCAAGGCGATCGCCGGCGGGCTCGCCTACACCGTCATCACGCTGACGATCGGCCGCGCTCTGTTGAGGCGTCTGGGGACGGCCGCCGAGCGCGCGGGGCGGATCACACCGCCGATTCTCGGGGTGACGCTCGCGCTGCTCATGCTGGGCGCATGGGCGATGGACGTCGCGGGGCTCCACGCGGTTTTCGGCGGCTACCTCCTCGGAGTAGCCATGCCCCGAGGCCTCTTCGCCAAGGAGCTCCGCGTCCAGCTGGAGCCGCTCGCGGTGGTGCTTCTCATCCCGATGTTCTTCACCTTCGCCGGCCTCACGACACGCCTCGATCTCGTCAACAGCCTCCAGATGGGGTGGATCCTGATCGCCGTCCTCGTCACCGCGTGCGTCGGCAAGGGGGTCGCCTGCTGGGCTGCGGCGCGGCTCGCGGGTGAGGACAACCGAACCGCGATGGCAGTCGGCACGCTCATGAACGCACGCGGGGTCATGGAGCTGATCCTGCTGAACATCGGCCTTCAGCAGGGGCTCATCCTGCCGGGACTTTACTCGGTCCTGGTCGTGATGGCCGTCGTGACGACGCTCATGGCAACGCCGCTGTTCGAGCTGTTGTACGGGCGGCACGCCCGCGCGCAGGGAACCTTCGGAGCGACCCGGGGCGGAGCCTAGCGGCCGCAGGTGCCCGGCCACCCCTGCGCGCAGGCCATGGCGTAAATCGCCTTGGGGTCCCGCCTCTCGATCGGCGCCTTGCGTCCGCGCAGGAGAATCGGGAAATCCGACAGCGTGGGCTCGGCGTGCCGGAAGCTCGTTTCGGCGCGCACGAGCGTCTGAAGGTTGTCGCACGCGGGGCGGAAGCCGAGCCGGCATCCCCGGTCGAACGCGCCGCCGACGACTTCGCGCGTGCCGCCTTGGCCCGCGAGTGTGATCCCCTCCTCGTTACACGCCCAGCCCGACCCCTCCCCGCAGTGGTAGTGCTCGAGGTAGTGGACGACGTCGCACCCGCGCCGCGCCTCGCGCTCGCACGCGCCCTGCCAGAAGACGATCCACTGCCCGGGGTGCTTGTCCCCGAGCCATCCGGCACCGTACATGCCGGCGAAGGCCAGCGCCCAGATCGACATGAATGCGACGTGACGGCGCCGCCCGACGAGCGACGGCGCGATCCGCCCAGGGTCGAGTTTGGCGAGCGGAGTCGATCGCACCAGGCGGTCGATCATGAGGATCGAGAGGTTCAAGATCGGCACCTGAAGGAGCTTGTCGTAGAACGTCGGCTTCCCCGCCGTCTGCAGGAGCCAGAAAAGGAGGGCCGTGGAGAGCCCGTAGAGGACCCCGAAGATCACCCGGCCGAGCTCCGTCCTCGGCGAGGTCGAAGGATCGGTGAACAGCAGGTGCATGCCGAGGAAGACCGCGATCGGCACGTGCGCGTCCAGGAAGAAATAGCTCCCCGTCGCCATGAAGTAGATCTGGCTGAATGCGACGGTCGAAACGACCGCGGACATCGTCATCGTCGTCACGCCGAACAGGTACTGCCCGGGCAGCCCGATGAGGAAGATCCAGAGGTAGATGTACGGCGGCCAGTTCTGCGTGTCCGCGATCGCGGGACCCCACGTGAGCTGGTCCTTGTTCAGGAGAAACAGGGCGAGCGAGAACACGGCCAGCGGGAAGGACGACGGGTTGAAGATATGCACCCAGCGTCCCTCCTTCTTCCAGCGGAGCAGCTCCTTCGCGGCGAACCCGACGGCGACGAGCGCGAACTGCCAGTAGAACCAGTCCTTCTTGAACCACAGGAACAGCGTGATGCTGAAGATGACCGGGAAGGGGCCGAATCCGAGCGTGTACGTGTCGCGCCGGGTCCAGGACAGCAGGATGTCGAACGCGAACGCGAAGAGGAGCTGCGCCACGATCAGCGGCGCGGCGTCGTACACCGTGCGCCACCAGAAGCCCCAGAAGAGGATGACGCTTCCCTGCGCGCACGCCTGCAGCCAGTGCTGCTTCCGGAGGACGATCTCGAGCGTGAGCTCGCGCCCGCTCCGCCGCGCCGCTGCATAGGCGACGCCGGTCCACGCGAGCAGGAATCCCCCGGCGCCGAGGAACGACCACAGGAGCCGCTCGTTCTCTCGCACGTAGGGAAGGGCGCTCATTGCGAGCAGCGCGAGCGTGAACCCGAACGGGATCGCATACGCCTGCGCCGCCGTAACGCGCCGAACCGTAGAGGGCGTTTGCTGCTGAGCCGCGACTGGAACGACGCTCACACCATCTCCAAGCGCCAGAAGATGGCGCTAATCGCTCAATCCGACTAGGACGAAAGACTACCGCGGGCCGCTGCAACAAGAAAGACATTCAAGTCGACTTCGAGAAGGCGTATAGCTAGGAGAAATTTCCAACGTTTGGAGGCGACGATGAAGCCACTCCTGGCAGCCCTTTGTACATGTTGTTTGTGTTTGCTCGCATTTATGTTGATCGGGGCGACCCCGACCGACGCTGCCCCGGGCAAGGTGTGCCTCTGTCACGTGCCCCCGGGGAACCCGAACAACGCTCACACGATTTGCGTCGGCGGCTCCGCGGCCCAGGCGCACCTCCGGCACGGTGACTCGCTGGGAGAATGCCCCGTGATCTGCGGCGGGGACGCCGGCGACACCTGCGCGAGCGATCAGTTCTGCAAGCGGGACGAGGGCGTTTGCTCCGAGGATGCCGAAGGCGTCTGCACGGATCTGCCGTCACCGTGCCCCACCACCGTCACCCCCGTGTGCGGCTGCGACGGCACCACCTACAACAACGCGTGTGAGGCCCATGCCGCCGGCGTCAATGTGGCGAGCGAAGGCGCGTGCGCGGGCGCGGCCTGCGGCGGTGCCGCGGGCGACACCTGCACCGACACCCAGTTCTGCAAGACCGAGCTGGGAGTGTGCGACGAGAACGCCGAAGGCGAGTGCACCAACATCCCCGTCAGCTGCTCCACGGAAGTCAACCCGGTGTGCGGATGCGACGGCGTGACCTACCCCAACGCATGCACCGCCGGCGGTGCCGGCGTCAACATCGCGTCGACCGGCGAGTGCGCGGGCGGCGGGGCGGCGTGCGGTGGTGAAGCCGGAGACACCTGCGCGGACGACGAGTTCTGCAAGCTCGAGACGGGTGCCTGTTCCGCGGACGCCGAGGGCGTCTGCACCGCCATCACCGGCGTCTGTCACCCGGACTTCAACCCGGTCTGCGGCTGCGACGGTGTGACCTACAGCAACGAGTGCTTCGCGGCCTCCAACGGAGCCTCCGTCGCGGCGACCGGTGCGTGCCCGCAAGGCGCGGCATGCGTCGTCGGAGGAGGGACCTGCGCCGCAGGAGAGTTCTGCAGGCCCGCCATCGGCGCCTGCACCCCGAGCGCCGAAGGCCACTGCACGACGATTCCCGAAGTGTGTCCTCCTCCCATCGCGAACCTCCCCGTCTGTGGCTGCGACGGAGTGACCTACGCCAACGCCTGCGCTGCGTTAGCCGCGGGTGTCGGTATCGCCAGCCCGGGAGAGTGCGAAGCCGATCAGCAGGCCTGCGGTGGGACCGGGGGCGGAACTTGCCCCGCAGGCGAGTTCTGCAAGCGCCCGGCGGGCGAGTGCTCGGACGACGCCGAAGGCGTCTGCCAGTCGACTCCCGTGGTTTGCCAGGGGAACAACGCCCCGGTTTGCGGTTGCGACGGCACCACCTACTCCAACGCCTGCGTCGCCGACGGGGCGGGGGTGACGGTCGACCACGACGGTGAGTGCGGGGCGGCGGTGGCTTGCGACGGTGCGACCGGAGTCACCTGCCCCTCCGGCCAGTTCTGTAAGAAGGCCGACGGCGACTGTGCGGCCGACGTCGAGGGAGTCTGCACGCCCACTCCGCTGACCTGCGAGCCGGTCGACAGTCCGGTGTGCGCGTGCGGTGGGATCGGTTTCCCCAACGTTTGCTACGCGAACGCTGTCGGGTTCAACCTCCAAAACACCGGAACGTGCG
>Ga0137436_1000139_pt1 | contig 23686 bp, 20 predicted proteins | sample EasRivERMGT119_2_FD_102328 | JGI IMG/M metagenome (GOLD analysis project Ga0137436, IMG submission 102328) | Soil microbial communities from meander-bound floodplain in the East River, Colorado, USA - East River MetaG ERMGT119_2 | ecosystem: Environmental > Terrestrial > Soil > Floodplain ...
ACCCGATTCGATCTCCTTCATCGCGGGTATCTCCTGGCTCTGTCGCGCGACGTTGGCGCAAGTATGGGTTTGCGAACTCCAGTCCAGGCCCAACGGTGCCGATGCTCCCGTGTGACACTGGCTGCACACGCCGCTAAAGACGTTGGTCTGCACCCAGGCCAGCGTGGCATCGGGGTTGCCGCTAGGAGCACCCAGCGGAGGAGCCGCCGGCGGCGGTGTGGATGCTCCTCCACTCGACGGCAGGTTGCCGTCCTGGTCGAGGCCTTGGCCGTCGCCCGGTCCACAGCCTGCCGAAAGAAGCAGAACCACCAGACCGGCGATCAGCAGGGCGGAGGGTGTTTGCGAGGTTTGCGACGATGGCGTCATCGTGACTCCTGTGATTCAGGTCCGCTCGAGCGTCATTTGCGCGGCCCGGCGGCTTTCTCCTCGGGGTGCCGGACCTGGTTCGGGTTCTCCTTGAACAGCCAGTAGAACCAGCCCCTTTGTTCCAGCGACTTGATGTAATCCACGAGTTGCCAGCGTTGCGCGTCGGTCAAGTCGTCGAAGGCCGGCATGGGCGTGCCGTTCAATCCCGTGGTGAAAACGCGAAAGATCTCCCGGTCCCGCTTGCCGTTCTTGAAGTGTTGAAGGGTCAGGTCGGCCGGCCGGATGGGAACTTTCCAGTCGTCCTCGAGTTTGTTGGCCTCGACACCGTCGCCCGCTCCGGCCTTGCCATGACATTTCACGCAGTCCTGGTCGATGTAAATCTTTCGCCCCGCGGCAATGGATTCCGCACTGGGCGCGAACGGGCGATCCGCGGGGGTTTCCAGGATATCCTTTGGCAGCGGCCGCGACTTCGGATCTTCGAAATAGGGGGAAAACGACTTGACGTATTGCACTACCGCCTTGATATCGTGCTCCGAAAGCACGTCCTTCCAGCGCGGCATCTCCGTACCCGGGAGGCCCTCGCGAACCGTGCGTTCCAGATCCTCGTCGAGGGGCAGCGCGCCGCTCACCGTGGTGCGGAATTTGTAGACGCCCCGGCGGAAGTTTCGCGGGGCGGGATCGAATCCGTCCGCGGCCGGGCCCCTGCCGTCGCCCCGGATTCCGTGACAGGGCGAACAACCCTCGAAGTACACGGTCCTGCCGCGCTCCAATTGCGCCTTGCGGGCGAGACTGTCCACCTTGGCCTGCAGCGCCCCGACGGTCTCCTTGATCGACGGGTCCTGGCAGACTCCCGCCGCCGGCATCAGCGACACGACGGCCAACGCGGCAAGAATTGCCAGGCGGAACTCCGAGATCAAAGCTTTCTTCCCGATCCCTCTCACGAATTCCTCTTGCTTACGGGCAAACCTCGCCCGCCGGACACAATGGGGCGCCGTTGTTGATCCAGTTGAAGATGATGTCCAGCTGCCTTTGACTCAACGGCGGGAGACCAAAGGGCATCCGCTTGTCGGGATCGTTATCGGTGACCCGGTCCCACAGCTCGCTGTTGTCCGGGCGGGACGGCCGCACGATGTCGCCGTCGACTACGCCGTTGTAGTTGTCGGCAGTGAGCACCACGCCTTTGGGGGGGCAGCTGAAATCGCGCCCGCAACGCGGGCTGGAGGGGGTGCGGCTGTGACACATGGTGCAAACCTGCAATGACTCGGTCCACACGTACATCCAGGACCCGACCGGAAAGGTCGGAACGCTCGTGCCGCCGGAAGTGGCGTCTGCGGGATTGCCGAGAGGCGCGCCGTCGCGGATCCACTGGGCGATCACTTCGATGAGCGCCGGATCGAGCGGGATGCCGGTGGCGGGCATGCGCACGCCCTGGATGGCTTGTCCGGCGGGTCCTTGCCCGCGGAGCTTCCACATCAGGTAGCTGGCATCCGGATTTCCCGGCTGCACCTCCCGCATGCTGGTGATTTCCGTACTCATTCGTCCATTGGTGACGATCGTGGCGTACTGGCCCACTTCCCAGGAAAGGCCTGCCAGCGGACTGGCGCCGCTGTGGCATACGGTGCAGAACCGCTGCAGGATGTTGGCCTGCACGCCATACCATGTGGGGACAATGGCCGAGGGGTTCGGCGTGACGGGTGGCGGAGGCGGCGGCGGGGGCGGCGGCGGGGCCGGCGGGCCGGAATTCGCGTCTGCGGGAACGCCCAGCGGCGCGCCGGCGCCAATCCACTGGGCGATCACTTCGATAAGCGCCGGGTCGAGCGGGATGCCGGTGGCGGGCATGCGCGCACCGACGATGGCTTGCCCGGCAGGTCCTTGCCCGCGGAGCTTCCACATCAGGTAGCTGGCATCCGGATTGCTCGGCTGAATCTCCCGCAGGGTGGAGATTTCCGTGCTCACTCGTCCATTGGTGACGATCGTGGCGTACTGGCCCACCTCCCACGAAAGGCCCGCGGGCGGATTGGCGCCGCTGTGGCATACGGTGCAGTACTGCTGAAGGATTTTGGCCTGCACGCCATACCATGTTGGAACAATGGCCGACGGATCCGGCGTGGCGGGTGGCGGGTCCGGCGTGACGGGCGGCGGGGCCGGCGGGCCGGAATTCGCGTCGGCAGGATCGCCGAGCAGCGCGCCGTTGCTGATCCACTGGGCAACCACCGCGATAAGCGCCGGATCGAGCGGAACACCGGTGGCGGGCATGCGCACGCCTACGATGGCTTGCCCGGCGGGTCCTTGCCCGCGGAGCTTCCACATCATGTAGCTGGCATCCGGATTGCCCGCCTGAACCTCCCGCATGGTGGAGATTTCCGTGCTCATCCGTCCATTGGAGACGATCGTGGCGTACTGGCCGACCTCCCACGAAAGGCCCGCGGGGGGATTGGCGCCGCTGTGGCATCCGGCGCAGAACGGCTGCAGGATGTTGGCCTGCACGCCATACCATGTGGGGACAATCGCCGAGGGATCCGGTGCGACGGGTGGCGTCGTTCCATCTCCCGGTGGCGTCGTTCCATCTCCCGGTGGCGTCGTCCCATCTCCCGGTGGCGTCGCGCCTGGCTGCCCGGTCGCGGAATTCCCTCCGACCGAGGGGTTCGTACCCGAATCACCTGCGCAGCCACCCGCCAGCATGACGGCGAGACCAAGGAGCATTGCGGGGAGAACCCGCTCAATCCCCCCTGCGGCAAGGCCGCGCCGATTCCGGCCGGCCGGGGCCCCGTTCACACGGGTGCAACGAGCGTTGAGAGTGCGTCTTGACACGGTCGCCCTTCTTGTCGTTAAGGATGGAAACTACAACTATTGTCACTTCTACGTCTGTTCTCAAGGCCACATATGATCTATGTCAAATCGATGGCGAAAACAGCCGCCCTTCGCGAGCCGACCGGTAAGAGTTGGCTTGGATGTAGGAATAGTCCGAGCACGTATCAGTGGTTGTGAGGCGGCGCAGCTGCCCTATTTGAGCTACCGGCACTGCTGCTCCAGCCGGCTTCGCACGCGCTGCAGGTACGCGTCGAGCGGCTCATCGGCGGTGGGCGGCACGAGGAATTCCAGCTTCGCGGCGACGATGTAATCGCGACGAGCCTCCTCCCCGGCCGGCCTGTTTTCGGTGATGATCGCAGCGAGGCGCTGCAGCACGAGCTCGGGTTGGTCGCAGTAACGCGGCAGAGAAACCTGCCCTGCGTACCAGTTGCCTGCAAAGGAGACGAGCAGCAACGCCGCGAATGCGACCAGCACGAGGCGTACGGGCTGAAACCCCGGTCCAGTCCGCTCGGCAAGCGCCGGTTGATCGCGCATCGAGGCGCTCAGCGAATCGCGGCCGGCACGGGGGCAATATTTTGCATGCCCCCCGATCCATGTGACGGGGCGCTCTTGCGCGGCATCACGCACTCTCGATGCCGCAGGATCCGGCTTGCCGCCACGCCGGCGCACTGAATCCGATCGCGCACCGAAACACCGCCCTTGTAGTTGGCTTCCAGGTGAAGGCCGGGCAGGATCGCCAGGCGCCGGTCGATGGCCGCCAGTCGCAGCGAATAGGCGCCATGGTAAAGCGGCAGCGCGCGCGCATGAGATTCGATATGCAGCAAGTCCGGGTCCGCTTTGATGCCCAACACGGCGCGCAGCATGTGCATTACCGCGTCCAGCGTGCGCGAGGTATCCCAACTTGCCGCGGCCCGATTGCGCGCGCCGCCGACGTAACTGCTCATCAGGACCCGGCCTTCCGGGGCATGATCCGGAAACAGGCTGCTCATCCACAAGCATCCGTTGGCGGCGATACCGCTGCGCCGGGGCACCAGGAATCCGCTGCCATTGAGCGGGTGAGCGATCCTGGTACGATCGAAACCCGTATGCACGACATTGACGGGCGCATACTCGATGGCGCGCAACAGCCGGGCGAGCTCGGCATCCAGACCTCCGACCAAATCTGCCGCGGCGTCGGCCGGCGTGCTCAAGACCAGTTGCCTGGAAAATGTCGTGCGCGGCGTGTCTCCCATGACCCCTCGGGTCATCCAGCCGCCACGGACCGGCCACACCTCGCCGACCCGCACTTTGTTACGCACGCGGAAGCCGCCTTCGCTTGCAAGAATTTCAGGCAGTGTCGCCATGCCGCCGGTAAAGGAGAATACGTCCGGGCGCCCGCCGCTGCCGCGACGCCAGACCTTCCTGAGCAGCGCGCCGAGCGCCAGGCTGCCGTAGCGTTTCTCGAGCGCGGTGAGTCTCGGTATGGTCGCGCGCGCTTCGGCGAGATCCACATCGCTCGCGAGCGGCCCCGCGACGTACGGTTCGAACAGTTTTTCGAGAAACTCCTTGCCCAGGCGGCGGGTCACGAACTCGGCGACGCTCTCGTGCGGATTGCAGCCGCGTGGCGCGAGCGGCTCTGCGAGCAGCCGCAGCTTGCCGGCCGTGCTGAGCAACGGCGTTCTCGCCATGTCGCCGAGCCCGGAGGGCGCTTCGACCAATCGGTCTGCGTCGAGCACGTAGCGCTTGGCCATCGGCGAGCGTCCGCGCTTGTGGGCCTCGAGTCCCGCGGTGCGCAGGAACGGATCCAATTCCGAGCGGAAATTCACCACCATCGAGGCGGCGCTTTCCAGCCGGTGGCCTTCTTTCGCCACGGTCCGTATCTTGCCGCCGACCTGCTCGGCGCCTTCCCATACCTCAACCGCAAGTCCGGAGCGCGCCAGGCAGTGAGCAGTCGCCAGCCCGGAAATGCCGCCGCCGACGACCAGTACGTCCAACTCGTTCATGCTTGCCCCGGCTCCCGCTTCGACACAGCGTCTCCTCTGACCTCGGACAGCTTCGGCGGCCCCGCAGGCCCGAAGCGTGCGGCAGCCAACTCCGACAAGTGCCGAGTGGTGACCCGGTCTTCGCCCAATCCGCCCACGTAGGCCTCCGCGCGCTTCCTGACCATCACTCGCAGGAAAACGGGCACCCGGGAAAGGCGCTGCTCGGCCTCCGGACTCCAATGCGGCGCGCCGTCAATGAGGCTGATGGGGTGCACGAGCGAGCGTCCCTGCGGTTCGTACGCGCACAGATCATCGGCATCCATCAGAGCGCCCCCGGCAGCCAGCGGACGCGCGCGGCAGCCGCCGCACAGCATCCGATATTCGCAGGCACCGCATTTGCCGCCGAGCGCAGGCGAGCGCAGTTGCGCGAAATCCTCCGCGTCCGTCCAGAGGGTGCTGAACGCGGTATCGCGGATCGTGCCGACTTCCCGCTCGATATAGGGGCACGCGGTCACCCCGCCGCGATGGTTCACGCGCGCATAGTGAACCCCCGCGATGCAGCCATCGCCTTCGCGCCCGCTGATGCGGTTGATCGCCGCCTGCGGCTGCAGCTGGTGCGCGATGCGTTTGTAGTGCGGCGCGCAGCGCGGGCGAACGATGAGCCCGGGGTGGCGCGCCTGCGCCTGTATCAATTCCACCAGCACTTTTTCGTAACGCTCCGGCGTAAGGTCGACTACCGAGCGCGCGCGTCCGACGCAGACCAGGAAAAAAACGTTGAGCGATCGCGCGCCGCAGCTCTGTGCAAACTCGATCATCGAGGGCAGCTCGTGCGCGTTCTTGTCGGTCACCGAAAAATGCAGCTGGAAATCGACCCCATTGCGACGGCAGCGCTCGATACCCGCCATGGTTTTCGCCCACGCGCCCGCCCGGCCGCGGAAGCGGTCGTGACAGTCCGGATCCAGTGAATCCAGGCTGATGCCCAGCCCCAGTACTCCGGCGCTTTTCAGCGAGCGAACCCGGCGTTCGCTGAGCAGCATGGCGTTGGTGCCGATCACCATCGGCAGGCCCCGGGCGGATCCATGCCGGATGAGCGCCTCGAGATCCTTGCGCAGCAACGGCTCCCCACCGGTCAGGACCACCAGGGTGCCGTGCCCCAGCGCCGCAACATCGTCGAGCAGCGCCTGCACATCGGTGGTGCTCAATTCGTCGCCGTCACCGTGACGCAAGGTCTTCGCGTCGAGATAGCAGTGCGCGCAAGCCAGGTTGCAGCGGCGCGTCAGGTTGATCGCCAGCAGCGAAAGCGCGGGGCTGCCTTTGCGTTCAGGCGTCACGCCGCGGATCCCCGGGGTCGAGGTGGAACACGCCACTCGCCTGCCATTCACGCTTGACGGCGTCCACGACGCTTTCATCGACCTCCGCGAGCCCGTTGCGTTGCGCCCAGCCCTCGATCTCCTTGACGAGCATGCCGCGCACCGCCTCGGGCGCGCGTTCCATTCGCGCGCGGGCGTTTTCCGTCCAGGGCATGCCGGTCTCGACGGACCGGGAACCATTTTCGAAGACCTTGAGGATGCCCTGCACGAAATCGGCGTCGACCTGCTGCCTGTCGTTCTGCCGGGCGAGGGTATTGACGGCGCGCTCGGTCAGCGTGCGGCAGAAGCCCTCCGGCACCGCCTGGAGCCGGGCCGCGGCCTCCGCGGTCCATGCGGGAGCCGGAGCGGGTGCCTCCTGAACGGGCACCGGACTGAGCATCTTGGAGAAGGGACACTTGCCCGGCGGCGATTTCTCCGCAGCGACGCCGGCGCCGTCCGCTGCCGCCTTTTCGGCCATGGCGGCGCGCGCGATCGCCAGCCCGGCCTCGGCGAGTTCGAGGGTCACGGTCGCTGCGCCCTGCTGCCGCGTGTGGCTTTCGATGCGCTGCCGGGAGGCCTCGCGCATGAAGCCTTCGGGCACTCGCGCCAGTCGGGCGAGAGCGCCCGCCTCCCAGTGAAGTTCGACCTGACCGGATGCCGGCAGGGGCTCGGGTTCAGCAGCGCCGCCAGGCGCGGCAGCATCCTCGAGGAAGGCGATCAGGTGCTCGAGCGCAACCTGCGCCGCGCGCTCGCCGCGCGCTTTCTTCTCCGCCCGCAGCCGCAGGTTATCCCGAAGGGAAGGGTCGCTTATCTCATTGAGCCGCGCCAGGGCGGCCTCGGACCACGCCAGGGCCGCCAAACCCGCGCCGCGGCCGAGTTCGCCCGCGTCGTGCGCGGCGACGATTTCCGCCATCGCCTGCTCGGCGCGCCCGGGCATCAAGGCGGCGGTCGCCTCCTCGACGATGCGCTCGGTGACCACCGTATGGCCGCGCTCCTGGGCGTAACGCAGAATCGCCATGCGCGCCATGTTCTGCACGAAACTCGGCACGCGCTGCATGCGCTCCTGCGCCTCGCGCGTCCAGGACACGGTGACCTCGGCGACGCGTTCCACACGCGGCTGGAACTCGCGCTGGCTGAGCAGCACGGCACAGGGCGCGTGGCGCAGCAGGTTCTCCGCGTTTCCGCCGATGTCGAGTTCGGGATCGGCGTGGATGCCGAGCTTGCCGATGACCAGCAACGACGGACGCAGTTCGCGCAGGGTGCGCGCGATGACGTCGTGGGGTTTGCCGTCGAGCAGCCTGGTCTCGACCGGGATCGCGTAGTCGGCAGCGATGTCGCGGGCTATCTGCAAATGCCCCGCGTAGATCTTCGCCAGCCCGGAATCGATGATCTCCTCGTGAAGTCGTTCCTGATCCTTGAAGCGAAACACCTTGCCGGCCTCTTCGGAAAGCACGCCGGCGATGCGATTGAATGCCACGTAGTGGTAGTAGGGATCGAAGGCGGAGACCACGTGCAACGGCACTTGCCATTCCCGGGCCAGCGAGAGTGCGGTCAGCAATCCCCCATAGGCTCGCGCCGAGCCGTCGATGGCCACGACAATGGGACCTTCGGCAATAGGCTGCGCCGGAGATTTGATCACCAGGGTATCGATGTCGGTTCTGCGCACCACCCGCTCGCAGACAGTGCCCAGGCGCGATTCGGCGACGGCACCCAGGCCCAGCGCGCCCAGCACCAGCAGATCGTAGCGACCGCTGTTGGTTTCCCTGGCCAGTTGACGGTAGTTCTTGCCTTCCAGGGCGCGACGGGCGAATCTCAGTCCGGCGGCGCTGCAGGCGCGATCGGCCTGGTCCAGATAGGAATCCGAGATGATCGACAAGCCGCGCGTGATCAGGTCATCGTGCACGTCGCGCTGGCGCTCGAGCTCCTGCTCCTCGCGAAACCGCTCGGGCAGGCCCCCCTCCATCTGGCGAAACCGCAAATCGTGCATCTTCGCCGCATAAACATGCGCCGCGGTCACCCGCGCCCCCCACAGCTTCGCCAGCGCGATTCCGTCCGCGACGCCGCGATTGGCGTGATCGGAGGAATCGACCGCGAGCAGGATCTCGCGGTATCGCGGCAGCGGCGCGATGCTCGCGACGGCCGGTTCTGCGCTCGTGTTCATTCTGCGGACTCCTCGCTGGATCTACGCCGGCGTGCGCCTACCCTGCGAGCAGCCAATGGCCGATCAGGTATCCGACGACCAGCAGGTTCACGGCCGCCCCCGCGAAAACGAAATAGTCGAATCCGCCCAGGAGGACGCGTGACGCACGTTTGAGGCTCGTCGTTGCGGGCATGTCCGCTCCCTTGAGTGAGGTAAAACGTTCGTGGTGTTGTGCGTTTCTAACAGCGCGCAGTGACACTGTGGTGACACGAGGCGGCTTCGGCCGAAACCCGCCGGTCCTCGCCGCACCTGCCCGTGAAGGGACGTTCGCGCGAACACGCTTGCGCGGGTGGCGGGCGGCAGGCCAAAATGCTTGCGCGCCAATAGAGACCCCCCCATGACGCAAGCGGGCGACTCAAGAACCGAGATGTATCAGCTGGCGCTGCACGCCGCTCCCTCCGGCATCATGGTGGTCGGCGATCGCGGCGATATCCAGTTTGCGAATCAGACGCTCGCGGACATGTTCGGCTACGGGCTGGAGGAGATCCTGGGAAAACCGGTGGAAATTCTGCTGCCGGAGCAGCACGTCGCCGCGCACCGGCGCCACGTCGAAAACTATGCACGCCGTCCGGAGCCGCGGCCGATGGGCGCCGGAAGGGACCTCGAGGGGGTCAGCAAGGACGGCCGGCGCTTTCCCGTGGAAATCGGCTTGCGGCCGGCGCAGACCGATTCCGGGTGGATTGCGGTCGCAACGGTGATCGATATCACGAAGCGAAAGGCCATCGAAGAGCGATTGCGCAAGCACGAAGAGCAGCTCGAGGAGCTGGTTGCGGAACGCACGCGGGAGTTGCGCGAAGCGCAGCGGGAAAAGGAACGCGTCCTGGAACACCTCATCCAGGCGGAAAAAATGACCGCCGTGGGCACGTTGGTGAGCGGCATCGGGCACGAGATCAACAATCCCCTGTACGTGGTTCTGGCCGCGGCCGAAGCGCTCGCGGACGAGCAGGACCTCGCCCGGTGCCGCGCCTACGGCAACGAAATCCTCAAGCAGGCGAAGGACATTGCCGAGACCGTGAAGAATCTGTCACGCTACGCGCAGCCCGGTGCCCGGCACGACCTCCAACGCGTGGACGTCAACGCGTCGATTGCCGGCGCCGTGCGTCTGGCCAGGCGCTCGCTGCGCGATGACCGGATCGAGATCAAGACCACGACGAGCCCCGCGCCGGACATTCTGGCCAGGCCCGAGGAAATTCAGCAGGTGATATTCAACGTCGTTCGCAACGCCATCCAGGCCATCGCCGGCAAGGGCCTGATCGAGATCCACACCGCGCAGAAGGGAGACTGTGTCACGGTGCGCATCGAGGATACCGGGACTGGAATTCCGAACGAACACCTGAAACGGGTATTCGACCCGTTCTTCACCACCAAAGGGCCGGACGAAGGTGAAGGGCTGGGGCTTTACATCGTCCGTCAGATCGTCACCCGGTATCGGGGCACCATAGATGTCGAGAACGCCGCCGGCGGCGGGGCCCGATTCGTGATCCGGTTTCCAATTCCCGATCCCAAAAACGCCGAAGGGAGGCTCCTATGAAGCATCATGTTCTGATTCTGGATGATGAGGCGGACGTCCGTACCGCCATCCGACTGCAGCTCAAGGGCACGCGTTTCGAGATTCTGGAGGCTGAAAACGCCCAGCAGGCCATCGGCTTGCTGGGCGACAATCCCATCAGCATCGACGTCATTATCTGCGACGTGCGAATGCCGGGGACGAGCGGGGTCGAGGCAGCCGCCACCTTTCAGCGCGAGTACCCGACCACGCCGGTGATCGTCCTGACCGGATATCCGGACGTCGCGCTCGCCGTGGACTTCATGAAGAAGAAGGACGTGGTCGATTACCTCATCAAGCCCGTGGAGAAGGACAAGCTCATCGCCGCGGTCGAGCAGGCGGCGCAAGGCCGCAAGCTGTTCGGGTGAGGTCAGGCGGCTCGCTCGAAGCCAAAGCAATCAGACGGAGTTTGCAGGACGAAAGTCCGGCAGGCTCCTACAGGAACGGCGCCGCGCGCTTCAGCAGTTCGGCGATTCCGGGCTCGTTCGGATTGCGCGGTTTGCCCGGGTGGATGATCGAGACCTGGCAGCTCTCCGCCGCCTCCACCAGCTCGCGGTAGGTCCCGGCGTTGATGTCCGCGATGGTGGCCTGCTTGTTCGCATCGTAGGCGAACATGCGGTTGTTGAGATTGGTGCACTCGTTACAGGTCGTGCAGCGCGGCGTCTCGATGTACGCATCGTCGGACGGCTTTTCCGGCTCGGCTTCGGCCGCGACGGGCTTCGCCGCAGGGGCGACGGGCGCGGACGCCGCCGGGCTCACGGGCTTTGCTTCGCGCTTCAGGGCCTCGATCTCGCGTTGTTTCTGCTCCTCCCAGACTTTGCGTTCCCGCGCGAGCAAGCGCTCCGCCTGGGAGCTTCGAACGCCGCCCAGTTCCTGCAGGCCGTGCCACATCTCCCGGCAGCGCTGCGCGGCCGCAAGCAGCTTCTCGTCAACCAGCGCGCGCTGCAGCGTGTGATCGCCATTGACCAATTGGAGGTAGGGAACCTTCCCCGCGACGGCCGGCGCGTCGCCCGCCAGGCGGTCGCCGACCGGGACCATGCTCCCGTTCCATTCGGCCCGAGGCACGACCGCAAAATGGCTCGCATAACGCGGATCGCAGGCGACGAAATCGACGAAGGTGAACGCCACCGGCTCGGTCACGCTTTGACGGGCCTCGTCCTCGTAGCCGAACTCGTGCACCGGCCAGTCGGCCTCGGGCTGCGGATTGCCGTCGAGCGTAAAGCGCGTGGCCCAGTCCGGACCCGCGGCGGGATCGTAGGCGAACGCCGGGAAGGCGCGCGATTGCATCGCCGCGGCGGCGAGGAGATAGGGCGGCAGCGTCCCGGCGCCGGACGCAGAACCCGAAAACACGCTGAAAAGGGCGGGCCCCGTATAGGAGAGCCCGGCGAGAATCCCGCGCCTCACCTGGTAGAGATGCGAGCTGCCCGACTGCAGCACGTAGGCGTTGCCGAGCCCCATCGCCATCCTGGCGAGCTGCGCCGCGGGGGCTATGAAGCCCCAGTGACCCGCGCGCAATGCCGGTTCCTCGAGAACGTCGCTCACCTGCACCACGACCTTGATCGGCATCTCCGAGGCGAGAATCTCCATCAGGGTTGCGTGCTCGGGCCCGTGCAGGTGTTCCGAGCCGATGCAGACGAGATAGTCGGGGAACAGGCTCAGGTCCTTTGCCCCCACCGAGCTCTCGTCGAAATCCGCGAAAAACGCATCGTGCGTCGACTCCACGTAGCGCCCCTCGATCTCGAGCTCGGCGATCGCCATCGCTTTGACGAGGTCGATGATCTGCGGCAGGCGCTTGCCGAACGCCGCCAGCGCGTCCCGGCAATTTGCGAATGCGCAGGACGTGAGGTCTTCGGGCCAGCCCGCGCCCGCCTGCGCGTGGGACCGGTGCGCCTTCAGCACGGAAAGCGCCCGCTGCACCCGCTGGCGGCGGCCGTCCGTAAGCGTGTTCTTGCCTGAAACCTGCGCGAGCGTCTTCGACAGCGCCTGGAAGTCGAAGGCTTCCTCCATGCCCGTCCCGACCGAGGCTTTGAGCCGGGCCGCGCTCGTGCCCGCGCCGGAGCGGACGAAATCGGCCTGAAGGATGTCCGACAGCTTCAAGATGAGCCGCCTGATCTCCTGGTCGAAGCGCTCGGCCTTTCGCTGTTGCAGCGCGCGCCATGCGTGCGCGATGAGACGCGCCGGCAATGTATGGGTGCAATCGACCACTTCGCCGTCAACCTCCAGCGCGGCGCGCGCCCGGCCGAGACTGCCGGCGAGCGCCGGGTCACCCGGCGCCCCGATCCGCTCCGCAGCGAGGTCCCACACCCGGGACAGCGCTCCGGTGTCGCCATTCGCCGCCAGCATCCGGATCTCACGCTCGAGGCGCAGCACGTGCCGGCGCGTCGCCTCGCCCTCGATGCCGCGCGGGGCGATCGCCTGCAGGATGCCGTTGACCAGAGCCGAGAGAGACTGGATGCCGGTCTGGTCGGCGCGGCCCGCGACCAGAACCAGCGGGAAGTCGTAGCGCAGCTGCGTCAGGTCCCCGAAGCGGGCGAGCAGTCCCGGCCGCAGGTTCCGCCCGTCGGCGGCCTGCAGGCTGGCGCCCATGCGCTTGCCGGTCAGGTGGAAGGCGACATGCGCTTGAAGTTCAGGACCCATGGCGCGGTCAATCCACTGTCCGGTTCGCGCGCGACCGACTCATGGCCGCGCCTCTGCAGCGTTCTCCTGCGGCCAAACCGTGACCTTGTCGAGCTCCGCCTCGAGCCCGCGCCGGATGAGATCGGGGGTGCGCAGCTGCCCGATCGCGCGCATGTCCTCGTAGCAGGGCACGGCGGGGTTGTGGTACAGGATGCCGACCGGAATCGGATCCTCGGCGGAGGCGATCTCGCGCGCCCGATCGAGGTTCGAGGGGTCGTGCTCCTGCTGGTTCTTGTATACCTTGGAGAGGGCGGCGCTCACCTGCATGCCTTTCTCGTGCGTGAGAAGCAGGTTGCGGTTCGGGTCGTTCAGCCAGGGGTCCAGCAGATCCGGCAGAAACTCCGGACAGCGCTGGATGATCCGCACGAAGGAGCAGCCCTTGTGGTGGAAGGCCTTGGAGATGATGTCGTAGACCAGCTCCGGGATCCAGTCCACGGCCTGCGCGACGAACGAGACGTTCTGGATCCCGAGCGTGACGGTGAGCGGGTTGAGCGCCTCGAGAGTGGCGCCGCGCGGCGTGGTCTTGCTCTTCAGCCCTCTGGGCGTGGTGGGCGATGCCTGCATCTTGGTGAGGCCATAGATGTGGTTGTCGTGCACCACCACGGTGAGATTCATGTTGTAGCGGATAGCGTGCACCCAGTGGGCCGCGCCGATGCTGCAGCAGTCCCCGTCGCCGGTATTCACAAAAACGTGCAGGTCCGGGCGCGCGAGCCGGATGCCCTCCGCGATCGGTAGCGCCCGGCCGTGAATGCCGTGAAAGCCGTAGGTCTTCATGTAATGCGGAAAGCGGCTCGAGCAGCCGATGCCCGAGACGAACACGGTCTTCTCCGGGCGCAGTTTCTCGTCGCGGCACAAGCGCTGGACCGCGGTGAGGATGGCGTTGTCGCCGCAGCCGGTGCACCAGCGCGGAATGCTGCCCTGGTAGTCCTCGAGGTTGTGCTCCTCCTGGTACATCCGCATCAGGCATTCGTGGGCTCGCGTCGTCATGGTCAGCGCTTTCCTTGCACCAGCTTGTTCGAGATCACGCGGTAGATCGCGTCCGGTTTGATCCCCTGGCCGCGCACCTCGCTCCAGCAGTCGACGTCGGCGAGATAGCGCGAGCGCAGCATCATGGCGAGCGCGGAGTAACGCCGGTTGCTCTCGTCGATCAGCTCGTCCTCCGGGTTGTCGCACCAGTTCGCCTCGATCGTCATCACCTGCTTGAAGCGCTTCAGGATTTCCTTGATCCCGCCCGGCATGGGCTGGAGGAAGCGCAGGTGGAGCGAAGAGACCCGGCGGCCTTCGGCGCGCAGGCGCTCGACCGCCTCCTCGATCGCGCCCTGGGTACTGCCCCAGCCGATCACCAGCAGATCGCCTTCCTCCCCGCCGAAGACCGGCGGGGTCTTGAGCGTCTTCTGCAGCGCCGCGAGCTTCAGGCTGCGGTACCGCAGACCTTCCTCGTTGATCTCCGGATCGTAGGCGACGTGGGAGAGGCGGTCGTGCGCGAGCCCGGTCAGCGTGTGCATGCCGTTCGGCTGACCGGGCACGAAGCGGCGCGCGAGCCCGGTGAGCGGGTCCCAGTCGTAGGGCTTCGCGCCTTCGGGCACCGGACTCTGGTCTATGGGAGGCGCGAGCCAGGCCTCGTTGAACGCCGGCCGCGGGAACGGCTGCTGCGAGGTCGCGAGATTGGCATCCGACAGCACGACCACCACCATGTTGAACGTCTCGGCGATCTTGCGCGCGGTGATGATCGAATAGAAGCAGTCTTCGATGGTGCTCGGGGCCATCACCACCTTGGGCGCGTCGCCGTGGCTACCGAAGCAGGCCGCAAGGAGATCGCCCTGCTCCGCCTTGGTCGGCTGACCGGTGCTCGGCCCCCCGCGCTGCACGTTGACCACCACCAGCGGGATCTCGCACATCACGGCAAGCCCGATCGCCTCCTGCTTGAGGGAATAGCCCGGGCCGGAGGTGATGGTGACCGCGCACTTGCCGGCATAGGAAGCCCCGATGGCGAAGGAGCAGGCGGCGATCTCGTCCTCCGCCTGGTGCACGACGCCGCCCACCTTCTCGAACACTTCGCTCAAGTAGTGCGACGCCGAGGTCGCCGGCGTGATGGGATACATCGCGCACACCTCCATCCCCGAAGCAAGGACCCCGAGGGCGAGCGCGGTGTTGCCGTTCACCACGATCTGCGCCTCCTTCGCGCGGGTCGCGGGGACGCGGTACTTGAAATCGAGATGCGATTCGGCCCACTGGTAGCCGGCTTCGAGCAGCGCCACGTTGGCCTTGATCACCTTCTCTTCCTTCTTGCCGAAAATGAAAGCCACCTGGTCGCGGGCGAGCTGCAGATCGAGGCTGTAGAGGTTGCACAGCATCCCGAGCACGAACATGTTCTTGCCGCGGCGCGGATCGGAGACGAGCGCCTTGCACTCGCGCTCCATCGGGATCTCGCGCAGGTCGTAGCCCTCCTTGACCAGCCGCTCGCAGGTCTCACGGTAGGCCGCGGCGATCTTCGCGTCCGGGTGGTCGCGCCACATGCTCTCGAGCAGGATGATGCAACCCGGCTTGAGCTCGCGGTCGCGCACGCGCCCCAGCAGCACCTGCTCGTTGAAGGCGACCACCAGGTCGGCCTCGTTCCCGCCGTTGGTGACGCGGCGCGAACCGATGCGGACCCGGTTGCCGCTCGCACCGGCGATGCTGCGCGCAGGCGGCTGAATCTCGGCGGGGATGATCTCGACGGTCCAGATCCCGTTGCCCATGCGTGCGGCGATCGCGCCGAAGGACTGTCCGCAGCGCTGCGCGCCCTCTCCCGAATCGCTGACGATTTCGATGACGTGCTCGGCGAGCGCGATGGCTTGCTTCGCGCCGCCCGCGCGGCCGGCGGGTCCGGTTTTCGCGGCGTGCTCCAGTGCGGTCGTATCGCTCATGGTCTGATGGTCACCGTTGTGTCGCCGCAGGATGCCGCCCGTCAGACGAGGTGCACCCGGGCAAAGGTTTTCTCGGCGATGTCGATGCCGAAGAGGGTGCCTTCACTGCCCGCGCGCTCGGGCAGGTATACCGTGTCCGTATCCCGAATGCCGAGCCAGGCCTTCATGCCGCGCGCGGCCTTGCGCCCGGCGCCCATCGCCTCGATCACGGTCGCGGCGCCGGTCACGATGTCGCCGCCGGCAAACACGCCGGCCATCGAGGTCGCCAGATTGCCGTCCGTCTCGATGTAGCCGCGGCGATTCAATTTGAGTTTCGAAGTCTGGCCGATGATCGGGTTCGCATGGGTGCCGATGGCGATCACCACCGTGTCGACCTCGAATTCGAACTCGCTCCCCGGGATCGGCACCGGGCCGCGCCTGCCCGATTCGTCCGGCTCTCCGAGCTCCATGCGGATGCAGCGCATCCCGCGCACGTTGCCCTTGCCGTCGTCCAGGATCTCGATCGGGTTGGTGAGCCAGTGGAATTCGATGCCTTCTTCTTCCGCGTGGTGCACCTCCTCGACGCGCGCCGGGCTTTCGGCTTTGGTCCTGCGATAGATGCAGGTGACCTTCTCCGAGCCGAGCCGTTTGCAGACGCGCGTCGCGTCCATCGCCGTGTTGCCGGCGCCGATCACCGCCACGCGCCGCCCCAGGGGCAGGGGCGTGTCATGACCCGGATCGCGGGCGCGCATCATGTTGCAGCGGGTGAGCAACTCGTTTGCCGACAGCACGTTGTTCAGCGAATCGCCCGGGATGCCCATGAATCTGGGGTAGCCCGCTCCGGTGCCGATGAAGACGGCATTGAATCCCATCTCGCCGATCATCTGCTCGATCGTGAATAGCCGCCCGACCAGCGTGTTGCATTCGAACCGGACGCCGAGCTTCCTCAGGTTTTCGATTTCGGCGTCGACCACCGAGTTGGGCAGCCGGAAATCGGGAATGCCATAGCGCAGTACCCCGCCGGGCACGTGAAACGCCTCGAACACCGTGACCTCGCAGCCGGCCTTGACCATATCGGCCGCGCACGCCATCCCGGCCGGGCCCGAACCGACGATCCCGATCCGGAAGCCGCTCGGCTCGATGTACGGGACGTTGCTCCAGCCCTCCTTGATCGCCCTATCGCCGACGAAGCGCTCGAGGCGGCCGATCGCGACCGGCTCGAGGTTCTCGCCGACCGGGCACGGGCCCTCGCACTGCGTCTCCTGCGGGCAGACGCGGCCGCAGACGGAGGCGAGCAGGTTGGCGTCGGTGATGACCTCGTAGGCGCCCCGGAAATCCTTCTCTCCGATCTTCCGGATGAAGCCGGGAATGTCGATGCTGACCGGGCAGCCTTCGACGCACGCCGGGTCCGGGCAGAACAGGCAACGCTCGGATTCCCGCAGCGCGTCTTCGACGCTGAAGGCGCAGGTCACTTCGGCGAAATTCTTCGCGCGCTCACCGGGATCCTGCTCGCGCGCACGCGTGCGATCCTGCGGTATCGACCGTATCGTCCGCTTTTTCGCCATCCTAGCCGCCTCGCACTTCTTCGAATGGGTCGGGCAGATCGAGCGGATCGCCTGCCGCGCGTTGGGGCGGGCTTTTCATCCGGCAGCTTTCCGACCAGCGTTCGAGGGCCGATTTTTCCTCGGTGGCGAAGCGCTTGAGCCGCGTCGTGAGATCCTCGAAATCGACTTGATGGCCGTCGAAATCGGGGCCGTCGACGCACGCGAATTTTATCTCTCCGCCGATCCGCACACGGCAACCACCGCACATTCCGGTGCCATCCACCATCACCGGGTTCAAGCTGACCACCGTCTTGATCTTGTGGGGACGCGTCGCCTCGGCGCAGGCCTTCATCATCACCGGCGGGCCGATGGCGATCACCTCGCCGATGTCCGGATGCCTGGCGATCGCGCGCTTGATGCCTTCGGTCACCGGCCCCCTCACGCCCACCGAGCCGTCGTCGGTGCACACGATCAGCTCGTCGCAGCAGCCGCGGAACTTGTCCTCCCAGAAAATCAGTTTCCAGTTACGAAAGCCGATCACGCCGATCACGTACGCACCGGCCTCCTTGAAGCCGCGCGCCTGAGGAAATACCGGCGCCACCCCGAGGCCTCCGCCCACGCAAACGACTTTCTTTGCGCCGCTGGCGCGGCTCGGCACGCCCATCGGCCCGACCAGCGCGTGGAGCGAGGCGCCAACCCGGCACTGCTGCTGCATTTCCCGGGTGGTCTTGCCGACCGCCTGGATGACGAGCGTGATCGTGCCCTTGCCGCGATCGAAATCGGCGAGGGTCAGCGGGATGCGCTCGCCCTCCGGGTGGGACATGACGATGACGAACTGGCCCGGCCGCGCGGCCTTTGCCATCAGCGGATGGCGGATCTCAAGCAGGAAGGTGACGTCCGAGAAGTCCTCTCGCGCCACGATCTCGAACCCAGAGCCTTTTCTTGTGTCGGGCATCGTTGATGCCCGCGTGCCGGCTGCTTCCGGCGATCAACCCAGGCGCGCGGGAATCCTTCGCCCAATCTTGTGGTATCGCGGCGGCTGGGATTTGATCTAGCTCAAAAAGATCACAGTCTCCCGGCTGGCAAGCTTATGGGGCTGCATGGCAGGTAAAAGATCAACGCGCGAGGTCCGTACGTATAATCTGGCGATGTTGGGAACAAGGAGGCCGGGAAAATGACGCGACTCGAGCAAGCTTTCTTGGGAGGAGCATCGTCGCTCCGCATCCGCCGGTACGCGCTGCTCTGCGCCGGGGCGCTGGCGCTCTCCGCGTGCGTGTTTCTCGACGCCAAGAAACAGCAGGCGAAGCTCGACGAATTCTGCGCGATCGAGGGACGCGTCTCGGCCGAGCGCCGCGAGCAGAAGCCCATCGTGGTGGTGCTGGTCCGCAAGATCGGCGCCGACCTCGACCGGCGCGAGTCCTGGGAAATCGCCGACCATTTCGTGCTCGAAGGGCCGGGACGCTGGGCGTTCCGGGCGAGCGCCGATACCTACGGATTGGTCGCGTTTCAGGACATGAACGCCGACCTGAAGGTGCAACAGGACGAGCCGTACCTGCGCCTGGATGCGGGGAAACTCCTCGAGTGCAAGCCCGGCGGGGCGCACAAGGACATCGCGCTCGTCATTCCCGCGGCGGGGCGCCCGCGGTTCGGCGGCGAATTCGACATCGCGGCGCTGCAGGCGCGCACGATCCATCAGCAGATGCAGGTGTCGCTGGGGCAGTTGACGGCGCTGGGCCAGATCGCGTCGCTCGCCGATCCGCGCTTTGCCGACAAGGTCGCCGAAAACAGCCTGTGGCGCCCGTTCGATTTCATCATCGACGGGTACGCCGGCGTCTATTTCCTGGAGGCCTACGACGCGGCGAAGACACCGGTGCTGTTCGTGCACGGAATCAACGGGTCGCCGGCGAACTTCCGCCGGCTGGTCGAACGCATGGACCGGCGGCAGTTTCAGCCCTGGGTATATTACTATCCGTCGGGCGCGCATCTCGCGGCCGTGGCCGATCACCTGACGCAAGGCATGCGGAACTTGCAGCTGCGGCACGGATTCCGGCAGTTCGCCGTCGTCGCGCACAGCATGGGGGGCCTGGTGTCGCGAGGCTTCGTTCTTCGTTACGAGACGCCCGGCAGCCGCGCCGCGATCCCGCTCTACGTCACCATCGCCACGCCCTGGGGCGGGCACAAGGGGGCTCAGACCGGCGTCGACACCGCGCCGGTGGTGGTGCGGGTGTGGGAGGACATGGCGCCCGGGAGCGCCTACCTGCGCGAGCTTTTCTACTCCGATCCCGCGACCCGGAAGCAGCACCGCGGACTGCCCCGGGGAACGCCGCACCATCTGCTGTTTACATACAAGCAGTCGGGCGTGTCCATGGGCGAAGCGGCCGACGGCACGGTGACCGTGTCCAGCCAGCTGGACTGGAGCGCGCAGCTCGACGCGGCGAGACTCTACGGATTCAACGAAACGCACATGGGCGTTCTGGAAAGCGCGGAGACGTCGGCCCTGCTCAATGACCTTCTGGCGAAAGCCGGCGGATGAGGGGCGAATCCGGTCGCGCGCGAGCCGCAAAGCGCTCGAGCGCAGCGTGAAACTCGTCGAGCGACGTCTCGGAGACAGGCGCGCCGCACTCGTAGCAGCAGTTCGCCTGCCGGTCGAACCAGCGGCAGCCGCATTCGTCGCAGGCGAGTTCCGGCGCGCCGGCGGGATTGGTGAAAATCACCGGCACGCTCCGAGGTAGGCGAAGCCGATCCCGTCGAGCAGGTCTTCGTAGCCCGACTCTTCCAGCTCGGCGCGCGGCCGCCGCGCAAAAAAAAGCGCGTGGCCCCCGCGCACCAGCGAGCGCAGCGAGCGCACGAAATCCCCGTCGATCGCGCGCTCGATGCCCGCGACGCCGGCCTCGTCGAGCGCGATCAGCAGATCGACCGGCGCGGACTCGAAGCCGTCGTAGCGCTCGAAGCCGGCGCGCATGCCCTCGCGCTCGCGCTGCCATACCAGCATGGTGGAAGCGCGCGCCGCGCCCGCCACGATAGCCTCAGCCACGACGCCGATGCGGGCGCCCGAAGCGAGCGGCTCGAAAAGCGCCGCCTCCCGGCGCAAGGCGTCGGTCCAGCGCTGCGCATTCCCGGGCGTCACAGGCGGCATCCGAGCCGGTAGCCTTCGCGGATCGCGGCATCGAGCCCGCGCGGAACGAGCGCGTCGCCGCATCCGTGCAGCTCGTCGACCATCCATTCGAACTCGTGAAACAGCGCCTGATCGGCGATCCGCGGCGCCGCTGCGACGACACTGTCCGCGGGAACGACGGTTTCCTTGCCCTTGTCGTCCGCCACCGTCGCGCCCTCCTCGTCCACTTTCCTCACGCGCGCGGAAGTCAGCACCGGGATGCCGAGTTCCTCGATCCAGGTCGTGTGGCGCCACTTGAACGTGGGCATGACGTCCCCGGCGATGCGCTTGGATGCTTCCACGATCGTCACCTCGTGCCCGCCTTTCTTCAGCGACTCGGCCAGTGTCAGCCCGATCTTGCCGCCGCCGATCACCACCACGCGCCTGCCCACCGCGGCCTTCCCCTGGGCGACCGCGAAGGCGTCGAGCAGGCGCTCATGCCCGTCGATGTCGCGCAGCGCGGCGCGGTTGATGCGCGCGCCGACCGCGAGCACGGCAGCGTCGTACTGGTGCAGCTGGCTGCGCATGAATTTCGGATTCACCTCGATCCCGAACTTCATCTCGACCGCGAGTTTCTTCGCCATCACTTCGTAATGGCGCACCACGCTCATCAGGTCATCGGGCCGCGCCAGGTCGCGCGCCGCGAAACCGAGCAGGTTGCCGCCGATGCCGTCCGATTTTTCGAACACGGTGACGGCGTGGCCGCGCTTCGCCGCGGTGATGGCGAATTCCATGCCGGCGGGGCCGGCGCCGACGACCATGATTTTCTTCTTCACCGCGGCCGGGCGCACGTGGTACTCGGGCTCGACCTCGTGGCCGAGCGCCGGATTCATCGTGCAGGTATACGGCAGGTCGCGGAAGACGCGCGACAGGCAATTGAGCGAACCGATGCAGCGCCGCACCTCGTGCAGCCGGTCCTCGCGCGCCTTGATGACGAGCTCGGGATCGGCGAGCAGCGGCCGGCACACTTCCCAGAAATCGAACTCGCCTCTTGCGATGCACTCGTTCGCCATCACCGGATCGGGCAGGCGCACGCCGAAGGCGATCGGCACTTCGGGCAGCAATTGTTTCGCGCGCGCGGCGAGCCGGTTCCAGTAGCCCGGCGGAATGTCGCGGCCGATCGAGGACTCCGGCGCTTCCTGCCAGCCGACCGTGACGCTGATCATGTCAACGCCGCATCCGGCCGCCTGCTGCATCAGCTCGAAGCATTCGTCCTCGGTGTTGCCGCCCCAGGGATCCATCAGCTCGGCGGCGTTCAGGCGGATGACGAGCGGATGCTCGGGGGTCGCCTGCTTGATGGCATCGATCAGCTCGCGCATGAAGCGGCCGCGATTCTCGAGAGACCCGCCGAACTCGTCCGTGCGGCGGTTGGTGAACTTCGAATTGAAGTTGGCGAGCAGGTAGCCCATGAAGCTGGTGACCTCGGTGCCGTGAAAGCCCGCCCTGATCGCGCGCTTCGCCGCTTCGGCGTGATCGCGGATGGTCTCGCGGATCTGCTCTTTGGTGATCTCGCGCGGCGGGCGGAAATGCGGCAACGTCTGCGGCACCACCGAAGGCTGGATGCAGTAGCCGAGGTCGATGCCGCCGTAGCGCCCGGCGTGCAGGATCTGCTGGATGCCGATCGCGCCGCGCTCGCGGATGAAGCCGGCTATGGTTTCGAATTCGGGTAGGAAGCGGTCGTCGTGCAGCGCGACCTGGCGGAAGTACGCCTTGCCCTCGCCGCGCGGGTCCGGATACGCGCCCTGATTGGTGATGATGCCGCAGCCGGTCGCGGCGATCACGCGCGTGCGCGCCAGCTCGCGCGCACTGATGCGGCCGTCGCGTTCGTTATAGTTCGATACGCAGCAGGCGCCGTACTTGATGCGGTTGGCCGTATCGTGGCCGGCGATCCGGCCCGGCTTGAACAGATCAGGGAGCTTCGCTTCACCCGCGTTCATTCGGCCTCCGCTTTTCGGTCAACCATAGGGTCTCAGCGAAACGATCGTCAGCGCCACCGTGGCGGCGTTGCGCGCGGGGGACCGAAGAAAGCCCGGCAGGCATCCGGCCAGCCTACCCCGCGCGAGGGACGTACCCTTGATCTAGGTCAACGCAAGCGGCCCGGACCGCTGAGGCGGATCAGGCCGGATGAGGCATGGCCCCCGGGGCGGCGCGGGCCGCGAGCGCTCCAGTTCTCGAGTTGCATCTGCGACCAGCCTGCCCGGCCCTCTGGCGTGAGGCCAGATGCCAGCTCGTCGCCACGTGGACCTTCCCGCGCCGGGTTTCGGTCACGACCTCCTTGCACGCGAGCAGCGCCAGCTTGATGCCGACCCCGGCAAAGCCGATGCCCTGTCCGCGCGTCTTGGTGGTGGCGGCAAGATCGTGATAGCGGCGCAGATCCCCGCGCGGCATTCCCGACCCGTTGTCCGCGATCGACAGACTGGCGGAAGCGGAGTCCGATTCGATCCGGATGAGATTCGCGCCGGAATCCAGAGAATTCGCGACAATCTCGGTGAGGATCGTCTCCTCGATGGCGCCGGGATACGCATCCCGCAGGTCTTCGAGGAGGTGCAGCAGGTCGACCCGGGTCTCGGCCACGGCGGATTCCTTGTTCTGCTCGTTTTGCTCGTTTTATCCTTGGCGTCTTTGCGCCTGGGCGGTTGCGCTCCCCGGCTTCAGTTTTTCATCGCGAGAAAAACCGACCTGTGCTCTGTCGCCTACCGGTCGAAGGGTAACACTTTGAACCGCTTGCGACGCTCGATACGCATCGCCCGGAAGTGTCGTTGATCGAGCGTGAGCACCTCCGTGACGGCGTGCCGCTCGGCCAGCACCACGATCGAAGCGTCGGCGAGGCCGATCTCGAGGTCGGCATATTTCTCGACCACCTCTTTCGCGCGTGCAACGTCGGCCGCGCCGAACAGCTCCAGCTGGTATGCGCCGCGAGCGACCTCTTCCAGCAGCGCCGCCTGCGCGCGCCGGCCAATGTGGCGCATCAGCAGATAGTCGAGCTCGGCCAAAACGAAGGGAGAAAGCAACAACGGCGGTGAAGCCTTGCCGAGCAAGTCTGCGCACTCGTGATGATAGCGCTGGCTCTCATCGAGCGCCGAAAGAAGGCCGCTCGTGTCGAGGAGAATCACGACTCGCCGAATTCCAACAGCGCTTTGTCAACGCGTTCGGCAAGCCGGGGGTTCCCGCTTTTGAACAAAGGCAGGTAGGGG
>Ga0137436_1000140_pt1 | contig 23660 bp, 15 predicted proteins | sample EasRivERMGT119_2_FD_102328 | JGI IMG/M metagenome (GOLD analysis project Ga0137436, IMG submission 102328) | Soil microbial communities from meander-bound floodplain in the East River, Colorado, USA - East River MetaG ERMGT119_2 | ecosystem: Environmental > Terrestrial > Soil > Floodplain ...
AGCCTTTCACGTCTTCTTGCGACGCGCTTTAGGGAGGATCGGCATGTCGAGACGCACGAGAGGGATCGTATTGGTGCTTTGCCTCGTGGCGCTGCTGGCCGGGGCGAGCGCGGCGATCGCGGGCAAGAAACCCCCGGCGCCGCCGATTTGCGACTGTTATCCGATCGACGCGCCCGTGCTGTGCTCGGACGGGGTCACGTACCTGAACCAGTGCGTGGCCACCTGCGCCGGGGCGACCGGTTGCGTCCCCACGGGTGGCGGCGGGGGCGGCGGCCCCCAGCCCTGATTCAAAAGGGGTCAGACCCCTTTTTCGGCCGTGATAAAAAGCAGGATCATGCTACGGGATGCGCCCTCGATCTATCCCGGTCCGAGCATCTACGCGCCCCGTCCTGTCCTCCGGTACATCCTCGCGCTCCCCGCTCCCGAGACGCTCCCGCGCGAGCTCGATCGCGCCTCCCTCGACGGCCTCTTCGCGTGCGTGCCCGGCCTGCGCGAGGATCGGGATTTCCGGCATGCACTGCTTGCGCCCCTGCACACGGCACGGCACCGCCTCTTCGAGCACCTGTGCATCGCGCTGGAGAATCTCACCGGGCTCGACCTGCATTGCGTGCGCGCCGACGGAGAGAGCGGCTGCATCGCCGTCGAAGACGCCATCGTTCCCTACGAGGACGAGCGCGTGGGGCTCGAGGCGGGGAGGCTCGCTCTCGAGCTGATCGACGCCTGGGTCGGTGTCGGGCCGCCGGTCGACATCCCGGCCCGAGTCGAAGAGTTCCGTCAGTTCGCCGAGCGGCGGGCGTTGCCGATCCAAGATCGCGCGATCCTCGACGCCGCCAGGGCACGCGACATCCCGGTGACCCGGATCGCGGGACGCATCGTCCAGCTCGGTCACGGGCGCCTTCAGCAGCGGATCAGCGGCACGCAGACCTCGCGCACGAACGGCATCGGCAGCATGCTCGCCGCGAACAAGGACTACGCCCGCCGGGTGCTCGCTGGCGTGGGTTTGCCGGTGGTCGCGTACGAGCGCGTCGACCGGCGACGCGCCGCCGTCGCCGCAGCCGAGCGCATCGGTTTTCCCGTCGTCGTCAAGCCCAACAACGCCAACATGGGTCGAGGCGTCAGCGTCGGCATGAAGACGGTCCGCGAGGTTCGAGAGGCCTACACCCGCGCGCGCGAGTACGACCGCTCCGTCATCGTCGAGCGCTTCGTGGCCGGCACCGACTACCGCATGCTCGTGATCGACGGCGAGCTGCGGGCCGCCGCCAAGCGCGTTCCGGCGCACGTCGTCGGCGACGGCGCGCATACGATCGAAGATCTCGTCGCCGAGGCGAACAGGGACCCCAGGCGCGGGGCGGGTCAGCGCAGCTCGTGGACCCGGCTCGAGCTCGACGAACAGTCGGACCGCCTGCTGGCCGAGCTCGGCTACCGGCGCGGCTCGGTGGCGCGCCAGGGAGAGCTCGTCTTTCTGCGCCGGAACGCGAACACGTCGTCCGGGGGGACCGCCGTGGACGTGACCGATCAGGTCCATCCGCACAACCGCGACATCGCGGAGCGCGCCGCGAGGTCGATCGGCCTCGACATCGCGGGGGTCGACCTGCTCGTCCCTGACATTTCCTCGTCGATGCGCGAACAGGGGGGCGTCATCTGCGAGATCAACTCGCGGCCGGGGATCCGGAAGCACCTGTGGCCGGCCGAGGGATCCCCGCGCGACGTGATCGCACCGATCATCGACATGCTGTTCCCGCACGGGACGCCGAGCCGGATCCCGATCGCTGCGATCACCGGCACCGGGAGCACGACCGCGACGGCGCACCGGTTCGCCCAGCTGCTCTCCGGCGCCGGCGCGACCGTCGGGCTCGCTGCAAGCGACGGCGTGTACATCAGCGGGCGGCGGACGGACGGCGGCGGGCTGGACGGACCGTCGGCAGCTCGCCTGCTGCTGCTCGATCCCGCGGTCGACGTCGCCGTGATCGAGCTGCCGCCCGAGGACGTGTTGCGGCACGGGCTCGGCTTCGACTGGTGCGACGCGTGCGCGGTGATCGATGGCGGGGAGGCCTGCGCGCCGGAGCTCGCCGCGGCGATCCGCGTCGTCATCGGCGCCACCCGCCGTTCGGTTGTGCTGTCCGCGGACGACGAGAGATGCCGTGCGCTCGAGTCGAGCGGGGACGCCCGTCTGCGGCGCATCGACGCGGGCAGCCGGGAGTCGGCCTACGCCGACGCGCTGGCGCTGTGGTGACGGCAGCCGGCTCGCTTTTCGTCGTCGGCGGCAAGGACGGGCGCAATGGCGATCTCATCCTGCTCGCCCGCTTTCTCGAGGTGTGCGGCGGATCGGCGGCGCGCGTGCTCGTGATCACGACCGCGTCCTCCGAGCCGGATCGCCAGGACCAGGAGTACGCCGAGGCGTTCTCGAAGCTGGGGGCCCGGAAGGTCTCGATCGTCCACCCGGCGCGGCGCACGGACGCGGACGACCCGGCGCTCCTCTCGGAGCTCGACCGCGCCGCCGGCGTGTACTTCAGCGGCGGCGGCCAGCGCAAGCTCGTCGCCACGCTCGGGGGGTCGAAGTTCCACGCGCGCCTTCGCGCGCGGCACCGCAAGGGGCTGCACGTGGGCGGAACCAGCGCGGGTGCCGCGGCACTGAGCAAGGTCATGATCGCGGGGGGCCACGAGCTGTCGAACGGTTTCGGCCTGCTGCCCGGCGTCATCGTCGATCAGCATTTCCAGCAGCGTCAACGGATGGGGCGCCTGTTCGCGGCCGTGATGCGCCACCCGCGGCTTCTCGGGTTCGGCGTGGACGAAGCGACGGCGGCCGAGATCGATCCTTCCGGGCGCGTCAGCGTCCTCGGGGCCGGCGCGCTGACCGTCGTCGACGGGTCGGAGCTGGTCCGCGGAAGTCCGGGCGCGCCGATGTCGTTCGCAGGCCTCCGTCTGCACAGCCTCGGGCAGGGATGGGGTTACAACCTCAGGACCCGTGAGGCGAAAAAAAGCCCTCCGGCGGGCCGTGTGGCGCGCCGGAGGGCCAAGTCAAGCTAGGGTCCGCCGGCGCGTCAGCGCGAACCCTTAACGCCGCGCACGCCGAGGCGATTGTTTCCATTGTTACTGTTTGTGTTGTCACCGCTCAGGGGACACGAACCGTCGTTGTTGGCGTCGTCGAGCAGGCCGCCCAAGCCGAGCATCGTGCTCCGGTCTTCGGTCGCGCACGCCGCGTTGCACAGGCCGATGACTCCGTCGACGCCGTAGTCCACGTCGTCGTGTGCCTCGTTGAGCAGGGCCGCCGTGCAGGCGCGGAGCATGATGCGTGCCGCGCCGAGAACACTGTTGCCGCCGTTGTAGCGGAGCGCGTCGTCCAGACTATCGTCGGCGAGCGACGTGAAGACGCTGCACCCGGTGAACACGTCACCGACCAGCTGCGTCGGGGTGAAGTCCTGCCAGTGCTCGTGGTGGTTCTTCCAGAACCCGGGAGTACAGCCCTCGCCTTCTTCCTCGTCCTGGCACTCGGCGCTGCAGCCGTCGCCGTCCGTGTTGTTGCCGTCGTCGCACTCCTCACCCGCGTCGAGGACGCCGTCGCCGCACTTGGACTCGATCGTGCACTCGGCGCTGCAGCCGTCGCCGTCGTCCGTGTTGCCGTCGTCGCACTGCTCGCCCTCGTCGAGGACGCCGTCGCCGCACTTCTCATCCTGGCAGTTGGCGCTGCAGCCGTCGCCGTCCGTATTGTTGCCGTCGTCGCACTCCTCACCCGCGTCGAGGACACCGTCGCCGCACGAGGGCTCGATCGTGCACTCGGCGCTGCAGCCGTCGCCGTTCGAGGTGTTGCCGTCGTCGCACTGCTCACCGGTGTCGATGTCGCCGTCGCCGCACTTTTCGTCCTGGCAGTCTGCGCTGCATCCGTCGCCGGTCGTGTTGTTGCCGTCGTCGCACTCCTCACCTGGGTCGAGGACGCCGTTTCCGCAGACGCTCTGCGCGTGCGTGTTCGGCGACCAAGCGAAGGCGAATCCAAGGACCAGCGCGAGTCCCAGGAACCATGTACAGCGATCGACCTTGTTCTTCTGCATCCGGGTGTCCTCCAGTATTGCCGTTAGGTCACCCCCCTGTGCCCGTAAGTACCGCGGTGATTCGGGAAGTCAAGTTAACTCCGGTTGCGCTTCGAGACTCCCGTGTAACACCGTCAATTCCTCGCCATCAATTTCTGGCACGCGCGCCGACGATTGCCGTCGCTCGCTCTCGGCCGTATACGCAGACCATGCCCGCAATTCGCAGGCACGCAGGCGGCACGATCCGGTCAGCGGTCCTGCTGGCGTTCTTGGCGTTCTCGGCCCGCGCGCAGGACGGGAATCTGTGCGACGTGGCCGGAGAATCCCCGGACATCATCGTGGGAGACATCACGAACCCGAGGCGCCTGGGTGAGCTCGGCGGCATCACGGCCTACTCGTTCCGCACCGATGCATGCAACCTGGGCACGTGCCAGGCCGACTGGATCAACACCTCGGATCGCCACCCCGTGATCGCGCAGAACTTGTTCCGTCTGAAGAACGGCCGTTTCGAGCAGATCGGGCAGGGCTGGCTCAAGCACAGCTTCGCCACGGTTCAGGAAACCCACTGCTCCGTGGACTGCACGCCGTCTTCGGACAACCAGCACCTGGGCGTCAACTGTTCCGACGCCTACACCTCCACCCTCAACGGCAACGGCCTGAGGATGGGTCCGAAGTTCGAGGTCAATCCGGTCACCGGCGTGTTCCCCTGGCCGCCCTTCGACTTCGGCAACGCCGGGCCCACGGTGATCTCCAAGCGGCTGCAGGCGCACAACGTCGACGTCGATCCGGCGCTGAACCCCGGCGCGACGTACTTCGTCGAGATCCAGTACGTCGCGCGGGACGATGCGGCCGGCGGAAACGCGCGCAACAACGCTTCCTATCGAAAGGCCTCCGTGGGAGCCCCGGTGCCCGGAGAATTCGCCTTCACGCTCCTCGACGAGACCCAGCGCAATCTGCCGGCCATCGAGGCCTGGCGTGCGGCGGATCCAGGCGTGCGGCTTTCGATGGTCGATGCGGACGGCCGGTTCTACGTCGGCGTGCGCGTGACGGATCTGGGCAACGGCACCTGGCGCTACGAGTATGCGATCCAGAACCTGAACTCCCACGAGGCCGCGCGGTCGTTCACGGTGCCGATCGCCGATGCGGCCCAGATCACGAACATCGGCTTTCACGACGTCGACTACCACAGCGGCGAGCCGTTCGACGGCACGAATTGGCCCGGCGTGCGCGACGCCGTGGCCGACACGTTGAGCTGGTCCACCGCCACGTTCCAGCAGAATCCGAATGCGAACGCGTTGCGCTGGGGCACGCTGTACAACTTCCGCTTCGACGCGAACCAACCGCCCGGGACCGCGGCGGCCGTGATCGGGCTGTTCCGCGGCGGGCTCGGTTACACCCAGGTCCTCGCGACGACGCTCGCGCCGCACGCGTGCACACCGGTCGCGTCCGTGGAGCTGGGGTGCACGGACGGCATCGACGACGATTGCGACGGTCTGGCCGATTGCGCCGATTCTGATTGCTGCACCGCGGCCTGCGAGGACGGTTTCGACGCCGACGGCGACCTCGTGGGCGGGTGCGATTGCAACGACGCGGACGCGACGGTTTGGTCGACGCCCGGCGAGGCGCGGAATCTCGTGGCCGTGCGGCAAGCGGGCACGACGCTGCTGTCCTGGACGCCGCCCCTCGACGGCGGTGCGACCGTCGTTGCGTACTCGGCCTTGCGCTCGACGAGCCCCTCGGACTTCGTCTCGCCCGCGGTGTGCCTTGTCCTGGCCGACCCGTCCCAGGCTGCGGCGACGGACGCACAGGCGCCGGCTCCGGGCGGGCTGTTCTGCTACCTGGTGCGGGCCGAGAACGCCTGCCCGGGCGGCGCCGGTAGGGGGCCGCTGGGCTTTGCCTCCACGGGAAACGAGCGGCCCGGCAGGAGCTGCCCCTGAGCGTGGACGCTGCGCGGGCACCGCGACGGTCCTCTGGACCGCGGATGGCCCTTGTCGCCCGCGCATACTGACGGTATGGGAGTGCGCATAATTGATTAGACGTTTCCGGAGCGCGGGGGTGATGACCATGAGGAGATTCGATCGATTTGGAACGATCGCTGTGCTCGCGTTTTCCACGGTGTGGGCGCCGGCGTTCGCGGGAAACGTAACCGTGGGGCAGTTTTACGCGGAGTTGGCGCGAGCGAAGCGTTTCGTGTCGGTGGATGCGTCCGCCACCGAAGCGCACCTCCGCGGTGCGGGGTTCAACCTGCCTCGCCTCGCGCTGGACAAGAGTCTCACCGAAGGTGACATGACCTCGATTTCTAATGCGATGGGCTTTGACGTCACGACGCGACAACCGTCGCGGCCGGTCAGCCAGTCGCTGCTGGACGCGTTCATGTCCAGCTTCGGCGGCGAACTCGGCACGGATCCGGGCAACAGCGGATTACGCAACGGCAACGGCAATGGCAATGGAAACGGAAAGGGAAAAGGTCACGACGGCAACGGCAACGGCAATGGAAACGGAAAGGGAAAGGCAAAAGGGCACGACAAGTCCAATTCCGTTCCTCTATGACCCGCTAGGAAGCCCCCTCGATCTCAAGGGCACGACGTAAGCGTCGCCGGGATCGCCCCCGCCGTTGCTTGTCCATAGGCGGACTCGCCCGAGCCGTTGGCTCCGACTACGAGGACGTACGAGTTGTCCTGCAGCGTCGAGATCGCGGTCACCGACCCGTCGCCCGGTGACGCGTCGCCGATCGCGCACACCGATCCGGCCGCGTCGTGATCGTAGGCGCCTGCGTGCAACGATCCCAGCGTGCCCGCGTAGACGTTGTACGTCGTCGCTCCCGCGGATTCCGAGAAATGCAGCTCGTAGCTCCCGCCCGATTTCGCGATCGTCAGGGGGACCGGCGAGCCCACCGGGGAAACCTCGGCGGGGCGCGCCGCGCACACGTTGGACTGCGTGTCGCACGCGATCGAGGAAGCGTTCGTGATCTCGACCTGGTCGAACCAGAACCCCTGCGCCGTGCCCTGCGTGCCGAGCGTCGAGCTGTCCGTCGAGAATCGCACCTCGATCCGGATCGGGATTCCCGCGAAGGCCGTGAGATCGAAAGTGGCCTGCGACCAGGCGAGCCGGTCGCCCGACCACCCCTGGAGGGTCCCGATCCCGTCGCACAGCGCGGGGTCGCTTCCGGTCGTGTTGTAGGGGACGCCGCTCGGGGCGATCACGGACTTGACGCCGTTCGTCGTGTTGACGACGCGCACGATCGCCCGGTCCCAACGGCTGGGAGCGCCGGCGTTCCCTTCGATGCTGAAGTTCACCCACATCGTCATCGTGCTGGGTGACCCGGGGGTGAGGATGGGGGAGACGATCGCGTCGCAGACGTTGTTCGCGCTCCTCGAGTGCAAGGACGAGGTCGTGGAGCCGGGAGCGCCGCCCGGAGCCGCCGTGAAGGTGCCGGTCGCCAAGGTCCAACCCGACAGCCCATCCTCGAATCCGAAAGCCAGCTGCCCGCTGGCCCCTTGCGCTTCGGCCGTCAGGTTGAGCGAGCGCGGAGCGGGGGCCGATTGGTCGGACATCGACGCGACGGTGAGCGGGATCGACTGATTGCAGGCCGCCGAGCTTCCATTCTCTCCGAGCCGGAGCTTGAAGGACGCCGCCTTCGATTGCCCGATCGCCAACGCGCCCAAGTCCTCCGGGACCGTGGGGACGATCTCGACGCCGGGGTGCGACGAGCTCACCGACGACACCCGCACGCCGGTCAGGCTCTGGTTGCCGTCGTTGACGAGATTCACCTGAACCGTGACCGTCTCGCAGTTGTCGGGGATCAGGTCGTGATCTCCGCTGTCGTCGACGACGGCCGCCGACCCCGCCTGGTACGCGACGTTTGGAGCGGTGACCGGCGTCGCCGTGGCGCAGTTGCTCTCCAGCGAATAGCAGGAATCGACGGTGACCGCCTCGACCTTGTACGAGTAGCTCCCCGCCGTCGTGAGCGGATCGGAATAACCGGCGCTGGGCGTCTCCCCGATCGAAACGAAGGTTCCGCCGCAGCCGTCGGTCGATCGATAGAGCCGGTATTTCGAGGCGCCCGCAAGCGCCGGCCAGGAGAGGTCCACGCGATCGGGGGCACCGGTTGCGACGATCGCGGGCGCCGACGCGAAGCACGCATTGACCGGAACGGCCATCGCGGCGATTGTCGCCAAGCCTCCCTTCGCGACCGTGAACGCGAAGGACGGCGTCATGTTGGCGGAAATGGTGTCGTTGTTCGAGTGGTAGCCGGGATTCGCGTCGGCCCCGTTGCAACCTCCGACGGCGTCGTTGAAGAAGTTCTCGGCGATCTCGATCGCACCCGTGCCGTGGTTCCAGAACGACGCGTGATCGGAGCGATCGGTCGCGGTCGTGGTCAGAAAATCGTGGCCCAGCCCCAAGGCGTAGCTTCCGATCGTCGTCTGGAAACAGCTCCCGACGTCGATCGACGCGGGAAGCGTTCCGGCGTGGATCTCGAAGCACCGGTCGCCGTTGCTGTCCCAGCCGAACATGTCCAGGTTGACCACGCCCGCGACCGACGCCAGCGCGTGATCGGCGGTGTAGGCCGCGCTGCCGAACAGCCCCTGCTCCTCCCCGGTGAAGAGGATGAGCCGGATCGTCCGCTGGAAGCGGTACTGGCGGAGAAGCCTCGCGGCTTCGAGAACGGTCGCCGAGCCGGTACCGTTGTCGTTGGCGCCGGGGGCCGAGGTCGACGAGCTGCCGCCTTGCCAGATGGAATCCAGGTGCGCCGAGAGGATCACCTCGTCCGTCGTCTGGCCGGGAATCGTCAGGACCAGGTTCTTGCCGGCAGGACCGGTCGTGAAAGGGTCTTCCTCGTAGTTGGCGCCGGTGAAGCCCCAGGCCTGAGCCTGCTGCTTGACGAAGTCGAACCCCTTCGCGTTCGCGGCACCCGCGAACATCGTCGCGGTGAAGCGCGTCGCGATCGTGTGGTTCGTCCCGCCGATGATGACCGGCTCGACCCCGGAGAGCTTCTCGATCCAATCCATCCACTGCGTCTGGCTCGTCTTGTCGAGAAGCCCCGCGATGATCGGCTTGCTCGTGCAGTCGAAGGCGACGAGCGATGCGGCCGGGCGCCCCCAGCCGTAGGCCTCGTGCCAAAGGCGGACGACGTGTTGCCCGAGGCGCGACAGGCGCTCCGCGTCCGCATCGTCGATGACGACGATGACGTCCCGGCCGTTTCGGTAGATCGTCTTCCAGTCGGGGGACGGCTCTTCGCCGTCGTGAAGCTCGATGAGATAGAGCGTCTCATCGTCGCGGACGTCTTCGAGGATCACTTCGAACGGGATGCCGAGCGCCGCCATGTCGGCCTGATACTCCCGGTCCCACTCGGCGAGGAAGAACGCCGCGGCCTTCAACGTCGTCTTCTCGTCGCGGGCCACGAGTGCCGCCTGCGCCGACTGGGGAATGACGACGAGGTCCTTCGGATCCTCCGCGCGCGGCCCGGTTCCAGCCGCGGTGAGAAGCACGAGACCCACGAGCACGATCCGGCACACCGATCTCATCGTCCCCCCCATCGTTGGAGCCGGAAGCATACGGACAAAGGCCCTCCCCAGCGGCCTTCCTGCGAAAACTACGGCGAATCTGCTTGACACAGGCTCGGATCGCCGAATAATTCGATCGCTTTATTATCACGCCAGCCACGCTGTGACTCCGCAATCGCAGGGGGGGGAATCGCAGAGAATGGCCCGGTGGTGCGGTGCGGGACTGTCCCAACAACCATGCCGGCTAGCGGTGTGGCCGCCCGACATCCACGCCTTCTTCCAGCCCCGTTTCCAGCACTCCGTCGCCACGTCGAGAGGACCCATCGAATGAACAGTCGAATCACATCCGCGCTTGGTTTGATCGCAATCTTCTTCCTGGCCTTCCAGCCCAGGACCGCCGTGGCGCTCGACGCCCCGAAACCCCAGGCGAACGCCTTGTCGACCAAGGAGTTCTTCAAGCCCGAGATGCGCATCAGCTCCAGCAACGTCGCACTCGATCAGGTCCTCGATGCGCTCCCGAACAAGAGCGCGTGGACCGGCTTCGCCGCCGCGTACGGGCAGCCGCAGGTCTACATCGACCCGCGCTCCGGTGCCGTGACGAGCATCGTCACGAGCATCCCCCTGATCCCCGGTGGGGGTGATGGGAATGCGCTGTCCTTGAAGGACGTCGGCTCGGCGCTGGGGCGCAAGGTCGAGAAGGTCGATCCGAAGATCGTGGGGGATCTGGTTCGCAAGTTCATCGTGAGCAACAGCGCCGTGGTCGGCATCGACCCGGCCCAGCTGGGGCCGGAACATGCGGTGCAGGTCAGCGAGACGATCTGGAACGTGCGGATCCCGCAGATCGTCAACGGCGTCCCCGTCCGGTACGGCCACATCGTCGCGGTCATCAACAGCGGCAACCTGATCCTGTTGGGGACGGAGACGTGGGGGAATGCTCTCGTCGACACCCAGCCCCGGATTACCGACGAGCAGGCGATGAGCCTCGGCTTCACGTTCGCGGGGGGCAAGGCGACGACCGACCAGCTCTGGAAGAAGCCCGACCTCGAGATCGTCCCGACCGCGCCGCAGGAGTTCCAGGCAGGTGAGGGGTTCTCCGGTCCGGTGGGGTCGGGCTATTGGCACCGGCTCGTGTGGGCCTTCGGCTTCCAGCGCAAGGGTGAGGACGGTCGCTGGGAGATCCTGGTGGACGCACACAGCGGAGAGGTCCTGTCGTTCGAGGACCAGAACCTCTACGAGACGAAGAAGGTCACCGGCGGCATCTACCCGCTCTCGGATACGGGCATCTGCCCTTCGAACGATCGGTGCGGCACGATGCAGCCGGACCATCCGATGCCCTATGCCGACACGGGGCTCGCGGTTCCCAACAATTTCACCAATAGCGCCGGGCTGTTCAACTACACGAGCGGCACGGTCACCACGCACTTCTCCGGGAAGTACGTCAACATCACGGACACGTGCGGTGCCGTGAACCAGACCGCCTCCGGCGACATCCTGATGGGTGGGGTGAACGGCGACCACGATTGTGTGGTGCCCGCCGGCACGTCGGCGGGAAACACGGCCGCGTCGCGCTCCGCGTTCTACGAGGTCAACAAGCTGATGGAGCAGGCGCGGGGCTGGCTCCCGGCGAATGCGTGGCTGCAGGCGCAGCTCCAGACGAACGTCAACATCGCCTTGACCTGCAACGCCTTCTACAGCCCGTCGGCCGGCACCATCAACTTCTACAAGAGCGGCGGCGGGTGCCGGAACACGGGCGAGATCGCCGCGGTGTTCGACCACGAGTGGGGCCACGCGATGGACGACAACGACTCGGGTGGCGCGCTGAGCGCCTCGTCCGAGGCGTACGCGGACATCGCCGCCATCTACAGGCTCCAGGCATCCTGCGTCGGCTACGGCTTCTTTCAGACCCTCGACGACGGTTGCGGGATGACCTCCGACGGCACCGGGTTCAACGCCAATGAATCGATCAACGGGGTCCACTGCTCCCTGGATTGCTCGGGAGTCCGGGACGCCGACTGGAACAAGCACGCGGACCACACTCCGGACACGCCGCAGAACTTCAGCTGCTCCCAGTGCAGCTCGGGAAGCGGTCCGTGCGGTCGCCAGGTGCACTGCGACGCGGCGCCGGCTCGGCAGGCCGCCTGGGACTTGGTAGCCCGCGATCTGACCGCGGCCCCGTTCAATCTGTCCCAGAACGACGCCTTCCTGGTCGGGAACAGGCTCTTCTACCAGGGCAGCGGCACCATCGGGAACTGGCACGCGTGCACCTGCCCCAGCACCTCCGACGGTTGCGGCGCGACCAACGCCTACATGAGCTGGCTCGTCGCCGACGACGACAACGGGAACCTGGTCGACGGCACGCCCCACATGACGGCGATCCACGCCGCCTTCAACCGGCACAACATGGCCTGCGCGACGCCGACCCCGCAAAACAGCGGCTGCGCCGGCGGACCGACGACCGCCCCGAACTTGACCGTCGCCACGGGGAGCAACTCCCTCAACCTGTCGTGGAGCGCCGTGCCCGGCGCGACGACCTACCGGGTCCTGCGCTCCGAAGGGTACGCGGGCTGCGATTTCGGAAAGGCCTTGATCGCCACCGTGGCGGGGACGAGCTACACCGACCCCGACGTGGCGAACACCCGTACCTACAGCTACGTGGTGCAGGCCGTCGGTACCTCGCCCAGCTGTTACGGTCCCGGCAGCACGTGCGTCCAGGGGACGCCCCAGCCCTGCGCCGGCTCGATCTCGCTGACTCAGAGCCTGTACAACTGCGGCGGGGCGCCGCTGAACATCACCTTGGTGGACGGCGATCTCACCGGCGCCGGGTCGCAGGCCGTTTCGATCAGCTCGAACACGGAGCACGGGCCCGAGAATCTGGTGCTGTCGGAGAATCCGGCCAACTCCGGAGTCTTCACCGGAACGTTCGGAACCACCACGAATGCCCCGACCCTTGGCGACGGGGCGATCTCGATCTCCGACGGGGACACGATCGCGATCGACTACCTCGACGTCTCGTACTGCGGCGTACCGAACTTCCCGGTGTCGAAGTTCGCGGCCGTGGACTGCTCGGGCCCGATCATCTCGAACGTCCAGCTCACGAACATCACCGGTAACAGCGTCGACGTGACGTTCGACACCAACGAGCCGACCAACGCAACCGCCTTCTTCGGCACGACGCCGCCCCCGAGCGGTTCCGTGACGAACCCGACGCTCTCGACCTCGCACACCGTGCACCTCGCGAACCTGACCGGCTGCACCGCGTACCTGGTTTCGGTTCAGGCGACCGACCCGGCCGGCAACGTCGCAAGCGACAACAACGGCGGCGCCTACTACGGGTTCGTGACGTTGGCGAACGTCACGCCCACGTATCCCTACACCGGCCCGCCGGTGGCGATTACGGACCTGACGACGGTGATCGCAACCATCACGGTCGCCGAGGCGAAGATCATCCAGGACGTCAACGTCAAGATCGGCAATATCACCCATACCTACGACGGCGATCTCGACATCTTCCTGATCGGCCCGAACGGCACGCGCGTGGAGCTGACCACGGACAACGGGAACCAGCAAGCCAACTTCGTCAACACCGTGTTCGACGATCAGGCTGCGACGTCGATCACCGCGGGTGCGGGGCCGTTCACGGGGTCGTTCCGGCCCGAGGGGCTCCTCTCGACCCTCAACGGGATCCCGTCCAACGGCACGTGGACGCTCGAGATCACCGACGACGCGAACGTGGATACCGGCACGCTCACCGCGTGGGAGATCCAGCTCACGTTCCCGGCGGAGCAGTGCCCGACGGTCGGGCAGGTGACCCTCGACAAGGCCTCGTACAAGTGCACCGAGACCCCTCAGATCCACGTCGTGGACTTCTCGATCCTGGGCGCCGGCAGCCAGCCGGTCTCGATCGCTTCGCCGACCGAAGGTGCCGGCGAGACGGTCGTCCTCGCCGAGACCCCGGCGGGGTCCGGGAGCTTCATCGGGAGCATCCCGCTCACGACGGCTCCGGCCTCGACCGGTAACGGCGTCCTCTCGATCACGGACGGGGACACGATCACCGTCACGTACATCGACGCGGACGACGGATACGGCGGGTTCAACATCCCGAGAACCGACACCGCGGTCATCGATTGCAGCGGGCCCGTGATCACGAGCGTCCTGGCGACGAACGTCACCGGGACCGCCGCGGACCTCACGTGGACGACGAACGAGCTTTCCAACTCGCAAGCGTTCTACGGGACCTCGGCGCCGCCGTCGACCCCGGTGTCGTCGGCATCCATGGTGACGAGCCACTCGCTGCACGTGAGCGGGCTGGTTCCGTGCACGCCGTACCTCTTCTACGTCGGGTCCACCGACGCGACGAACAACTCCAGCGTCAACAACAACGGGGGCGCCTACTTCAGCTTCACGACCGCCGCCGACAACCAGCCGGTGTTCACCTACAGCGGCCCCGCGGTGGCCATCCCCGACAACAACGCCACGGGCGCCACTGCCTCGATCGCGGTGACCGACGTCAAGGAGGTCCTGGACGTCAACGTGCTGGTGAACGTCGCCCACGTCAACGCCGGCGATCTCGAGCTGTTCCTGGTCGCCCCGAACGGAACCGAGATTCCGTTGGCGCTCCGTCGCGGCGGAACGGGAGACAACTTCACGAATACGCTGTTCGACGACGCGGCCACGACCCTGATCTCCGCGGGCGTGGCACCGTTCACCGGCAGCTTCAAGCCGGAGGCGCCGCTGGCGGGTGTCAACGGCATCCTCTCCAACGGGACGTGGGCACTCAAGGCCAAGGATCGCGCCGCGGCCAACGTCGGAACGATCACCTCGTGGCAGCTGCGGCTGACCTACCCGGTGCTCGCCTGCAACGCTACCTACGTCCAGGAGGCCTCGCACTCCGTGGCCGAAAGCTGCGGTGGCGGCGGGTCGAACTCCGTCGTCGATCCGGGCGACGATCTCTCGATCCCGGTGCAGGTGGCGAACACCGGTTATGCCGGCGCCACGGGGGTCGTTGCAACGCTCTCGACGACGACTCCGGACGTCACCATCGTCGATGGGACGACGAGCTACGGCTCGATCCCCCTCGGCGGATTCAGCTTCGGCGACGGACCGTTCCTCGTGCAGGTCGGAAGCGGGGTGCCCTGCGGCACGTTGATCACCTTCCAGCTGAACGTGACGGCGAACGAAGGCTCGTGGCTCGACTCCTTCACCGTGCAGGTGGGGGTCCAGCCGATCGCACAGACGAACTACCCGTCGACCGATACTCCGAAGCCGATCCCCGACGTCCGGACGCCTCCCACCCTGTCGTCGATCGTCATCGCGAGTACCGGCGTCGTCTCCGACGTCAACGTCACCCTCAATATCACCCACACCTACGACGCCGATCTCGACATCTTCCTGATCGGCCCGAACGGCACGCGCGTGGAGCTGACCACGGACAACGGGCCCAGCGGCCAGGGCTTCACCAACACCGTGTTCGACGATGAGGCGGCGACGTCGATCACCGCGGGCACGGCGCCTTACACCGGTTCGTTCCGGCCCGAGGGGCTGCTCTCCAGCCTCGACGGGATCCCGGCCAACGGCACGTGGACGCTCGAAATCACCGACGACGCGAACCTCGACTCCGGGACCCTGAACTCGTGGTCGCTCACGATCACGAACCCGGCCGGTGCGTACCAGTGCACGACCTGCAGTCTCGCGCCTCCGGGAGAGGCCACGCAGCTGCTGTTCACCTCGAAGACCTCGGTCTCGTGGTCGGGAGCGGCGGGAGCCAGCAACCACTACCTCTACCGCGGTGCGGCGGCCGATATGACGAAGCTGCTCGACGCCAGCATCGACTCCTGCGAGCGCGGATCGACGGTGGGCTCGTCCATGACGGGCTTGACCGAAGTGCCGGGTCTCGCCACATTCCAGTGGTACCTGGTCCGCGGCCACAACGGCGTGGGGTACGGATCGGCGGGCAACGCGTCGGCCGGACCACGCATCCAGAACGCGGGTGGAGTCTGCCCCTGATTCGATCGATTCCACCCGGATCCATCGTCTAGCTCACGCCCCGCCCCCCAACAGGGGGGCGGGGCTTTTCTCTTTCTTGCGGTAGCGTGCGCCGCGAGGGACACGTTGCAGCCGCAGACGAAGTCGGAAACCACGATGTGCGCCGCGCTGTTCGTCCTGGCGGCGGTGGTCCATCTGCTGTTCCTCGCTGGGACGGTGGACCGCGATCTGCCGTTCAGCATCTTCTACTACGGGGACAGCCGCATCTACCGCGAGTTCGCCCTCGCGCTCCTCCGCGGAGATGTCTTCGACCAGGGCCTCCCGCTCCACCCGCCCGCATTCGCCTACGTCCTCTCCTGGGTCATCGGGTGGGTGGGGGAACGACCGGCCGTGGTGCGATCCCTGCTCTCGATCGCCGGCGCGACGGTGGTGCCGCTGACCTACCTCCTCGGCCGGCGGCTCTGGAATCGCTCCGTCGCCGTCGTCGCGGCGCTGCTCGCGACGTTCTCGTTCGGACTGTGCGTGGCGTCGGTGGCGGCGAACACCGAGACGATCTACATCCCCTTCCTCGTCGCGCAGGCGCTGCTGCTCGTCCTGCTCGGCGACGCGCTCGCGGCGGACCGGAGGAGGACCGCCGCGATCCTCGCGACGGGAAGCGGCATCCTCCTGGGGCTCGGCGCGTTGACCCGGGCGGAGCACCTCGGGCTCGTCGCGGTCTTCCCCATGGCCTTGGCGATCGGCTGGCCGCTGGTTCCGAAACGCCGCGTCGCGGCCGCTGCGGCGGGCATCGCCGGAGTCGGGCTGCTCGTGATCTTCCCTTGGACGATCCACAATCACCGCGCTCTCACCCGGATCAACGCGGCGACGCCCGCCCCCGCCGAGCCTCTCCCCACCTGGGTAGCCGTCTCCGGGTCCGGACCGCTGAACTTCGCGCTCGCGAACAACGCGCGCGCCGACGGCACGTTCCGACCAGAGGCGCTCGTCGAACAAATGGGCGGCGGGCGCTTCGATCTGCAGGATCCGGCCCAGGTCGATCTCTACCTGCACGGTTACCGGCGCGGATGGTCATTTCTCTTGGGCGAGCCGCGGGCCGCGGCGTCCCTCCTCGTCACGAAGATTGCGCTTGCCTCGGAGGCGCACGCGCTGGGATTCGGCCTCTCGAATTGGCCGGGAGGTCTCGCAGGCACCCGCCGCCCGGTCGACGTCTTCACGCCGGATCTCAATCTCTGGAAGCCGGTCTGCTGGATCCTTCTGGGCGCAGGGATCTGGGTCTCGCGGCCGATCCTGCGGCGCGGGGCGATTCTCTGGCTCGTGATGGTCTTCGGTGTCGCGGTGACGCTGGCGGCGTACGGGTACGCGCGGCTCTTCTTGCAATCCGCTCCGTTCCTGTTCCTCTTTCAGGCCGCGGCGATCGTGGCGCTCGTGTCGCGGCTGCGTGCCCCCGCAGCGCTGCGAGCCGCCGTGCTCGCCGGCGCCGCCCTCGCGGCGGCGCTCACCCTGGAGCTTGCCGTTGCCGCGGCGCATCCCCGGAACTTCCGGGCCACGGGAAGCGTGGACCCCATGACGGGAAAGCTCCTGCAGGACGCCGCGGTCAATCTCGTGCCCGTCCCCTGAGAAAAGGTCTCAGACACCTTTCGCCAGGGTCAGCGCGAAGTTGGCGTGCGTCCATCGGTCCGCGACCGCGAAACCGGCGGCACGGAGCAGCGTGTCGACCTCGTCGAGGCGGTACTTGTACGAGCTCTCCGTCCAGATGGTCTCGCCCGCGCCCATCGACAGCGTCACGTTCGCCTTCCGCACGCGGACGGTTTGCGGCCGGGCACTGACGAGGTGCATCTCGACTCGGGACGCCGCGGCGTTCCACACGGCTCGATGGGAGAAGGCGCTCACGTCGAAGTCGGCGTCCAACTCGCGATTGATCCGGACGAGGAGGTTGCGGTTGAACGCCGCGGTGACGCCGAGCGGATCGTCGTACGCCAGGAGGAGCTCGGCCTCGGGCTTCACGAGATCCAGGCCGATCAGCAGGAAGTCGCCGGGCGCGACGCACGCGCGGATGTGGCGCAGGAACGTCTCGGCGTAGGGCCGGTCGAAGTTCCCCAGGTTGGACCCCAGGCACAACACCACGGTCCGTCCCGGAGCGCGCCACTCGGTCGCGAACGCGGCGAGCCCCTCCTCGTAGCCGGCACGATGGGGAACGAGCCGGAGCCGGGGATGGACCTCGAGCGCGCGGGTCGCGGCGTCGAGCGCTTTCTCGGACACGTCGATGAGGTGGGTGGTCACGCTGTGGCGGAAACGGGCCGCGGCCACGAGGGTCGCGAGCTTGAGGCCGCTACCCGGTCCCAGCTCGACGAGCGAGGTCAGCGGCTCGACGTGCGCGAGGATCTCCCCGCGGTGCGCCTCAAGGAGGGCGAGCTCGGCGCGCGTGATCGGGTACCACGGGAGCTGGCAGATCGCTTCGAAGAGGGCCGACCCGAGGTCGTCGTACAGATAGTAGGACGGCAGCTGCCGCGGCGTGAGCGACAGGTAGTAGCCGACGTCCTTGGCGAAATGCCTAGGGTCGGCTGGCTTGGTTTCTGACGCAGCGGAATGTCGCATAGACGTAGGGGTAGCGCGCTCGGAACCAATTGCGAAACGTCGGCCGCAAGAGCTCGCGCGCCGTTGCGGGCGATGCACCTTTCATCACGAAATGCTCGCCGTCGAAGAAGTCCGCGGAATACTCGGGGTAGGACGCCATGGGCCGAAACCCGGGAAACGGGGCGAAGATCGAGCCGGTCCACTCCCACCCGTTTCCGACCAGATCCTCGATTCCCCACGCGCTGGCACCGGACGGGTGGCTGCCGACGGGCTCGGGCTCCCAGCTCGAGAAGTCGAACACGCCCCTGTGTGCTGTGGGCGCGTCCGATCCCCAGGGATAGGGCCGCTCTCCGTCGGGCGCACCGTAGGCCGCGCGCTGGAACTCGGCTTCCGTGGGCAGTCGCGTCCCGCTCCACCGCGCGAAGGCGGCGGCCTCCGCCAGGCTGACGTACACGGGCCAGGTGAGCGGCAACGGCACCCGTTCGAACATGCCGCGCCAGAACCAGGTGCCCTCCTCCGATTCCCAGAACAGCGGGTGCGTCCGGCCCTCGGTCTTCAGCCATCGCCAATCTTGCGGCGCCCACCACTGCTCCGACCGGTAGCCGCCGGCGTCCACGAACTCGAGGAACCGCCCGTTCGTGGCGTCGTGGCGCTCGATCGCGAAGTCCGGGACCTCGGCCGTGCATCGTGGGAACTCGTTATCCCAGCCGAACGGGATCGACTCCGGATCCGTTCCCAGCGTCGCGATGCCCCCGGCACGTCGATCCACTCGGTTCCGGATGCGCCGCCCGCGACGCTCACCGTGTAGGAGCGCGGCCGCTTCTTGTCGGCGAAGGGCAGCCGATGCCACATGTAGAGGAGGGTCTCCTGATGCATCGCCTCGTGCTCGAGCACGGTGAAGACCGCGTCGGCGCAATCGGCGTGCTCCATCAGGTCGATCAGCTGCCGGTCCACCTCGTCGGCGAAAGACAGCACGTCCTTGCGAGCGGGCCACGTCATCTCGACCGGCGTCGCGCTCTCGTCGGGATCGATGCCGCGGGCGAAGAGCGTTTCGAAGCGCGCGTCGATGCTCGGGCGGCCCAAGGCTCGCTTGGCCAGCGTGTTGAAAGCGAACGCCGGCAGATGCCCCTCGTAGAACGCGATGGGGTGACGCCACGCGATCGGCCGCCTGTAATACGCCTCGTCGCTGACGAGATCGAAGAGGGCACGCGATCGGCCGCGGTTGCGCCGGTACCGCTCGACGATCGAGCTCCTGGAGAGCGCTGCGCCTGTAACGATCATCCTTCGACGTCCTCACCGACCATGGTGCTCTCGCGCTCAGTATTCGGCCAGGACGTCGTCGGCGTAGCAGTACAGCCATCTTTCACCCGGCTCCGCGGAGCACGCCACGGCATGTTGCGAGCTCGCCGCATGGCGGCTCGCGTGCCGGTTCGGCGAGGAATCGCAGCACCGGGTTCCACCACACGTCTGACAGGTACGCAGGTGCACCCATTGACCGCCCATCTGCACGCACTCGTCGCACTGACGTTTCCTCGCGTGGACGAGCTTCTCGACCGCTTCGATGTGACCGCACGCCCCTTCAAGATTCATCGTCGGACCTCATCGAAGCGTGCGTTGAACGTTGAGCGCCCCCTCCTGGGCCGCCTCCTCCGGAGTCTTTCCCTGCTGGCGCGCGACAATGTAGGCGGCGTACCACGCCGACCAGTGGTGCTTCGGAGCGGTCGGCTCGTACTTGCCGTGGCCCGCCTCGGCGTCTTGCAGCAGGTCGGTCAGCGTCGCGACGTCGAGGTTGCTGAGCCCTCGCCCGGGAAGGCGCGTCTTGATCTCCTGGAGGAGCCAGGAGTTGCCGTCGGGATCGTTGAAGGACGCGTACGTTCCGTACGATCGACCGCTGGGCTCGGGGCCAGGCACGGGTGGTCCCCCGAAGCCCGCGAAATGGAACGCCTCGCTCACCTGCGCGCCGCGGCCCGAGAGATCCTTGCGTGCGGCTTCGATATTGGACACCACGAGATAGAGGTTCTTGACCGAGCCCGGCGCTGCCGTCGTGACCTTGTTGCCGAATTGGACGGAGCACGGCGAGCCGGGCGGCGTCAGCTGCACCCCGCGCCAGCCATCGACGCCGGAGAAATCGGCGTCCATCCTCCACCCCAAACCCTCGTAGAAGCGTTTGGAACGATCGACGTCGGATACGGGAAGGACGACGACCTCGAGCTTCAGATCGATCGGTGTGCTGCTCATTGTGGCCTCCATGGCTGCTCCGGCGACACCTCCGCCGAGACACACGATGTCGAAATCCAAAGGCAACCCGTAGGTGCAGCATGCGCCGCCCGCCTGCGGGTTTCAATAGCGCCTTTGTGCCGGTTCGATTACCGTTACAGACGGTCGCGCCCCTACGAGGTGGGCAAGGGCGTGGGTGCCGTGAGCTCGGATTCGAGCACGCCCCCTTCGGTAGCCTCGCGCTCCGCGGCGCGGCTCATCGCGGCCATGCACGGACTCAACGTGGCGTAGCAGCCCGCCGCGATCCACAGATTGGCCGAGATCCCGAAATGCATCGAGATCAGCACGGCGACCGCCGAGCAGAGCACGCCGAAGACGCCGTTCAAGGCCCAGTACCACGGCGTCTCCGCTTCGCCCCGGAGCTGAACCTGGCGCATCCCGAACGGGAAGAACACGCCCATGAGCGTGCCCAGCGGGACGATCAGCGCCAGCGCGGCGGCCGCCTTCAGCGGCATGGAGGAGGTCGCGAGCTGGGGGAGCAGGACCGGAAACGCCCAAGACGCGACCAGGATCGCGGCGGCCATCGCCGCCGGCAGCAGGTGACGGGACAGCCTCGCCATCGGGAGGCGATCGCTCAAGAAGCTCCCGCACCCCGCGCTGGCGATCATCCCGAACAGGAGGACGCCCAGGGCGTACACCGGGTGTCCCAAGAAGACCGAGAGCCTCTGGAGGAGCGCGATCTCGACCAGCATGAAGCCGGCACCGATCAAGGAGAAGTAGGCGGCGCCGGATCTCGAAGTGGCGCGCCCGCGGGAGAGGCGCCGGCGGAGCGCGAGAGGAGCCACCACGGTGGCCGCCGTCAAGACGGCCAGACAACCGACGAGAGCTAGGAGCGTCACCGTGGCCGTCAGGTTCCCGCGCACGACGCCCTGCGTCGCCGCGAACGCCTCGGGCAGCCGGGAGAGCCGCAGCATCTGGAAGAAGTAGGGTCGCTCGTCCGTCGGCGGCTCGTAGTTGAGTGTCGCATCGGCGATCGTGGCCCGAAGCTCCTCCCCGGAGCGGGCCGAGACGATGCCGCGCAGCATCGGATCTTCCGGGGGAGCGTCCGGGACGACGGGCAGTCCGAAGCCGAGCCGGGAAACGGTCTCGTGAAGCCGCTGCAAGTCGTCCGCGCCGAACGGGGTTCGCGAGACGAGGGTCGTGGCGATCCGGCCCGACGTCACCATCGCCAGGTGGCGGCGAGGCTCTTCGACGCCCATCTCGAGCAGCGTGGCGACGGCCAAGCTCGCGACCCTCCCGGTCTCGCCGAGGTTTTCGGGGCTGTACCAGCGCGACACGGTGAAGATGCCGTCGTCGTCGAGGCGCGCCAGGATCGTCGTCCACGCTTCGACGGTGTAGAGCGCGTTCTCCGAGAGGCTGAATGCTCCCGCGCCGGTGGCCGCCCAGGTGTCGATCAACGACATCTGCACGACCGCGAAGCGCTCGGTCGAGCGGGCCAGGTAGCTGCGCGCCTCGTCGACGACCAGGCGCGCGCGATCGTCGCGGGCGACCCCGGCGAACGCACCGAACTCGTTCTGGAGGAGGTCGATGAAGATCGGGTTGACCTCGACGCCGACGACGCGCTGATGACCGAACAAGAGAGCGCTCTGGACGTCGCGCCCGCCGCCGACCCCGATGATGCAGGCTCCGCCGCCCGGCCGCAGCTGATAGGCGACGTTGGTCACGTCCCAGGCCAGGTGGGCCAGGTCGTCGGGAGCCGACCACCGGCGGATGGAAGTACCCGCGTCCCCGTCGATGCTCATGTAATGCTGCGGCATCGGCGCCGGGAAAGGCATGAGCGGGCTCGGCCCCCACATCTGGGGTGTCGCCCAAACTTCCTCGGAGACGCTGACGCGGGAGAAAGAATTCCACCGAACGTCCAGCTGGACGGACCGGTTCTCGCGCCTCCCCTTGACGAACAGCGGAGCGATCCCGGGGTGGCCGAGGCCGTTGGCCACGGCCAGCAGGGTCAGGAGCGCGGGGAGCCAAGCGGCCGCACGGCGCTGCGGGTGGCTCGGCGCCGCGAAGGCACACGCCGCCGCCGCCCCCACCGCTCCGAAGAGGATGATGAGGCTGGGAACGCCGACGACCTCGAGGCCTGCGAGCACGGCAAGGCAGGCGAGCGACGCTCCGATCAAGTCGCTGGCGTACAGCTTCCCGATGGGGAGGGCGGAGCGGGTGAGCACCGCCGAGATCGCGATCCCCGAGAAGTAGAACGGGAGCGCGCAGAAGAAAGTCGCTCCGAGAAGCGCGACCGCTCCCACCGCGGTCCCGGCACCGCCGAGCGGGAGAAGGCAAAGCGCGATGAGGCAGAGCGGCGTGACGATCGCGAAGCCGATGCAGGCGCTCGCAACGCCGGCGCTCGGGTCACCCTTCGGGAACCGCTCGGGCCGAAGGTAGACGGAGACCGCTCCGGCGGTCATGCCCAGCATCGCGGTCGAGATCGCGAAGAAGGCGAGGTGGTACCAGGTCACGACGCTGAGCAGGCGCGTCAGCGCGATCTCCAGGCCGAGCGTGGCGAACGCGATGAGGAAGGTGCCGCCGTAGACCTTCCGCGTCGCCATGTCGTGACAATCTTCTAGTCGCGCAAGGAAAGTCAAGGCAGGCGCGAAAAGGGGGCTGCCCCCCCGGGTGCTAGAACGGAAAATCTCTGACTTTGGGGTCACCACCGTGCAGAATGCGGTCGATGACGAATTTCGCCGCCGCCCTCGCCTGTGGCCTCCTCGCCGGCGCAAGCCATGCCGCTCCGGCGACCCCTTCGCCCCTGCCCGAGGAGAACGACCAGCTCACGATCGAGCACGAGCAGGTGATGCAGCCGTGGACCGGCGATCTCGACGGGATGGTCGATCGCAAGGTCATCCGCGTGCTGACGGTCTACAGCCGGACCTTCTATTTCATGAACAAGGGAGTGCAGCGCGGCACGACCTACGACATGTTTCGCCAGTTCGAGACGGACCTGAACGCGAAGCTGGCCCGGAGCAAGGCGCTCAAGAACAGGCACGTCAAGGTTCAGGTCGTGTTCGTTCCGATCCCCCGCGACGAATTGCTCCAGGCGCTCATCGACGGCAAGGGTGACATCGCGGCGTCCAACCTGACGATCACAGAGGACCGCCGGAAGCTCGTCGATTTCTCGAAGCCGGCGTACCGCAACGTTTCCGAGGTCGTGGTCTCGGGGCCGGACTCGCCGCAGGTGACCATCCTCGAGGATCTCGCGGGGAAGGAAGTCTTCGTCCGGCCCTCCTCCAGCTATCACGAGAGCCTGACGACCCTCAATCAGCGCCTCGCCTCCGAGAAGAGGGCTCCGATCGTCATCAAAGACGCG
>Ga0137436_1000141_pt1 | contig 23629 bp, 21 predicted proteins | sample EasRivERMGT119_2_FD_102328 | JGI IMG/M metagenome (GOLD analysis project Ga0137436, IMG submission 102328) | Soil microbial communities from meander-bound floodplain in the East River, Colorado, USA - East River MetaG ERMGT119_2 | ecosystem: Environmental > Terrestrial > Soil > Floodplain ...
CCGTCATTCCGGCCACGTCGCGAAAGCGACGTGAGCCGGAATCCAGAGACTTTTCAAGACACTGGATTCCCGCTTTCGCGGGAATGACGGGAGCGTATTTATGCCGCGAATCATTGACTCAGGACACTGCCGACTGTTCATCCGCCTTCTGCCCACGCGCTATTTCCTGCGGTGCATATCGCTGAACTTGGACAGTTCCCAGGGCCGGATGGCGAGCAGCATGTTCATTCCGGTGCACTCCTCGAACGGCCGTCGCATGTCGTCGTTGTGCGAGTCGGCGAACTCGTTCGCGACGCGGCGCAGGCGCACCAGCATCGCCTCCCGGGAGGATTTCGAAAGCCTTCCGGTCACGAACAGCATCATCTCGTCGGGGCCGTCGAAGCGCGTGCGGAAATACTCGTTCTGCGCCTGGGTCTTGAAGAACTGCTGAATCGGCCCGTCGGGCAGCCAGGAAAAAGTGCGCGACAGCAGCAGGCGGTAGCGATTCCCCGGCAGGAGCCGGATGATGCCCAGGCGATCCAGGCGCACCAGGAGCCGGATGCACTCGGCCTCCGAGAGGGTGTAGGTGCGGGTGATTTTCTCCATCGGCCACTGGTTCAGCACGCGCAGCGCCACGAGCATCATCTTCTTGTCGGAAATGATGGCCTTTTCCTGCTCCGGGGTGAGCCGCGAGAGCAGCCGCTGCCGCCTCTCAAGGGAGCGGGCGAGGTCCGCGAACTCGAGACCGGCGAGCTCCAGCACCTGGTCGAGCCGCTTCAAGGTGAAGTCCTTGCGCGAGAACATGCGCTTGACGCTCGCCTCGCTCATGGCGAGGGCGCGCGCCACGGCCGCGTAGGTCACGCCCTGCGCCCTGAGCTCCTGCTTGAGCGTGTCGATCAGTGCTGCGCTTGCGCTCATGTCGTTTCCTCCTGTCGCCCAAAAAGTATCACCTGGCGATACCCCAGGTCAAAGCCCGCACTACCTTGCACGCGGCGCTTGGCGCGGGCCGGGATCGTCCCGATCATGGCACGCGTTGCGGGCGCATTCGTGCCGGGATGCGACGACCGGGTTCCGGCTGAACCGGGAGGGATGCGCCCGCAGCGTCGGCCCGAAGGGCCCTGCTACCGAAGGAGACGCGAATCGTGGAACTTATCATCAGTGCACTACAAACCTTTGCGGTCCTGTTTCTCGCTTGGGGGGTATACCTTGCGACCCACCGCGAATCGCTGCCTTCGGACACGCCGGAGCCGACATCCGCCGCACCCGCTCGCGGCTTCTGGAGGCAAAGCGCCGCGCTCGCGGACGATAAGCCCACCGCGCGGATACACAGCGGCTCCGCGCACTAAGAGAGCTCGAAGGCCGCAGGGACGCGGGTTCGCTGCGGCCTTTTCGCGTCTTGCCGCGGGCGCCCTTGACGGCAGGGGGTGTGCAGCCGCACAGTGCACGCCACGGTGATCGGAGCCTGAACAATGGGTACGGTCTTCATCTCGTACTCTTCGGAGCAGGGCGAAGCGGCGACGCGCATCGAGCTGTCGCTCAAGGGGGACGGGCACTCCGTATTTCGCGACCGCTCGTCGCTGCCGCCGGGCGAGTCCTTCGACGCGCGCATACGCACAGCGATCGAGGAAAGCGATCTGTTCATCTTCCTCATCAGCCGCGAGTCGATCGCGCAGGGGCGTTACACGCTCACCGAGCTCAAATTCGCCGAACAGAAGTGGGGGCACCCGGCCGGGCATGTCCTCCCGGTGTTCGCCGACGCGACGCCGAAGGACGCCGTTCCCGCATTCCTCCGGGCGGTCACGATGTTGCGGCCGCGCGGCAACCTCGTGGCCGAAGTCGCCGCCGAAGTGGACCGCATGACCGCGCCGTGGTGGCGGCGGATGCTCCAGCCGCGACGGCTGGTGCCTGCGGTCGTGGCAGTGCTCATCCTTGCCGGCGGCGCGTGGATGGGGCTGCCCTCCTATCTCGAACGCCGCGAGCAGACCGCCCAGGCGGGGGTGCTGGTGAAGCAGAGCCAATCGCAGGCCGACTCCGGGGACTACGCGAACGCGTGGAAGCTTCTGGAGCAGGCGCTCGCCGTCGCACCCGCGTCCAACGAGGTGTTCGAGGCGCAGGAACGGCTCGCCATGAAGTTGCTCCGGGGTGCCGGCGTCAACCTTGGCGGCAGCAGGGGCTACTTCGAGGACCTCGTCAACAGGATGTTGCCGGTGCTGTCACGCGGCGCGTCCGGGGCGAAGGGTGAGCGCCTGGCGAACCTCCTCGCCCACATGGGATGGGCAGACTACCTGCGCGAGCGTGCCGGAGTCGGAGGGCTCGACCCCGCGCAGCATTACCGCCGCGCGCTCGAGGTCGATCCGCGCAACGTCTATGCGCACGCCATGTGGGGCTTCGAAGCCCTGAAAAGGCGCGGCTCTCCCGCAGCCGTCGCCGAGGCAAAGCAGCATTTCTCGGCCGCCCTCGAATCCCGGCGGGAACGCGAGTACGTCCGGACCCTGCAGGTCTCCGCGCTGCTACAGACGTATACAAACGCGTGGATCGAGGACCCGGAGCGGGAAAACGAGGCAATCCGGGTCGCGAACGATATGCGGATCGACGGCGAGACGAGGCCCAAAGGCTGGGGGCCGCGTTCGTTCAAGGGGAAGCTGTGGAGCGTCTACCACTTTGGCATCGAAGGCGAGGAGAAACCGCCACGTTTCCTCGCCGCGCTGCCCCCGGCGGAGCACCTCTCCCTGTTTCGCTGGCTGTTCCCGGAGAACGAGCCCAAGGAGGGCAGCGAAGAGTACTGGTTGTTCCACTTCCGCTTCGTCCTCGCTCAGTTGCAGGAGCTTAGCGGCGATCGCAGCGGTGCGCTGGCGTCGTACCGCCTGCTGCTAAGCGAGCCCGCGATCAAGAGGTTCACCGGCAGGACGGGAATCAGGATAGTTGACGACGCCAAGGCGGCCATCACACGCCTCTCAAGCTAATCGCAAGAACAGGCGGACCTCAAGTTTCAAATGGGGATGCTATAAAGTCGCCGGGTGGATGCCATCGTCTTCGATCTCGGCAAGGTCCTGCTCGACTGGAACCCGCGCTACTTCTACGGGCAGTTTTTCGGCGACCCGCGCGCGCTCGAGCGCTTTCTCCATGAAGCCGTACCGATGGAGTGGGTGGCCGAGATGGACGCCGGCAAGCCCGCGAGCGTCGCGATCGCCGAGCGCCAGCGCCTCCTGCCCCATCACGCCGCGCTGATCGGCCGCTGGAGCGAAGGCTGGCCGCGTATGCTGCGCGGCGCGATCGAGGAGACGGTCGAGATCCTCGCCGGGTTGCGCGAGCGCGGGCTGCGTCTGTACGCGCTCACCAATTTCTCGACCGAAACCTGGCCCATCGCGCGCGAGCGTTTCGATTTCCTCGGCTGGTTCGACGACGTGGTGGTGTCGGGAGAACACGGTTTCGCGAAGCCCGACCGTCGCCTCTTCGAACTCGCGATCCGCCGCTGGGCCTTGGTCCCCGCGCAAACGGTGTTTACCGACGACAGGCTGGAGAACGTCGCCGCCGCCCGCGCCTTCGGCCTGCACGCGCTGCACTTCACCGGGGCGGCGAAGCTGCGCGCGGAGCTGGAGAAGCTGGGGCTTTTCTAAGGGGCGCGGGTCGCTTCCGGCCTCCCACCTGGGTGATCTTGTCCTGCACGCGCATGTCGAAGCGGGACACGTTCACCACCATGCGCTCGTGAATGCCGTCGCCGACCGTTGTCAGCCCGGGCGATGCGCAAGCGAAACCCGTTTGTGTGAGTAGTTCACAAGAATCGTGTGTAACACGACACGGAACGAAGCGTCGTCTGCTGCCAGACTGGCTCGACTTTGAGACTTGTTGTACGGGCGCTTCCGGGGAGGGCGTCGTCGCGATGGAAAAATGGGACCTCATCGCGTTCCTTCGCACTCACTCGGGATTCGTAGCAAGACAGGTTTATGGCCGCAGCGGGGTTTGACCGGAGTTCCCTGCGGCCTTTTTCTTACCAAGAGTTCCCGGCTCGCGGCCACGAGCAGATGCCGGGCGGGTTCGCCCCCGCGCTCAACCGCGGCCGCGCACCCTCGCGACTTTTTCCTGCACGCGCACGTCGAATCGGGCCACGTTGACGACCATGCGCTCGTGCGTGCCGTCGCCGATCGGTTCTTTTTCGTCGTCCACCGACACGCGGAAGGTCACCGTGCGGCCTTCGACTTTCACGACCTCGACCTCGGCGCGAACGCGCATGCCGACCGGCGTGGCGGCGAAGTGGCGGATATCGAGGCGCGTGCCAAGCGACTGATGTCCCGCGGGGAGCAGGTGCTCGATTGCTGCGAGCGCCGCCGCCTCGATCACGTTGATCATGACGGGCGTCGCCAGCACGTGCACGCGTCCGCTGCCCACGCGCGGGGCGGTGTGCTCCTCGCCCACCACCAGCTCCGCGGTGCCTTTCAGGCCGGGCTTCAGGTTCTCGGTCGAGCTCATCGGGTTCTCCAGCGGCAATAATAACGCCGGAATGTCAGACTCGGATATGATCCGCGAGGATCGGAAACGCCTGTCCCAGGAGCGGGAATGAAACCCACGTTAAAGCCCGGCCTCGCCCATACGAAGAAAATCACGGTGGATGAGCCGCGTGTCATCAATTTCATGGGCGACGATTGCCGCGTCTACGCGACCCCGCGCATCATCAGCGACGTCGAATACGCCTGCCGGGACTTTCTTCTCGGGCACCTCGACGCCGGAGAGGATTCCGTCGGCACCAGGGTCAACTGGGAGCATGTCGGCCCGGCGCTGCTCGGCGACGTGGTGACCCTCTCCATCAAGCTCACCGGCGTGGACGGGCGGCGCGTCACTTTCGAAGCCGCCGTCAGCGAGGGCGCCGACGCGGTCGCGCGCGGAACGCACGAGCGTTTCATCGTCGACGTGCAGAAGATGCGCGAGCGGCTGCTCAGGAAAGCGAAGCGGGGCTGACATGCGCGTCGCGATCCTCGGCGGCGGCGTCATCGCGAGGCTTTTCCTCGAGCATGCGCGCCGCGGCGAGATGGACAATGCCAAGGTCGTCGCGATAGCGGGCCGCAGCGAGGCTTCACGCGGCAAGGCTCTCGCCCGCGAATTCGCCGTGCCGTTCGTCATCGGAGTGAACAAGCTGATCGAAGCGCGGCCCGAGGTCGTCATCGAGGCCGCCTCCCACGAGGCGGTGCGCGAGCACGCCGAGGCGCTGCTCTCCAACGGCGTCGCCGTCATCGTGCTCTCGAGCGGGGCGCTCTGCGACGACGATCTGCGCGCGCGCCTGGAGCGCGCCGCGGCGAAGCACCGCGCGCTGCTCTACGTTCCTTCAGGGGGAATCGGCGGGCTCGACGCGCTCAAAGCCGCCTGCGCGGCCGGCGTGGACGAAGTGAGCATCGCCGTCACCAAGCCGCCCGCGGCGTGGAAGGGCATTCCCTACGTCGAAAAGCTGAACGTCGATCTCGACCGGCTGGCGGGGCCGGTGACGCTCTTCGAAGGCACGGCGCGCGAAGGCGTGCCGCACTTCCCCGCGAACGTCAACATCGCGGCGGTGCTCTCACTCGCCGGCATCGGCTTCGACCGCACGCGACTGAAAGTGGTGGCCGATCCGGCGCTCAGGTTCAACACCCACTTCATCACGATCCGCGGCAAGACCGGCACCATAACCTTGAGTTTCGAGAGCGTGCCCTCCCCGGACAATCCCAAGACGGCGATGCTCGCCTGCTACAGCGCGCTCGCCGCGTTCAGGCAGTTCAATTCGCCGGTGCGCTATGGCACGTAGAGCGCCGCAGCCGCGGCACGGCGGCCCCGAATCGATCCGCAGGCGCTATCTCAAGGTGGACACCGCAACGGTGGCCGATGTGCTCGACGTGTTCGGCCTCCCCAACCAGGGCCTTGCGCCCCAATTCGCGCCCTATCCTGCGAACGCGGGCAGGATGGGCGGCTGGGCCTACACCCTCCGCGGAAGGATGACGCGCTATTCCGCAAGCGGCGATCCGCAGAAGATGAAGGCGGTGGACGGCGTCGGCAGGGGCAATCTCGCCGTGTGGTCGGGCGAAGGCAGGGGCGTGTGCTTTTTCGGCGAGCTGATCGCACTCGGCATGAAGCACCGCGGCTGCGCCGGCGCGCTCGTCGACGGCGGCATCCGCGACATCGAATGGATCGCGAGGCAGAGGTTTCCGGTCTACGCCCGCTACCGTACGCCGGTGCAGTCGATCGGCCGCTGGAAGGTCACCGCGTGGCAGGTGCCGGTCGAGTTGCCGGGCGCGACCTCAGCGCGCGTGAAGGTGAGGCCCGGCGATTTCGTGCTCGCGGACGCGGACGGCGTCATCGTGGTCCCGGAGCAGGTCGCGGCGAAGGTGCTGGCCGAGGCGGAGCGCCTGACAGCCAGGGAAGTGCGCATCCGCCGCGAGCTCGACCGGGGCGCGACTCTGAAGGAGATGCTGAAGAAGTACGGCCACGTCTGAGCCGGCTCGTTCCCGGCCGGTCACGACGCGCGTTTCTTCAGCGCCTCGAGCATCGGCGTGATCAGGTCCATCGGCACCGGGAACACGATCGTCGAGGTCTTGTCGCCGGCGATGTTGCTCAAGGTCTGCAGGTAGCGAAGCTGCATCGCCTCGGGCTGCCTGGAAAGCACCTGCGCCGCCTGCAGGAGCTTTTCCGAGGCCTGCAGCTCGCCCTCGGCATGGATCACCTTGGCGCGCCGCTCGCGCTCGGCCTCCGCCTGGCGCGCGATCGCGCGCACCATCGACTCGTTCAGGTCCACGTGCTTGATCTCGACGGTCGACACCTTGATGCCCCAGGCGTCGGTCTGGGTGTCGAGCGTCTTCTGGATGTCGATGTTGAGCTTCTCGCGCTCGGCGAGCAGCGTGTCGAGCTCGTGCTTGCCGAGCACCGCGCGCAGGGTCGTCTGGGAGAGCTGGCTGGTCGCCCCCAGGAAATCCACGACCTGGATGATCGCCTTCTGCGGATCGACCACGCGGAAGTACACCACCGCGTTGACCTTCACCGAGACGTTGTCGCGCGTGATCACGTCCTGCGGCGGAACGTCGAGCACCACGGTGCGCAAATCCACCCGCACCATCTGCTGGATCACCGGGATCAGGATGATCAGGCCCGGTCCCTTCACCATCCAGAACCTGCCGAGCTGGAACACGACGCCGCGCTCGTACTCGCGCAGGATGCGCAGCGACCAGCCCACCAGCAAGACGACGAGAAGCGCGGCGCCCAGGAAGAAATTCAAGACCATGATCACCCTCCGTCGGTGGAATCCGGGACTACGTGAAGTTGCAGGCCATGCATCGCGGTCACGCGCACGCGCTGGCCGCGTTTGAGCGGCGCGGCGCTCGTGATGCGCCAGGTTTCGCTGTGCACCCGCGCCCAACCTTCGCGCTCGCAGTCCTCGAGCACTTCCCCTGAGCTGCCGAGCATCTCTTCGCGCCCGCTCACGACCGGCCGTTTGCGGGCCTTCATCGCCAGGCCGACGACCAGGAAGAGGAACGCGGCGCTCGCGGCGGCGAGCCCGAGCACGAGCGAGAAGGGGACGCCGAAGCCGGGAATGTCGGTATCGATGAGGATCACCGATCCGATCACGAACGCGATGGCGCCCCCGATCCCGAGCGACCCGAAGGATGGGAAAAACAGCTCCCCGACCATGAATGCGATCCCGAGCAGCATCAGCGCGAGGCCCGCGTAATTGACCGGCAGGAGGTGGAACGCGTAGAGCGCGACGAGCACGCAGATCGCGCCCACCACGCCGGGAAACACGAGCCCGGGGTTGGAGAACTCGAATACCAATGCATAAATCCCCACGAGAATCAGGATGTAGGCGATGCTCGGATCGGTGATCACGGAAAGAAGCCGCGTGCGCCAGTCGGGCTCGATCGCGATTGCGGCGACGCCCGCGGTCTGCAGCACGCGTTCCGTATCCGACACCTTCAGCTTGCGGCCGTCCAGCCGCTTGAGCAAATCGGGCACATCTTCGGCGACGAGGTCGATGACTTTCATCTTGAGCGCCTCGGACGCGGACAGGCTCACCGCCTCGCGCACGGCGCGCTCCCCCCATTCGGCGTTGCGGCCGCGCATCTGCGCGAGGCTGCGGATGTAGGCCGCGGCATCGTTCACCTGCTTGCGGGTCATCGCGCTCGAGGAGCCGCCGCCTTCGCCTTTCCCGGTCTTGCCGGCCTTTCCGTCGGCTTTACCGTCGGCCTTGTCGTCCTCGTCCTTGCCGCCCACGCCGGGCGCCCCGATGGCAACGGGGGTTGCCGCGCCCAGATTGGTCGCCGGCGCCATCGCCGCGATATGGCTCGCGTAAAGAATGTAGGTCCCGGCGCTCGCCGCGCGCGCCCCGCCGGGCGCGACGAAGGCGGCCACCGGCACGCTCGAGGCGAGGATGTCCTTGATGATGGCGCGCATGGATGTGTCCAGGCCCCCCGGGGTGTCCATCTGCAGCACCACCAGCTGCGCGCCCTGCTTCGCCGCTTGCTCGATGCCGCGGTGAAAGTAATCGGCAACGGCGGGCCCGATCGCGCCGTTGATCGTCAACTGGACCACCGGCGCCCCCGCGGCCTGGACCAGGGCGGGCCACAGAGGGCAAAGTGCAAGCAAGACCTTATGCCAGCGCAAGATTTTCCCGATCGGTTCTTTTTGCCGCGCGAGGAGCGACTCTCTAAGTGTAGTCCATCCTGCGCAGGGTGCGCCCGCCCGCTGGACTTCCCCGGAGGTTCGCAGTAAGTTTGCGTAAAACAACGATCCAACCCGCCGTCAGAGGAGACCGCCATGTTGACCCCCGAAGAACTGGAACGCCTGTCCCCCGCCGAATCCCTGTTTCCCTCGCCGATTCCCGTGCAATTCGTGTCGAGCGACGAGTACATGGCTGCGCCGCAGACCGCGAAGCAGCGCGAGTTCGAGGCACGCGTCAAGGAGATCGGCGCCGAAATAGCCAGGAAGGAGGGAATATCGCGCCGTGCCTTCTTCAAAACCGCCGGCGGCATGGCGGCGGCGTTCGTCGCGATGAACGAGGTGCACGCAAAAGGCGGCGCCCCGATCTACGAGGTGATGAAGGGCGAGGCGACGAACCTCGAGCTCGCGCAGGCGCGCGCCGACTCGCTGAAGAACCAGTTCGTGATGGACATGCACACCCACTTCCTGCGCGAGGGCACGCCCATCAGGGCATTCGTTGCCCAGCGCGAAGCGGTCGGCAAGGCGGGCTGGAACCCCTTGCTCGTCGGCAAGCCGCAGACCATCGAAGACCTGATGTTCCCGAACTACTTCAAGGAGATCTTCCTCGACAGCGACACCAAGGTGGCCTGCATCAGCGGCTCCTACTCGGTGGATCCGAAGTTCTCCTTCCTCACCAACGACATGAAGTACGACGCGCGCGAGAAGATCAACAAGGAGGCCGGAACCAAGCGCATGTTCTCGCACGCCATTTTCACGCCCGGCTGGGATGGCTGGCTCTCGAAGGTCGAGGAGGAGAATGCGAAGCTGAAGCCCGACTCCTGGAAGGGCTACACCATCGGCGACAACACCAACAAGCACCTCTCGAAGTTCCCGTTCCGGCTGGACGACGAGAAGCTGATGTACCCGTTCTACGAGAAGCTGGTGAAGTGGACGAAGGAATACCCCGACCGGCCGGGGCTGAAGAACGTCTGCATCCACAAGGGCCTGTTCCCGCCGTCCGTCGAAGCGAATTTCCCGCACCTGCTCGGCTACTGCAACGTGAACGACGTGGGCAAGGCGGCGAAGGACTGGCCGCAGCTCAATTTCGTCATCTACCACTCGGCGTACCGCTGGGTCGCGGGTCCGGGGGGCACCGCCGCCGCGGCCTGGGACCAGTTGCAGCGGTCCGGCCGAGTCGACTGGGTGACCGACCTCGCCGAGATCCCGGCGCAGTTCGGCGTGAACAACGTCTACGCCGACCTCGGCCAGATCTTCGCGCACAGCAACATGGCCGAGCCGCGCGTGGCCGCGTTCATGCTCGGGGCGATGATCAAGGGCATGGGCGCCGACCACGTCGTCTGGGGCACCGACTCGCTGTGGACCGGCGCTCCGCAGTGGCAGATCGAGGCGCTGAGGCGCATGGAGATCCCGGAGGAAATCCAGAAGAAGTACGCCCTCGCGCCCATGGGCCCCGCCGACGGGCCGGTGAAGCGCGGCATCCTCGGCCTGAACAGCGCGCGCATCTACGGCTTTACGCCCAAGCAGCAGGCCGCGGTCCTCACCGACCGTGTCGCCTACTACAAGGACATCTACGACCGCCACGGCGAGGGCCGCACCAACCTCGCCTACGGCTACATAAACAAATCGTAAAACCCGACGCGCCGAAAGGCGCGCGGGTTTACGTCTGCGCGATGGAGCGGACGCCAGCGCCGCTCATCGCGCAGTATTTTTTTTGGAATAGGGAATGAGCGGCCAAAACGTGCAGTGCAGTCCTCTTGCTTCCGGCGCGATCCCGGAAGTCCGGGGGACGGAGCACTGGACGAGCAAGCGCGCCGGCGCGGACAGCGTGCGCCTGTTTCTCTGGCGCAAGCGCCTGCGCGATCCCGCCGCCGGGGCTCCTGGAACGAGCGCGCGCCGTGGCACCATTCTCTTCGTGCACGGATCCTCGATGGCCTCGACGCCGGTGTTCGACCTGCAGATCCCGGGCCGGCCGCAGTCCTCCACCATGGACTGGTTTTCCCGCCTGGGCTACGACACCTGGTGCGTCGATTGCGAAGGCTACGGGCGCTCGGACAAGTCGCGCCCGGTCAACGCCGACATCTCCTGCGGCGCCGACGACCTCGAAGCCGCATCCGCATACGTCATGCAGCACAACGGCGGACAAAAGCTGCTGCTCTACGGTTCTTCGTCCGGCGCGCTGCGCGCGGGCCTGTTCGCCCAGCGGCACCCCGAGCGCGTGCAGCGGCTCGCGCTCGACGCGCTGGTGTGGACGGGCAAGGGCAGCCCGACGCTCGAGAACCGGCGAAAGAAGCTCGCGGAGTACCGCGCAAGCAACCGCAGGCCGATCGACCGCAAATTCGTCCACAGCATTTTCACGCGGGATCACCCGGACACCGCGGACCTCACCACGGTGGAGGCGTTTGCCGACGCGGTGCTGGCGCTCGATACGTCGGTTCCAACCGGGACCTATATCGACATGTCGGCCAATCTGCCGGTCCTCGACCCCGGGAAGATCGCCGTGCCGACTCTCGTCATGCGCGGGCAGTACGACGGAATCGCTTCGTTCGAGGATTTGGCCGATTTTTTCGCGAAGCTTCCGAACCCCGACAAGCAGTTCATCGTCATGCCCGGCATCGCGCACAGCAGCACCAAGTCGAAGAACTGGGCGCTGGTCTTTCACCTGCTCGACGCCTTCTTCAGTCAGCCGGCGCCGGTGTATGCAGGTTGACCGCCAGGCCGTGCTCGGCAGTTCGCTCCGCACCCCTCAGTAGCGCGCAACCACGGCAAGGCGCACGGTGCGCGGCTCGGCGGGATGGAAATGGATGTCGTTCACCGGCGCCGCTTCATTTCGCAGTTGCGAGGGATAGTAGTACTCGATGTCGTTCGCCTTGCGGTTGAAGAGATTGAAGACGTCGAAATTGATGCTGGTCCTTGCGTCGACCTTGTAGGAGGCGCGCGCGGAAACAATCGTCGAGGACTGCGAGCGCACGCTGTCGTCCTCGACGAGCGGACGCGGGCCGAAGTAGCGCGCATGCACCGTCCCCGACCAAGGCCCGAGGTCTTTCACCGTTACGCCCAGGGACGCGACCCGGTCGATCGCGCCCGGGATGGTGTTGCCGGCCGGATCGTCGTCCGTGAATTGCGCGCGCGACACCGAAAGGTCGAAATCGACGAGGAGCCAATTGTGCGGAATGTAGCGGTTCGACCACTCGATACCGCGGCGCAGGCTCGGGCGGCCCGCTTCGGTGGTGCCCGCGTCCCCGACGAACACCAGCTCGGAGTCCAGGGTGAGCCGCCACAGGGAGAGCGAGGATTGCAGGTGCGGGATCCTCTCCGTGCGCACGCCGATCTCCTCTCCCTTGCTCTTGACCAGCGCCGGGACCTTGTCGGCGGGGGCGCCCGTGGCCGGATCGACGGCGATGGTGGTGCCGCGCGCGTCGTTGCTGTGGAAGCCCTGGCCGTAGTTCAGGAAATACTCCGTCTTGTCGAACGGGCCGAAGACGAAATTGAGCTTGGGCGAGGTGATGTGCGCCCTCGTCGTTCCCGAGTTCTCCGGGAGATCGCTGTCCACGCGGGCGTTGTAGAAATCCTCGCGCACCCCCACGACGCTGCGGAAGCTGTCGGTCCATTGAACGGCGTTCTCGTAGTAGACACCCACGCCGGTCTGGGCGACCTTGTCCGAACGCACCGTATTGAACCGGTCGCGCGCCGTGGTGTTGTACAGAGCCACGTCGATGCTGTCGCGGCGCGCGTCGAGCCCGAACTTGTTGATCGTCTGCCGGCCGTCCCATTTCCCGGTGAATATCCAGCTGGGCGTCAGTCCGAAAATGCTGCGGGCGTCCGCCTGCTCGAACTGGTCACCGTTGGCCGGGTTGTCTAGGAAAAACGTGAAGTTGGAAAACAGATTCAACCGGTACCTGATTGCGTAGACGTCCATGTGAAAGACACCGCCGTTCGCGAGCGTCTTGTGCCGGTCGAGCGAGAGGCTGTAGCGCGAGGTCTTGCCCCCGTCGGTCGCATCGACGGCGCCGAAGCGTGAAACTTCCCCGGAGTCCACCGCGCGCTGCGGAATCTGGTCGGTGGCGTTCCACTTGCCGGTGTAGCCCATCAGGGTCAGGGTGTAGCCGTCGGCGTTGGTGCCCTGGCTGAAGCGCATCACGCCGTTCAGCTTGCGGTAGTCTTCCGGGTTATCCCACGGGCCGTCGTTGTGGTAGAGCTCGAGGCCGTAGAGCAGATGGCCCGGCCCGGCGTCGAAGGAATTCGCCGCCATCGCGCGCGCGTAGCGGTTGCCGCCGAGCCCGATCGAAGCGATTCCCTTCGGCATCTTGGTGTAGTAGTCGATGTCGGCGGCACCGGCGGAGGAAAAGTCGCCTTCCTCGGCGAAATACGGACCCTTCTTGTACGCGACCCGCGACACCAGCTCCGGGATGAGGAAGTTGAGATCGGAGTAGCCCTGCCCGTGCGCGTGAGTCGGCATGTTGACCGGCATGTGGTCGACCGTGGTGCGGAAGTCGGTGCCGTGATCGAGATTGAAGCCGCGCAGGAAATACTGGTTCGCCTTGCCGTCGCCGCTGTGCTGGGTGATGATCACGCCGGGCACGTACTCGAGCACCTCGCCCGGCCGCAGCATCGGCCGCGCCTCGATCAGCTGCGGGGTGATGTAGCCCTGGCTCGCCGCGTCGGAGGTGCCGACCGCGTTTTCGTAGTGCCCGATGATGCGGATTTCGTCCGGCTTTTCCTGTTGCTGGGCGAAGCCGTCCAGGGCACAGCAAAACGCGGAAAAAACGGCAAGCGTGATTTTCTTCTTCAAGACTGCTCCCCTCCGATGGAGAACGAATCATACCGGGCGCCCCCAAAGCGTTGTTGAGCCTTCACTCTCATGGTAGGGTGCGGCATGTCCCGCCCGCCGGAACCTGCCGCCGTGAATTCCGACGCAGCCCCGACCCCCCCCTCGCAACGCCTTCCCGCAAACCGCCTCAAGCGCTTCATCGCCGACTCGCTTGTCGCAGTCGGCCTGCCCGCCCGAGACGCCGCCACCTGCGCGGAGCTGATCGTGCGCGCCGATCTCCAGGGCGCCGACGGCCACGGAATTTTCCGCCTGCCGCAGTACGTGCGCCGCATCAAAGGGGGCGCGGTCAACGTGAAACCGAAGGTGAAGGTCGCCCGCGAGGCGGCGGGCATGGCTCTGGTCGATGGCGACAACGGCATGGGGCACGTGGTGATGAGTTTCGCCGCGAAGACCGCGATCGAGAAAGCGAAGACCGCGGGCGCGGCCTGGGTCGGCGTCACTCGCAGCAACCACGCGGGTCCGGCGTCGCTGTACGCGGCGATGCCGCTCGAGCACGACATGATCGGGCTGTATCTCGCGGTCGGCAACGCCAACCACATGGCTCCGTGGGGCGGGATCGACCTCCTGCTTTCGACCAATCCGATCGCGGTGGCGGCGCCGGGAAACGAAACCCCCATCATCCTCGACATGGCGACCACGGTCGCCGCCTACGGAAAAGTGAAAACCGCGGCCCAGCGCGGCGAGACGATGCCCGAGGGCTGGATGATCGACCATCACGGCAAGCCGCTCACCGATCCGAAGCGCGCCGATGAAGGCCTGCTGGTCCCGATCGGCGGCTACAAGGGCTACGGACTTGCGCTCGTGTTCGGGCTGCTCGCCGGCACGCTGAACGGCGCGGCGATGGGAAGCGAGACCATCGACTTCAACGCCGACGATGTGACGCCCACCAACACCGGCCACGCGATCGTCGCGATCTCGATCGCCGCCTTCGGGGAGGTGGACGACTTCAAGCGCCGCGTCGACAAGCTCGTGCGCGAGATCCGCAGGTCGAGGCCCATGCCGGGCGTGGCGCGCATCTGGCTGCCCGGGGAGCAGAGCCGCGCCAAATTCGAGGAGCGCTCGAAGCTCGGCATCCCGATCCCGGAGCCCTTGCGCGCGAGCCTCGACAAGCTCGCCCGAGAGTTGAAGATCAAGGCGCTGGAGTCCTGAGACGGCGGCGCCGCCCGTCAGTCGTACCCCACCACACACTTCGGAGCGGCGACATGGGTACACCGATTCAGACCGTGCTGATCTACGGCTACGGCGTCATGGGCCGCGGCGTGGCGAAGACCTTTGCCGATTCCGGCTTCACCACGATCGTGAAGAGCAGCCGCGCGGGAAAGCTCGAAGGACTGCCGGCGAAGACGAGCGCGGTCGAGCAGCTGCCGAAGGAAGCCCCGGACCTCGTCATCGAATTCGTGCCCGAGGACGTGCGCGTCAAGCAGTCCGTATACGCTGAAATCGAAGCGGCGTATTCGGGCGACGCGCCCCTGATTGCATCCGGGACCTCGGGGCTCGATCTGGTCGAGCTGGCGCGCAAGTTGAAACGACCCGAGCGCTTTCTCGGCGTCCACTACTTCATGCCGGCCGACACCGCGCCGGTGGTCGAAGTGATGGCGGGGCTTGCGACCTCGCGCGCCGAGGTGGACCGCGTGGCCGATGCGCTCAGGCGCACCGGCAAGGAGCCGGTGGTGCTCTACAAGCCCATCGTCGGCTTTCTCGTCAACCGCCTGCAGCACGCGATCCTGCACGAGGCCTATTACCTGATCGAGGCGGGCGTCGCCTCCGCCGAGGACATCGACCACGCCGCGCGGCGCATGCTCGCGCCGCGCATGTGCCTGAACGGGCTCATCCAGCAGAAGGACATCAGCGGCCTCAAGATCCACGCCGACGCCCAGGAGTCGATCGTGCCGAAGCTGTTCCACAACGCGACCCCCAATCCGATGCTCCAGACGATGGTCGCCCTCGGCCGCACCGGGCTCTCCGCCGGCAAAGGCTTCTACGACTGGAGCGGGTGCGACGTCGAGGCAGTGCGCAGACAAGCTTCGAGCCAGCTCGCGAAGCTCCTCGAATTCCTGAAGAGCGGAATCGGCGCGCCGGCGCCCAAGACAAAACCGAAAGCCTTGCCGCAGCGCTAGAGGCTGCGCGATTCCCGCGCTCCTCCGGTGGCCAGCTAGTACGGAAGCCCCACGTAGTTTTCGGCGAGCGAGCTCATCGCCGCGCGCGAGCCGACCAGGTGCTCGAGCTCGGCGGCCTGGATCTTTTCTCCGAAGGCGCCGCTGTCCGGAAAACGGTGCAGGAGATGGGTCATCCACCACGAGAACCGCTCCGCCTGCCAGACGCGCCGCAGCGCGCGCTCCGAATAGGCGTCCAGCTCCGCGGTCCTGCCCGTCGCGCAGTGCTCGATCAGGCCCGCGGAGAGATAGTGAATGTCGCTCGCGGCGAGGTTCAGGCCCTTCGCGCCGGTGGGCGGCACGATGTGCGCGGCGTCGCCGGCGAGAAAGAGCCTCCCGAAGCGCATCGGCTCGGCGACGAAGCTGCGCAGCGGCGCGATGCTTTTCTCTATCGACGCTCCGGTGACGAGCTCCTCCGCGGTGCGCTCGTCCAGGCGCGAGCGAAGCTCGTCCCAGAAGCGCGGGTCGGGCCATTGGTCCACGTCCTCCGCGAGCGAGCACTGCACGTAATAGCGGCTGCGCGTGTGCGAGCGCATGCTGCATAGCGCGAAACCGCGCTCGTGGTTCACGTAGATCAGCTCGTCGGAAACCGGACGGGTCTCCGAAAGCACGCCCAGCCAGCCGAAGGGATAGACGCGCTCGTAGTTCCGGATCGCCGACGCGGGCACGCTTTTCCGGCAAACACCGTGGAAACCGTCGCAGCCCGCGATGAAATCGCAGTGGACTTCTTGTTCTCCCCCGTCCTTGCGATAGCGCACGACGGGCCGGTCCGTGTCGAATCCGCGGATGCTCACCTCGTCCGCCTCGTAGACCGTCTTCGCACCGGCCGCCGCGCGCGCGTCCATCAGATCTTTCGTCACTTCGGTCTGTCCGTAGACCACGACCTTCCTGCCGCCGGTCAGACCGGACAGGTCGACACGGCGGCGCGCCCCGCCGAACAGAATGTCGAATCCCGAGTGCACCAGGCCCTCGGCGCGGAGCCGCTCGCCGACCCCGGCGCGATTCAGCATCTCGACCATGCCCTGCTCCAGCACGCCGGCGCGGATGCGGCCGAGCACGTATTGCGCGCTGCGGTGCTCGAGGACGAGGGTGTCGATTCCGGCGAGATGCAGCAGTTGCCCGAGCAGCAGCCCGCACGGTCCCGAACCGATGATGGCCACCTGTACGCGCAAGGCGATCGTCCCCTTTCAACGCGCCATCATAATCCCTGGTGTCGGGCCGCTTCTATCCTGCGCCGCCCGGTCGACGTAAGATGACCCCTGGACGGGGCGCGGTTTCAAATCCGGGACCGTTGTTGATTAGAATAGGCCATTGCGGTGATCCGCTGCGGCAAACGTCAAGGAACCAACGACGCAACATGAGCCCCGGGACCCTGGATATCCTGTGCAGCCCATTGGAAGGCGCGCCGCTCGAGCTCGCTACCGAGTTGTCCGTGGACGGCGAAGTCAGACAGTTCCTCGTCAATCATGAGCTCGGATTCAGGTTTCCGATTCGCGACGGCATCCCGGTTTTTGTCGAACCCCACCAGATTACCGGCATCAACAGCAGGTTTCGCAGGATCTATGACGATTGGGCCCCGTTCTACGACCTGTTGAGCAGGGTCGGGCTGTATATCATGGGAGTTTCCGAGTACAAGCTGCGCAGGGAATTCATCGAGAAGCTCGAAATCAACGGGAGCAACCGCGTGCTCGCCACCTCGGTCGGCACGGGCTCCGACCTGCCGTTTCTCCCGCGGCACTGCGATTATTACGGCCTCGATCTTTCGGCAGGAATGTTGGGAATCTGCCAGAAGAAAATGCGCAAGCTGGGCGTGACCGCCGAGCTGTTCCTGGGCCAGGCCGAGCACCTGCCCTTCAAGGACGAGACTTTCGACACGGTTTACCAGATGGGGGGGATCAATTTTTTCAGCGACCAGGAGCAGGCCATTCGCGAGATGGTTCGCGTCGCCAGGAGCGGCTCGAAAATCGTCATCATGGATGAAACCGAAAAGGTCGCGCGCAAGCTGGAGCACATTCCCGGCATCAATGCCTGGTTCAGGCATCAGCACCGGCCGATCGTTCCCCCCACGGGATTGATCCCGGCGGGAATGGAGCGGCTCGAGTATCGCGAGTTGTATGACGGGCAGGCCTGGTACCTCAGCTTCAGAAAACCGCATTGACGAGACGCCTGCAGCGAGCAGTGCTGCCCGCGACCCTGGAGCGGGTGTCTCGCCGTCATTTCCCGCCGCGGTCGTTCATGCGCGAAAGCAGCAGCGCCGCGATCTCTCTCGCTGTTTCCGGCTTCAGCGTGCCCTTGGCGAGCGCGAGCGGAATGGTGCGCAGGCTGAGGATGCGATACAGATCGAGCGAATCGGGCGCTTCCCTTGCGAGGACGTCGAGGTGTTTGCGCAGCGTGCCGGCGTCGCCGCGCGCGATCGCGCTGCCCAGGCCGCCCGCCGCGCCCAGTTTCTCGACGTTGTCCGCGGTGCCGCGCAGAAGGGGCAGGAGCGCGGCGAGCGCGTCGGCTTCCGCGATGCCGAGCTTGCCCCACAGCGCGATCGTTTCCTGGATGAGCGCGACGACGAAGGCGCCGGAGAAATTGGCCGCGGCGTGATACAGCGCTCGTCCGCCTTCGGGCAGGCGCAGCGGGTTCGCGTCGAGGGCACGCGCGAGTCGCTCGAGCTTTTCCACCAGCGCATCGGGACCGGCGAGCGCGACCGCGCAGCCGGCGAGCGCTCCGGGAGGCTCTCCCGCTTCTCCGAACATGTGCAGCGGATGAAAACCGCCCGCGAGCGCGCCGTCGGCAACGGCTTTTTTCAACACGTCGAGTTCCGCGGCGCCGCTGCAGTGCACGCAGGCCGAGCCCGCGCGCCACTTGACACTCGAGGCAACCGCTTCGATGGCATCGTCGGGCACGGTGAGAAAAACCAGATCGGCGTCGTCGGCGACTTCCTGCGGCGCGCAGGCGCGCGCGCCCGGAACGCGCTTCGCGAGCGTTCGCGCGGAAGCGATGCTCCGGCTCGCGACGGCGACGACTTCGACGCCGGCTTGTGAGAATCCCGTCGCGAGCCCCGTGCCCACGCGGCCCGCGCCGATGAAGCCGATTGTCATTTGTTCCGATCGCATTTGTTTCCAATTGTACGAGGGCCGTCGCTCCCAGGCGACAAGCAGGATCATTCGGGCATCGGGTCAACGCTTGCAGTGTGCCCGCGTTATTGAGTGCATGTCCGCAGCAATGGACATGTCCATTCAACTCTTATCGAGGTATCACATGAAAAAACTGATTGCAGTAATCATCGCCGCAGCGTTCGCCGGCACGGCGTTCAACGCCGCTGCTCAGGCGCAGAAAGCCACTCCGGCAACCCCCGCGCAAGCTGCGACACCGGCGACACCGGCGCAGAAAGCCACGCCCGCGAAGCCGGCCCAGCCCTCCAAGGCGAAGGCCGACAAGGGCAAGAAGAACGGCAAGGCCAAAGGCAAGAGCAAGACCGAATCGAAGAGCTGAAGCCCCACCGGCCCGCGGGCCGCGCAAGACCAGAAAGGCGGGACCTCCCGCCTTTTTTCTTTTGTGGCGCGGCCTTGCGCCTTCCGCCCGCTCCCCAGACGGAAGCGATACAATCGCGGCCTGGTCAAGGAGGCGTGCGCTTGAATTTCCGGAGCTCCGGCCCCACCTTTGCCGCCAGCCTCCTTATCGACGCGGAGACCGAAAACATGAAACGCATTGTCCTCTTTCTCGCGACCAACCTCGCGGTGGTGGTTCTGCTCACGATCGTCCTGAGCGCGCTCGGAGTGGACCGGTTCCTGACGGAAAACGGCCTCGACCTGCAGAGGCTGCTCGCTTTCTCGCTGATCGTCGGCTTCTCCGGCTCGATCTTCTCGCTGCTGATTTCCAAGCCCGTGGCGAAATGGTCCACCGGCGCGCGCGTGATCGAACAGCCGGAGGGCGCGCACGAGCAGTGGCTCGTGGCTACGGTGCGGCGCCTCGCCGACAAGGCGAACATCGGCATGCCCGAAGTCGCCGTCTTCGAAGGCGCGCCCAACGCCTTCGCCACGGGCGCCTTCAAGAACTCGGCGCTCGTCGCGGTCTCGACCGGCCTGCTGGAATCCATGAACCGGGAAGAAATCGAAGCGGTGCTCGGCCATGAGATCAGCCACGTCGCCAACGGCGACATGGTCACGCTCACCCTCATTCAGGGCGTGGTCAATACCTTCGTCGTTTTTCTCGCGCGCGTCGTCGGCTTCGCCGTCGACCGCGTGGTGTTCCGCACCGAGCGCGGCATCGGGCCCGGCTATTACATCACCGTGATCGTGTGCCAGATCGTCTTCAGCATCCTCGCCTCGATGATCGTCATGTGGTTTTCGCGCCAGCGCGAGTTCCGCGCCGACGCGGGCTCGGCGCGCCTGCTCGGCGCGCCGCAGCCGATGATCGGCGCGCTCATGCGCCTGGGCGGCATGCAGCCGGGCGCGCTGCCGCAATCGATGGTCGCATCGGGCATCAGCGGCGCGCCGGGATGGATGGCGCTCTTCTCCAGCCACCCGCCGATCGAGGAGCGCATCGCCGCATTGCAGGGCCGGGCCTAAAAAAGCCGCCCGGAAACAAAAAGGGCACGGAGGCAAGCCTCCGTGCCCGTTACGGGTTGCGCTTGAAGGGCGTCAGCGCCGGCCGTACCCGCGATCGTCGTCGTCATCGTCCTCGCGATGATCGCGACGCTGCCAGCCGGTGATCTCGAGGATCACACCGTGGCCGGTGACGTTGTGCTGGATGCTGACGAAGAAGCGCTGGCCGGAGGCGTCGAAGACTCCGCCGGTCCATTCCGCGTTCAGGTCGTTCAGCGTCCCGACCCGCACGCAACCGTCCGAGAGCCGGTCGTCGTCGCGGCCGTCTTCCAGGCACGACCACAGGTCGTTGTTGCGTCCCACGTCCGGACCGTCGCCGTCCTCCATGAAGATCCAGTTGCCGCGGCCGGGCTGGTAGGCGACGTTGTCCATCATCGCCTGCTCCGGAGTGCCCACCACGAACAGTTGCGCTTCCGGAATGGCGCTGTTGGCAAGCGCCTGGTCGAGCGTTCCGTCGGTGAAGCACACCACCTCGCCCCAGTTGCGGTCCTCGCTCTCGTTGCCGGTATTGACTCCGCAGAAACGCACGTTGCCCTTGGCGAGGGCCTTCAGGTCGATGGCGATGTCCTCGGGCCGGTAATAGCCGGTCAGCCGGAGATTCGCGGCGGCCGTGCGCAAAAGCGCGTTGTTCGCATTGAGGACTTCGATCCACGTCCCGAGCCCGGTGTTCGAACCCTGGCCAAAGTCGGTGTTATTGGCACGTTTGCCGAGCCGCAGTCCGAACACCTTGCCGGACGCAAGCGGCGATTGGGAGAGACTGGTGATCGGCGAGCCGCCGAGGAAAGGCACGGTCGGGATGAACTTGAAGTAGGCGCCTCCGGCCGTGCCGTTCAAGGGGCGGTTTTCGTCCCCGTAGTACATCACACCGTTCGGGTAGAGGGCGATCCCTTCGAACGCCAAATGGCCGACCGCCGGCCGCGTGACGACATTTGCGGCGCCGATGCCGCCGGAGCTCGTTCCGGTCACGCGGTTGAAGAGCACATTGGTGGTTTGCAGCGGGTTGATGATCTCGATGAGATGGCCGTCAGTCACCTCTTCTCCCACGATGATCGTTCCCCAGGGAGTGCGGTGGGCGGGGTCGCACGAGGTCGTTCCCGTCAGGATCGTTTCGACCAGCCCGTCGGACAGGCGTATGCGCTGAACGCCCGGATTGGCCGCACCCTGCTCATTGCAGGCAATCAGGTGCGTCGGGTTACGATCGTCGGGCCAGAGCGCGAGCATATCGGTGTTCGCACCGAGGTTCGTCGCGGCACTTGCCACGCGCGCGTGCAGGCCCCGGGCGAGCGTGACGAGCCGGGTCGGGTCCGCGTTCGCGACGGCCGCGGTGATGCTTTCCGTGGACGAGGCCGCAAGCGGTTCGTCCACGCCGAAGAGTTTCCTGGATTGTTCCTTCAGTAGATGGTCTCGAAATGAACCGAAGTCTTTAAATCCCCTGAAGTCGTCGTCGCGGTCCGCCGCGGCGACGCCGGGGAGCAGGCTCAAGCCCACCATCGACGCCAATAAAAGTTTTCGCATTGCTGTCTCCTGAGTTTGAGAATGAGGGGGTCAAAGGGCCGTTGCTCTATCTGCAACCGCCGTCGCGCACCATCGCACGCAAGGATGACGCTTTGATGAACGTCAACGACCCGCAAACATTTCAATGTCTTGAGAACCCTCCCTGCAATTTTTTCCGCACCACCGCGGGCGGCGCATCGCGCAGGTTCGCGACGAGCCTTCAGCTCGTCGCGGGCGCCCGCCTGCACCGCTCCGGCTCCTCCTTGCCAAATCAACGGCGTATCGTACCGCCGCGGAAAGCGCGGCCTTCGCGTTGCGCCGGCATTGCCCTGGGTCTACACTAGTTTCACAGCACCGACGGCCCGGTTCCATCGAGGCCGCACACCCGGAAAAGGAGGCTCCATGGCAAGCATCAAATTCGCCGTCGACGGCAAGCCGGTGACGGTCAATGCCGATCCCGCAATGCCCTTGCTGTACGCGCTGCGCAACGACCTGGAAATGAGCAACCCGCACTTCGGCTGCGGACTCGCGCAATGCGGCGCGTGCACCGTGCATCTGGACGGCGAGCCGGTGCGCTCCTGCGTGATGCCGCTCTCGGCGGTCGCGGGCAGGAAGGTGACCACGCTCCAGGGCCTCGGCACCCCGAAAAAGCCGCACCCGCTGCAGGCCGCTTTCGTCGAAGAGCAGGTGCCGCAGTGCGGCTACTGCGTGAACGGCTGGATCATGACCGCTGCGGCGTTTCTGAAGAAAAACCCGAAGGCCACCGACTCGCAGGTCCGCGAGGCGCTCGCAGGCCTCAAGTGCCGCTGCGGGACGCACGTGGCGATCCTGCGCGCGATCAAGCGCGCTCAATCGATGATGGCATAGGGGACCGCGACCATGAACGCACGCAACCAGCTTCCTCTCTCGCGCCGCGAATTCCTCAAGGCCTCCGGCGCCCTGATCGTCGGCGCAAGCGGGCCGGTTTTCTTCGGCGATACCCTGGCGCAGGCGCCCGCCGGCAGCCTCAGGCCGGCGGTGGTCCCCACCGAGCTCGATTCCTGGGTGGCAATCACCGCGGACGGCCGCGTCGTCGCCTTCTTCGGCAAGATGGACATGGGCCAGTGCCTGGACGTGGCGATCGCCCAGATCGTCGCCGACGAGCTCGACGTCGCCTACGAAAAGGTCGAGGTCGTGATGGGCGACACCGCGCTCACCTGCAACCAGGGCGGCGCTTCGGGCAGCACCGGGATCTCCACCGGGGCGCGGCCGCTGCGCAACGCCGCCGCCGAGGCGCGGCGCCTGTTGGTCGAAAGCGCTTCGCAGAAACTCGGTGTACCCGCCGCACAATTGCGCGTCGACAACGGCGTCGTGAGCGCCGTCTCCGATCCCTCGAAGAAGGTGAGCTATGCCGAGCTGATCGGCGGCCGTCACTTCAACCACCAGGTCGAGTGGAACAAGCAGACCGGCAATCCGATGGACATCAAGGTCCAGGCAAAGCCGAAATCCCCTTCCGAATACCGGGTGGTGGGCAAATCATTCCCGCGCCGCGACGTCGCGGGCAAGGTCTACCGCACCGACAAGTACGTCACCGATGTTTCCCTGCCGGGCATGCTGCACGCGCGGGTGATCCGGCCCACGCGCGCCGCGTGCACCGTGGCAAGCGTGGACGAAGCCTCGATCCGCGCCGTAAAAGGCGCGCGCGTGGTGCGCGAGAAGGATTTCGTCGCCGTGCTCGCCGAGCACGAATGGGACGCGGTGCGCGCTTCGCGCATGCTCAAGGTCGACTGGAACCACGCGAAACAGAGCCCCTTCCCGCCGATGGCGGAGCTGCACGAGCACATCCGCCGCGCGCCGGTGCAGAAGCGCGAGGAACCGGTGAAACGCGGCGACGTGGACGCCGCGTTCAAGACCGCGGCGCGCGTCGTCGA
>Ga0137436_1000142_pt1 | contig 23606 bp, 21 predicted proteins | sample EasRivERMGT119_2_FD_102328 | JGI IMG/M metagenome (GOLD analysis project Ga0137436, IMG submission 102328) | Soil microbial communities from meander-bound floodplain in the East River, Colorado, USA - East River MetaG ERMGT119_2 | ecosystem: Environmental > Terrestrial > Soil > Floodplain ...
GCCGCGCGCGAGATCGGCGTGCCGCCGCCGCGCCGCGGCAGCATCTTCCGCCTCGCCGAGTTCCCGCCGGGAGTCGGCGGCGAAGTGCGCGACAACGAGACCGTGCTGCGCGATTTCGGCATCGGCGCCGACGTCGCGCGCGGCCATCCGCCGCGCCACCCGGCGATCCACCGCACGCGCAGCGTCGACTACGTCACCGTCATCGAGGGCGAAATCCACCTGCTGCTGGACGACGGCGAAGTCCATCTGAGGGCCGGCGACGTGGTGGTGCAACAGGGAACAAACCACGCGTGGATCAACCGGGGGCCGACGACCTGCCGCCTCGCCATGGTGTTCATCGACGCCGACGAACCGGCGTGGGCCAAGTGAGCAGGCAGATCGGGCTGGCGGCGCTGACCTGCCTCGAGCTCGCGCCGCCCGACCTGGTTTCCGCCGCGGCCGCAGCCGGCTACGACCGCGTCGGCCTGCGCCTGATCGGAGTGCCCGGGCAGACGTTGCCGCCATTCGAGCAGCGTGAACTGGAGAAGCGCCTCGCCGATACCGGAATGAAGGTGCTCGACGTCGAGATCTTCCGGCTCGAGGCCGGCACCAGAGTCGCCTCCTTCGAGCCGACACTCGCCATCGCGGGGCGGTTGAAGGCGAGCGAGATCCTCGTGCACGGCGCGGATCCCGAGCCGGCCAGGCTGGCCGACACGTTCGCGCAGTTGTGCGATCTCGCCGGCCGCTACGGCCTGAACGCCAATATCGAGCCGATGCCCTGGGTCGATGTTTCGACCGTCGCGCAGGCGAAGCGCGTGATCAGCCGCTCGGGCAGGACGAACGCGGCAGTATTGGTGGACGCGATCCACTTCTTTCGCGCCGACAATACGTTCGACGACCTGAAAGGCGCGCCGCTGCGCTACGTGCAGTTCTGCGATGCGCATCCGGGCCGCCCGACCGAGGTGCAGGAAATCATCCGGCAGGCGCGCGGCGATCGCCTGTTTCCCGGCGAGGGTGCGCTCGACCTGCGCGGCCTGTTGAAGGCGCTGCCGGCCGATTTGCCGCTGAGCCTGGAGATGCCCATCGCGAAGAAGGTCGAGCCGTTCGAGCGGGCGAAGCAGGCGATGGCGGCGACCAGGAGGTTCCTCGGTGGGTAAGTCAAGATGACGCAGATGCGCAAGCTACTGTGCGGCCTGATCGGCGCCGACATACAGAAGTCGCTGGCCCCGGCGCTGCAGGAGGAGGAAGCGCGGCGCCACGGCCTTCGGCTGCACTACCAGCTCATCGACCTCGCCGCCGCCGGCGTGGGCATCGAAGCGCTGTCCGGCCTGATCAGCGCCGTGCGCCTGATGAAATTCGCGGGCCTCAACATCACTTTCCCGTGCAAGCAGGCCGTCATTCCGCTGCTCGACGGCCTGTCGGACGAGGCGCGCGCCATCGGTGCCGTCAACGCCGTGGTGCGCGAAGGCGACCGCCTCGTCGGCTACAACACCGATTCTCCCGGCTGGAGCTGGGGCTTCAAGCGCGTGCTGCCGAAGGCCGACCTGTCGCGCGTGGTTTTGCTCGGCGCGGGCGGCGCGGGCGCCTCGGTCGGGTATGCGGCAATGGACCTTGGCGTTGCAGAGCTTCACATCTTCGATGCCGATCCGTCCCGGGCCGCTGCGCTAGCCTCGCACCTCGCCTCCCGGTTCCCCGGCAGAAAGACGTTTCAAGTACAGGATCTGGCGGCCGCCGTGAAGGCGGCCAGCGGCCTGATCCATGCCACCCCGGTGGGGATGCTGGGGCATGCGGGGATGCCGCTCGACGAGCGGCTGCTGCGGCCATCGATGTGGGTGTCGGAAGTGGTCTACGTGCCGCTCGAAACCGAGTTGCTGAAGGCGGCGCGCCGCATCGGCTGCGCGACCGTCGACGGCGGCCACATGAACGTCGAGCAGACGGTGCGCGGCTTCAAGCTGTTCACCGGCCTGGAGGCCGACGCGGCGCGCATGGACGCGCATTTCCGCGCCCTGATCGCCAAGCGGTCATGATGTCAACAACCTAGCAGCGCCGATGGCAGTGGATGTTCTGGTGTTGGGCGCGGGTGCCGGCGGAATGACGGCCGCCGCCGCGGCCGCGGCGCTCGGCCTGCGCGTGCTGCTGTGCGAGGCGACGGAGCAGGTCGGCGGCACGACCGCGACCTCGGCCGGTACAGTGTGGGTCCCGCTGAACGATCACGCGCGCGAGGCGGGCGTAGAGGACTCGCGGGCGAGTGCGCGCGCCTATCTGCGGGCGCTGGTCGAGGGCGCAGACGACGGCCGGCTCGACGCCTTCCTTGATACCGGTGCGGCGGCGCTGCGCTTTCTCGAGAGCAATACGGAGCTGCGCTTCACGCTGGTGCCGCGCCATCCCGACTACCGCCAGGAAGCTCCGGGCGCGGTGCTCGGCGGGCGCGCGCTGGCCTGCGTGCCGTACGACGGGCGTCTCCTCGGCGCGGAATTCCGGCGCATCCGGGCGCCGCGCGAGGAGTTCCTCGTGCTCGGCGGCATGATGGTCGGCAAGGACGACATCGCGCCGCTCGTTGAGCCTCTGTCGTCCTGGCATTCATTCCGTCATTGCATGGCGCTGCTCGGCCGCTACGCCATGGACCGGCTGCGCTACCCGCGCGGCACGCGCCTGGTCATGGGCAACGCTCTCGTCGCGCGCCTCTATGCCTCGCTGCGCAGCAGGGCGGTCGAGGTGCGCTTCGCCACTCACGCCACCCGCCTGCTGCTGGAGGGCGGGCGAGTCGTCGGTGCAGAGATCACCGGGCTGGCGGGCAGCGAGCGTGTCGACGCGCGGCGCGGCGTGGTGCTGGCCTGCGGCGGCGTCGGCTCCGCCGCGCCGCATCCGCTGGCGTTCGAGCGCAACCGCGGAGACGGCGTGGCGCTCGCCAGGGCGTGCGGAGCGCGGCTGGAGACCGACCATCCGAGCGCCGCATTCTGGATGCCGGTGTCGATCTATCCCGGCAGGGACGGGCGGCCGCACGCGTACCCGCACATCATGCTCGACCGCGCCAAGCCCGGTGTAATCGCGGTCGGCCAGGACGGCGAGCGCTTCACCAACGAGGCCCGCTCGTACCACGACTTCGTGCTGGCGATGAAAGAGCGGGAGCGTGTGCAGGGAGCGGCGTTCCGCTGCTTCCTGCTGTGCGACGCGGCTGCGCTGCGCAAGTACGGCCTCGGCGCGGTGCGACCGCGCGCGCCTCGCCTGGCGCCGTACCTGCAATCGGGCTACTTGCGCTCGGCGCGCGACCTGGCCGGCCTCGCCGCGGCGCTGTCGATTCCCGCCGCCACGCTCGAGCGGGCGGTCGCCCGATTCAACGCGGACGCGGCGCGCGGCGTGGATACCGCCTTCGGCCGGGGCGCTTCGGAATTCGATCGCCACAATGGCGACGCCGCGCATGCTCCAAACCCCTGCCTGGCGCCGCTCGAGACAGCGCCGTACTACGCCGTCGAATTGCAGCACGCCGATCTCGCGCCTAGCGTCGGTCTCGAGACCGACGCAGACGCGCACGTATTGGACGATGGACACAAGCCGATCGAGGGCCTGTACGCGTGCGGCAACGAGATGGCGTCGATCATGCGCGGCGCCTATCCCGGACCGGGCATCACGCTCGGGCCGGCGCTGGTGTTCGCCTACCGGGCGGCCTGCCACATGGCGGGCCGCCCGGCGCTTGCTACTTGACGACCCTCACTAGCGCCGTGGACGTCAGTTGCTTCTGCTGTCCCTCATGGATCACGTTCACCATCAGCACGAGGGGCACGGAGTCGCCCGCAGGAATGTTGTTGTCTATGTCGGACTTTCTGAACTGGGCCACCAGCAGTCTGTCGTGTATCACCGTCTTCGCGGATACCGCATCGAACAGCGTGGTGCTCAGCGGGGTCTTCAGCTTGACCTCTTCTTCCTCGACGGTGTAGCCCGCCGGGACCGTGAAAAACGCCGTGACGACCCCGTGCACGTCGGTGAACAGACCCGATGATGACCCGAGGTCCAGCGTCCGCGGGAAGAAATGCAGGGCGTCGGGCACGTCCTGCGGCGTCAGGTAGACCACCACCTTGCCGGTCGGCCGCGGGTCGGTACAGTCGTTGAAGAAGTATTCCCCGGCACGGGTGAACGTGTACTGGAAGCTCTCGCCCGGATTCAACTTGGGATTGAACAGCCCCTCGAAGAACTGGGTCGCGCAGTGCAGCTTCTGGTTGGGGAAGTTCGGGAAGGTCGCTGCCCCCGGGTTCAGGAACGTAACGGTCGTGCCCACAGGAACGCGCATGTGCGTCGGATTCATCCCGCCCGCGGCGACGCTATCCCGAGAGTTGGCGGCGTCCGTCCTGGCGCTGCGCCCGAGGTAGACGGTATTGTTCACCGTGCCGCCTTCCACTGCGTTGCCACCGACCGGGCGGCGAATAACCAGCGGCGCCGGCGTCGGATCCTCGCTGCTGCCCGAGGCCGTCTTGTACGTACCGCCCAGCTTGAACGCCCACAGCGAATCGCCTTCGGTGATGGAGTTGCCGTAAGGAATGCCGGTGCCGGCGGAGAAGATGGCGACGTATTGGTCGCCGCCGATCGAGTACGTGATCGCGCCTGCACTGATGGCCGCGCCGGTCTGGAAGCGCCACAGCTCCTTGCCCGTCACCGCGTCCAGCGCAAGGAAATTGCCGTCGAACATGCCCACGAAAAGCAGATCGCTCGCGGTCGAGAGCGGTCCCTGGCCGTGCCCCATGTCCAGGCCCGTGTGGTTCGTCCAGCGCACCCTATTGGTCGAGGCGTCGATCGCGAGGATGCCGCCCGTCTGGTATTGCCCGAGTGCCCGCTGGCCGTTGCCGCCGGCGCCGCGCCAATGCGCGACCGGGTTGACGCCGTAGGGAACGAAGATCAGCCCGTGCTTGTGGCTGAAAGAGTAGCTCGACCAGTCGGGTCCGCCGTTCTGGCTGGTGGTCGAGAGGACCGGCAGATCATAGTGCGTGTCGTACATGCAGCCCTTGCGGTGCGCCGCCCCGTACTCGGGCGGGATGGTCAGGAAGGGCTTGTCCGGGTCGAGGTAGTTGGGCTCGGTGTAGACCAGATTGCCTGACGCATCGGGCTGATAGCCGTTGTAGTTCGGCACCGCGCGCCACGGGTCTCCCGGGACGTTCTTCGGATCGAGCGCCTGCCAGACGAGACAGTGCGGCAGGAAACGCTCCGGGAAGGGTTGCGTCGGCCAATTCTTCTGCCGCGAATCCAGCGTCATGGGCAGTTCGTTGATCGGCAGGAGCGCCTTGCCGTTGGTTCGGTCGAGCACGAACAGATGCCCCGACTTGCTGCCATGGTAGACCGCCTTGCGCATCTTGCCGTTAATCCGCACGTCGGCCAGCAGGAGCGGATGGACGTTGTCCATGTCCCAGACGTCGTGGCGAATCGACTGGTGGTGCCATTTGTAGGCGCCGGTTTTCAGGTCCACCGCGACGACGCTGTTGCCGAACAGATTGATGCCTTGACGCAGCTCTCCGTCCTGCGACGAGCGGCAGCTGCGCACGTTGCCGAACGCGTAGTAGGCCATGCCGAGCTCGGGATCGAACGCCCCGTGGATCCACGGCGACACGCCGGCAACCACCGCGCAGCTGAGGCCGTTGGGCATCGGCGGCCCCCAGGTGGCGCCGGCGTCGACTGTATTGCCGTTCACATCGGTGACCACCGTTCCGATGTCCGCGCCGCCATAAAACGACCAGACCATGCTGCCGTCGCTCGATTTCAAGGCGAACGCAGCATTGCGGTTGCCGTCATTGGTGCCCACATACACCATGCCGTCGTGATAGACGGTGGCGACCTTGTCGATGTTGCCAAGAGAGGCGCCGCCGGGCCCCGTGGGCTGTACGACCCAGACCTCCAGTCCGGTGTTCTTGTCCAGGGCGACGACGCGATTGCCGTCGGCGAGCGTGTACACCTTGCCGTCACCGGCCGAGACGCCGCGGCGCGTGCCGTTGGTGCCGAACGCCGCCGGCGTCCACTTCCACCGGGTGACGCCCGTGGCGCCGTCGACTGCGATGACGCTTCCGTTCGGCGTGTCGAGATAGATGACGCCGTCGACCACGATCGGCGTGGTCTGCTGGCCGGTGTCATTGGTAGCGGGCGGCTCGGCCGAAACGTGCGATCGCCATACCGGCCCGAGCCGCTTGACGTTCCCCTTGTTGATCTGCGTCAGCGCCGAATAGGCCTGGTTGCCCAGGTTGCCGCTATGGGTGGGGTAGTCCTTGTCTCCCGGCGTACAGCAATCCTTGAGCGCGGCCGCGGGCGGGTTCTTGCCGTGGTGGCGGCCGCGGCCGCCGTCGTCGTCATCGTCGTGCGCGCGTGCTGCGGGCGGCATGGCGAGTAGCCCAGCGGCGACCAGCGCCGACACCATGAGGATTGGTTTCATTCGACTTGCCTCCCGCGTTGTTGGCGGAGTTCTGCTTGGTAGAACCCCATTCCAAAAACTTTAGGAGCCCCGGTCCGCGCGGTCAACGGCGGCGGCGACTACCAAAGCAGATCGCGGGTGGTTCTTTGGCTCTAAGCGTCCGGCTGCACGAGGCTCACGGTGTGCGCCGTCGGCGTGCGCACGGGCACGCGCTTGCCATTGGCGTCAGTCGCGTTGACCTGCAGGGCGATTTCGGTGGGAGCGGCCGTGTCCGCCAGCACTCTGAAGCGCAGCTGCGCGTGCGGCGTGCTGCCGCTCACCAGCTCGACCACCGCGCGCCCTCCCGGCCGGGCCAGGCCCGCGCCGACCATCCTCAGCACCTCCGGGTCGTAGCCGACTTCGAGGGTGGCGTTGAGCACGCCGCCGCCACTCAGAACCACCGTGACTACAAATTCCTGACCGAGCACGACTTCCGCGGGCATCTCGACCTGCAATTCGGTCGCCCGGCCTGGGCTCGAGGCGGCAGCGAGCTCGGGCGGCACCTCGGCGCCTGGCTGGTACATCAGCACCTGCTGGGTGCCGAGCGGCAGATAGCGCAGCACCGCGTGATCGCGCCCGACGTTCTCGAGCCGGTACGTCCCATCGATCGTGTCCCCGACGCTCACCATCGCCGGGCTCCTGCCCTCGCGCGCCAGATAGACGAAGCGCTTGCCCTGCACCTCGCCGCTGCCGTCGTACTTATAGGGCAGGGGCGGTGCTTTCGGTGCCTCGGGCAGTGCAACCGGTTCCGGCTTGCGCGGCGCAGCCAGGCCAGCGGGCGCGGGGAAAAGATCGCTCCACCGATCCGAGAGACTGCGTCGCTGCAACTCGAGGGCGTTCCGATCTGCGGGCTTGGGCGCCGGGGCTGCCTGCTGCGCCTGCAGGGCGCGCGCCGCGTCATGGGTGTCCGTCGTTCCGCTCCACCACCACGCGATCGCCGCAGCTATCGCAGCGAGCGCAAAGGATGCAGACAACCGATTCATGACGCGCCTTCGAAAGTGCAAACGGCCCGGGCCGCAGGTGCGGACGCCGGGCCGTAGTCCGGGATGCCGCTAGTTCCTTCTAGTCGCGATCCCAGGGGCGCCAGCGCTTGCGCTCGTGGGTGGTGCAGAACGGCACCAGGCCCATCGCCGACTTGATGCCGTTGGTGATCAGCGACTGGAACGCCGCCTGGCCGGGGAAACCGGAGCCCTCGGTGAAGGCCGCGCCGTCATGCCCGAGCGTCGTGACCCAGGAGCGGCCGCCGTCGTAATACTGGCACCACGCCACCGGATGGAATTTGCCATGCCCCGGGTGCGTCGAGCGTTTCGTCGCCAGCGTGTCTTCATCCACCCTGAGGAGGAATTTCACGGCGGTCGGGAACGGAACTAGGTTGTACCACTCGTCCTTGAACCCGAAGCTGCCGGGCAGGCCGGCGGTCGAGCTGTCGCCCTGCACCACTACCGCGGTGCCGTCCTGGTTGGCGCCGTGATCGTAGTAATTGGCATTGCCGAGCAGCCCCTCGTACCACGGCCAGTTGTATTCCGTGCCGAAGGCGTTGTGAATGGCGACGAAGCCGCCGCCGGCGCGGATGTACTGGCGCAGCGCGGTCTTGGCCGCGTCCAGGTGCGCGCTTGTCGTGGTGTTGATCGCGAGGGCGGGGTCGACCGCGCTGCCGTGCTTCTGCAGCGTGTCGCGGCTGGTGCTGGCGAAGATCACCGCCTTGTAGCGGTTGAGATTGGAGAGGCGAGTGACGTCCTCGGTCCAGTCGGCCGCGATGCCCTCGGCGGCGAGCCAGCGTATCAGCGAGTTCTGCACGATGTTGCCGGCTGCCAGGGGAGGGTTCAGGCCTGCCGCCAGGCGCGGCCCCAGATTGGCATGGCGCGGGCCCGCGGTGCGGGTGTAGATCAGGACCTTGTTCTCGCGCTCGTCTCCCACCCAGTCGTGGTAGCAATCGGGGTCGGTGCCGCGACAGACGCCATAGTCGAAATCGCCCGAGATGGCCGGATCGTTCAGGTCCGGCTTCATTCCGCTGCGGGTGTCGACACGGCCATTGCCGTTGGCCAACGCCGGGATCGACAGCGTCCCCGCCAGCAGCGCGGCGGCGACGGCTGCTCTGACAGCTGCACTCATGGGTTCTCCTCTCAAATGGTTTCGCCGGTCGCCGCAGCGCTTCGCAATGGCTGGCATGCAACGGGACGCCGCGTTGTTATATCAGCCAGTACAACAAAACGTCAGCCGCCAAGTGCTTTGGCGGACGCCACTTCAGAACATTGTTCTACTAGGAAGAACTACCGCGCCGCAGCATGCCGGCGGCGCGCAATCCTGGCCGCGTAGCCGGGAGGCGGGGCGGAGGATTCGACGGATCGAGGCAGCCGGGGCACTTTTGCCCACGCGGCAAGTCCGGGCGCGTCCGGGTTGCCGCCGAGGGTGCGGGTCAGGTCGCGGGCATGCTTGAACAGCACCGGGAGGATGCGCTTCACCCCGAGGGCTTCGATGCGGTAGCGGGGCCCGGAAACGCTGAGCGCGCCGATGAACTTCTGGTCCAGGCCGAACACCGGGCAGGCCACCGCCGCGGTCTCCGGGTCGCGCTCGCCGAACGAGGCGGAGAAGAGGTTTTTCCGGATGTCGTCGTAGCGCTCGCCGGAGAGGCCGCTGTAGGCGAGGATGACGTGGCCCGAGGCGCCCACCGTGAGCGGCAGGCGGTGGCCCTCGTGGATCGAATCGCGCACCGCGCGCGACGCCTCGACCCGATGCAGGCACAGCCGCTGCGACTCGTCGCGCACGTAGAACGACGCGCCCTCGTGCAGCTCCTCGACGATCTGGCGCAGCACCTGCGGCACCAGCTCGGCGGTGCGGAAGTGCTTCTGGTAGAGCGCGCCGAGCGCCAGCACCTTGGCGCCGAGGCGATACGAGCTGTCCTCGCTGCGCAGCAGATAGCCGAATTTCTCGAGCGATCGCGCCAGGCGGATCACGGTGCTCTTGTACAGGCCGGTGCGCTTGGAGATCTCGGCGAGGGTGAGCCGCGGGTCCTTGTCGGTAAATGCGTCGACGATCGCCAACGCGCGCTCCACCGCTGCTACACCGCCCTTGACCGCCATCCGTGACCTCAGCCTTTCGAATTTCCGGCGGCCAGTTTAGCAGGACCGCGTTGCGTGCGGCAGAACTGCCTTTCGGCAAATAGAATCATGTTATGCTGGCCAGCACGCGGCTTTTTAGCGGCTTTTCAGCTCATGTCCGCCCCCCAAGAACTCCCGCACTACCAGCACTACGTCGACGGCGCCGTTCTGGCGCCCGTCTCGGGCAGGTACCTTCCCACTGAGAATCCATATACCGGGCAGCCCTGGGCGCAGATCGCGCGCGGCGGCGGCGAAGACGTGCGCGCAGCGGTGGAGGCCGCCAGCCGCGCTTTCGAAAGCGGGCCGTGGCCGCGCCTGTCGGCCAGCGAGCGCGGCCGCCTGCTGTGGAAGCTCGGCGATCTGGTGCAGCGCAACGCGCCCGCGCTGGCCGAGGTCGAGCAGCGCGACAATGGCAAGCTGGCGACCGAGGTGGTGGCCCAGGTGCGCTACATGGGCGAGTACTTCCAATACTATGCCGGCCTCGCCGACAAGGTGCAGAGCGCGGTCATACCGACCGACAAGAAGGGCGTGTTCTGCTACACGCGGTACGAGCCGAAGGGGGTCGTCGCCATCATCACCCCGTGGAACTCGCCCCTCACGCTGACCAGCTGGAAGCTCGCGCCGGCGCTGGCGGCCGGCTGCACCGTGGTGATCAAGCCCTCCGAGTTCACCTCCGCCTCGATCCTCGAATTCGCCGCGCTGTTCGCGCAGGCCGGGTTTCCCAAAGGGGTGGTCAACGTAGTGACGGGGCTGGGGCCCGAGGTCGGCGAGGCGCTGGTCACCCATCCCAAGGTCGCGCACGTCGGCTTCACCGGAGGCGAGGCGGCGGGCCGCAAGGTGTATGAGCTCGCCGCGCGCGGGCTGAAGACCGTGACGCTGGAGCTCGGCGGCAAGTCGCCCAACATCGTGTTCGACGACGCCGACCTGGAGCAGGCGGTGAAAGGGGTGGTGTCTGGAATCTTCGCGGCCTCCGGGCAGAGCTGCCAGGCAGGATCGCGCCTCCTGGTGCAGCGGAGCATCCACGACCGCTTCGTCGGCATGCTGGTCGATTTCGTGCGCCGCGCCAAGCTGGGCGACCCGACCCTGCCCGACACCCAGGTCGGGCCGATCGCGACGCGGCCGCAGTTCGAGAAGGTGAAGAGCTACATCGAGCTGGCCAGGAGCGAGGGCGCGACCTGCGCGCTCGGCGGGCGGGCGCGGCCCGATCTCGGCGCGGGCATGTTCGTCGAGCCGACCATCCTTACGGGCGTGCGCAACGACATGCGCATCGCGCAGGAGGAGGTGTTCGGCCCGGTCCTGGCGGTGATCCCTTTCGACGACGAGGAAGACGCCATCCGCATCGGCAACGACGTGGCGTACGGGCTGGCGGCGGGCGTGTGGACCAAGAGCCTGCAGCGCGCCATGCTGCTGACGGAGAGGCTCAGGGCCGGCACCGTCTGGGTGAACAACTACCGCGCGACCAGCTTCACCGCGCCGTTCGGCGGCTACAAGAATTCCGGCATCGGCCGGGAATCGGGCAGCGAGACGATCAAGGAATACCTGCACACGAAGTGCGTGTGGGTCTCGACCGATCTGGATGTTCCCAATCCTTTCATTCGCCGCTGATGGGCCAGGCGCTCGCCGGAATCCGCATCCTCGACCTGACCAACGTGCTGGCGGGTCCGTTCTGCGCCTATCAGCTCGGGCTGCTCGGCGCGGAAGTCATCAAGGTGGAGATGCCCAACGGCGGCGACCTGGCGCGCCGGCTGGGGGCCGACGCGGCGCTCAACGAGCGCCTGATGGGCGCGTCGTTCCTGGCGCAGAACGGCGGCAAGAAATCGCTCACCGTCAACCTCAAGTCCGAGCACGGCAAGGCGGTGCTGCGCCGCCTGGTGGCCAGCGCCGACGTGCTGATCGAGAATTTCCGCCCCGGCGTGCTGGCGCGGCTCGGCCTGGGCTACGACGAGCTGCGCAAGGTCAACGCCGGGCTGATCTACTGCGCCATCGCCGGCTTCGGGCAGGGCGGGCCGATGAAGGACGCGCCGGCCTACGACCAGATCATCCAGGGCCTGTCCGGGATGATGAGCATCACCGGCGACGAGGAGAGCGCGCCGCTGCGCGTCGGCTACCCGGTCGCCGACACCATCGGCGGGTTGACCGCGGCGTTCGCGGTCTCGAGCGCGCTGGTGCGCAGGCTGAAGAGCGGCGAGGGCTCGTTCATCGACGTCTCCATGCTCGACTCGGTGCTGGTGACGATGGGCTGGGTGGTGTCGAACTACCTGATCGCCGGGCAGCAGCCGCATCCCTGCGGCAACGACAATTTCACCGCCGCGCCCTCGGGCACGTTCCGCACGGCGGACGGGCCGCTCAACATCGCCGCCAACAAGCAGGAGCAGTTCGACGCCCTGGTCGGCGTCCTCGGCCGGCCCGAGCTGGCCGCCGACCCGCGCTTCGCCGAGCGCGAATGCCGCAAGCGCAACCGCGCCGCCCTGACCGCCGAGCTGGAAGCCTCGCTCGCCGCCAAGAGCGCGGTTGAGTGGGAAGCGATCCTGAACCGCGTCGGCATCCCGGCGGGGCGGGTGCTGACGGTCCCCGAGGCGCTCGACAATCCGCAGATCAAGCACCGTGAATTGCTGCAGACGTTCGACGACGCCCCCGGAGTGGGCCGGGCGGTGACCGTGACGCGCGCCGGCTTCAAGATGTCCTCCGGCAACCCGTCGGTCTGCGCGCCGCCGCCGCGGCTTGGCGAGCATACCGAGGAGCTGTTGCAGGGACTCGGCTACTCGGGCGCGGAAATAGCGGAGCTGAGGAGCGCTGGCGCGATATGAGCGGCAAGATGAGCAGAAAGACCGGCGGCATGACCCCCGAGCAGGTGATCGAGGACGCGAAGAGCTGGTGGTCCACCGCCATCATCGACATCGAGCCGGGCAAGATCGGCGTGCGCGGCTACCCGATCCAGGAGCTGATCGGGGCGGTCAGCTTCCCGCAGATGATCTGGCTCATGCTGCGCGGCGAGCTGCCCTCGCGCGCCCAGGCTGCGCTGCTCGAGGCCTCCCTGGTAGCGGCGGTCGATCACGGCCCGCATGCGCCCTCGATCGCGATCTCGCGCATGGCGGTCACCTGCGGCCTGGGCGTCAATGGCGCCATGGCCTCCGCCATCAACGCCCTCGACGACGTGCACGGCGGCGCCGGCCAGCAGTGCATGGAGCTCCTGTCGGCGATCGCCGCGCGCAGCGACGGAGCGGCGCCGACGCCCGAGATCGTCGACGAGGAGATCGAGCGTTTCATGGCCGCGCACGGCAAGATCATTCCCGGCTTCGGGCACCGCTTCCACCCGGTCGATCCGCGCGCCCCGAAGCTGCTCGAGCTGGTGCGCGCGGCGCAGCGTGCGGGGACAGTGAGCGGGCGCTATCCGGCGATCGCCCTCGCCATCGAGCGTTCGCTCGGCCGCCGCAAGGGCCAGACCATACCGATGAACATAGACGGCGCCACCGCGGTGATCTATTGCGAGCTCGGCTTTGCGCCGCAGCTCGGGCGCGGATTGTTCATCCTGTCACGATCGGTGGGTATCCTGTCCCACGCGTGGGAGCAGATGCAGCAGGGCGGGCGCATCAAGGGCCCGATGACGCCGTCCATTCCGTACCGCTATGTGGGCCCGGCGGAGCGCCATCTCGATGCGCGCGCCGCGGGCCTGGTCCAGTCCAAGGAGGAGAGATGAAACAGCTGATTTCGGCGCAACTGGTCAAGTACCTGGAAAACCGCGGCATCGAGCACGTGTTCGGCCTTTGCGGGCACACCAACATCGCGGTCCTTGCCGAGCTCGCCAAGAGCAAGAAAATCAAGTTCATCAACACGCGCCACGAGCAGGTGGCGGCGCACGCCGCCGACGGCTACGCGCGCGCCAAGCGCCAGACGGCGGTGGTGCTGTCGCACCTCGGGCCGGGATTGACCAACGCCGCGACCGGCGTGGCGAACGCCGCGCTCGATTCGATCCCGATGGTGGTGATCGCGGGCGACGTGCCGAGCCACTACTACGGCAAGCATCCCCACCAGGAAGTGAACCTGCACGCCGACGCGTCGCAGTTCGAGATCTACAAGCCGTTCGTGAAGCGCGCGTGGCGCGTCGAGCGGCCCGATCTGTTCCCGGAGATCATCGAGAAAGCCTTCAGCCTGGCCGAGTCCGGGCGCCCGGGGGCGGTGCTGGTGTCGGTGCCGATGGACATCTTCTCGAAGGAGATCGACGTCGCGCTGTTCGAGCGCCTCGCGCACAACAGCAAGAAGCTGCACAAGCCCTCGATGGACGAGGCCATCGCGGAGCGCATCGTGAAGAAGCTGGTCGAGGCGGACAGCGCGGTGGCCTACGTCGGCGGCGGCGTGATCCTGGCCGACGCCGCCGAGGAGCTGCGCGAGCTGGTGACCCATCTCGGCATTCCGGTCGCCCACAGCCTGATGGGCAAGGGCGCGGTGCCCGACGACCATCCGCTGGTGCTCGGCATGACCGGCTTCTGGGGCACCAAGTTCATCAACGACAAGTGCCGCAACGCCGACTATGTGCTCGCGCTGGGCACGCGCTTCGCCGAGGCCGACTGCAGCTCGTGGGACACCCGCTACACCTTCAGCATGCCGCCGACGCGGCTGATCCAGATCGACATCGACCCGGCCGAGCTCGGCCGCAACTTCCCGGTCGAGATCGGCGTGGTGGCCGACCTCAAGCCGGCGCTCGGCGTCCTGCTCAAGGTGGCAAAGCGGTTGTATCCATCGGCGCGCAGGAACGAGGCGCTGGTCAAGGAGATCGCCGCCTACCGCGCCGAATTCAAGCGCAGCAACGAAAAGCACGTTCGCAACGCGGCCTACCCGATGCGGCCCGAGCGCATCCTCGACGCGGTGCGCGAGGTCCTGCCGCGCGACGCCATCATCACCACCGACGTCGGCTGGAACAAGAACGGCGTCGGGCAGCAGTTCCCGATCTATACCCCGGGCAGCATCCTGACCCCCGGCGGCTACGCCACCATGGGATTCGGCGCGCCGGCGGCCCTCGGCGCCAAGCTGGCGCGGCCCGACAAGGTGGTGATCGCGCTGGTGGGCGACGGCGGCTTCGGCCAGAACCCGGCGATGCTCGCCACCGCGGTCGAGGAGAACATCGCGGTGGTGTGGGTGATCATGAACAACTACGCCTACGGCACCATCGCGGGCCTCGAGATGGCGCACTACGGCACCGCGTTCGGCTGCGTGTTCAAGCGCGACGGCAAGCCCTATTCGCCCGATTTCGCCGCCATCGCCCGCGCCTACGGCGCCGAGGGCGCGCAGATCAGCTCGGCCGAGGAGTTCAAGCCTACGCTCGAGCGCGCCATCAAGTCGCGCCGCCCGTTCGTCATCGACGTCGCCATGATGAACGAGCCGGTGCCGACCGGCGGGCACTGGAACATCAACGAGATCTATTCTCCGGACCGCGTTGCCTCTCACGTATCCGTGCAGCACGCGCCGGCGCAGGAAGTGGTGGCGAAGTGATGTAAGGGGCGCGTGATGTCGCATTCTGATCCCCGGGTCGACAGCGACTTGCCAGCCGAGGCGCTCGCACGCGCGGTGTCGACCTCGTCCGGCACGCAGCCCCTGCTGCAGGAGGAGCTCGAGCGGGCGCAGCGCGTGGCAAGCGGCCAGATCAGCGCCGAGGACCTCGACTGGCTGAGCAAGGGCTTCAGCGCTTTTCTCGCCAACGGCGGCGCACTGCAGCTCGAGCGCTGCCTGCGGCTGCCGTGGAAAGACGGCGCCCTGCGGCGCGCGTGCCGCGACTACTGGCTGCGAAGGGCCTGGAAGCTGGCGGCGCCCGAGCTTTCGCCGTGGCGCCGCTCGGAAGTGCTCGCCGGCCTGGTGCGCAACTTCGCCTCGCGCCAGTGGGTGCGCTGGCGCTCGCTGCAGTCGGCGCCGGCGAGCGCCGGCGAGCTCGAGGCCGCGCTGTTCTACGCGTTTCGCTCCTGCGAGCGCATCCCCGGCACCGCCATGCAGCTGCACAACATCGCGCACCACCGGCAGCACTCGTGAGATAGCCGGCGCGCGGGTGCGCTATAGTTTCGCCCTTTTGGCGACCCTATGCGCATCCTGGTCCTGCACGGCCCCAATCTCGCTCTGGTCGGCCGCCGCGAGCCCCACATCTACGGCAGCACCACGCTCGCCGAGATCAATCGCAAGCTCGAGGCGCTCGCTGCCGAGCTGCACGCCGAGCTGTCGGTTGTGACGTCGAACCATGAAGGCGATCTGGTCGACGCCTTGCACAAGAACATCGACAGCGCCGACGGCGCTCTCATCAACCCGGGCGGGCTGACCCAGCACGGCGTCTCGCTGCACGACGCCATCAAGGCGATGCCGTTCCCGGTCATCGAGGTCCACATCACCAACATCGCCGCGCGCGAGCACTGGCGCGACCATTCGATCGTCTCGCCGGCGGTGAAGGGCACGGTGCAGGGGCTGGGCTGGCGTTCCTATACCGCCGCGCTGCGCGCGCTGGTGGAGCTGCTGGGCGAAAGCCAGCCGAAGAAGAAGAAAAAGAAGTGAGCGACGGTCTACCGCCGATCCGCCGCGTCGTCACCGGCGACGGCCCCGACGGCAAGTCGCGCGTCGTCGAGGACACGCCCGCGAAATCGATCAAGACCGTTGCCGAGCGCCCCGGCTATCGCGCCGTCAACGTTTGGCGGACTACCGAATCTCCTCCGTTGATCGCCGCCGAGGAATCCGTAGGGCAACACAAGGGCATCTTGCCGCCCAAGAACGGCACGATCTTGAGGATCATCGACTTCCCGCCCGAGCCCAAAGACCCCGTGGAGTTGAAGCGCCGCCTCGACGCCACGTTCGGCGGCATCTACGCCGACGCGGCGCACGACAAGACGTATAAGCGGCACCCGGGCATGCACACCACCGACACGGTCGACTACGCCATCGTGCTCGAGGGCGAGATCTGGTCGGTAATGGACGAGGGCGAGACGCTATTGCGCGCCGGCGACGTGCTCATCCAGCGGGGGACGAACCACGCCTGGGCGAACCGCTCCGGTCGCACAGCACGAATTGCATTCGTGCTTATGGACGGAAAACGCTGAGAAATCGGGGTCAGACCCTCCCAAGAAAAATCAGGGTCTGACCCCGATTTCTCCCCCTAGTCGTTCTTGATGTTGGCCGCCTTGGCGACGGCGGTCCACTTCTCGATGTCGCTCGCCACGCGGCGGCCGAGGTCCTCGGAGCTGCCGCCGACCGGGTCGAGGCCCATGCCGGCGAAGCGCTCCTTCACTTCCGCGGTCTGTACCACGCGCGCGACTTCCCTCTGCAGGCGCGCGACGATCGCCGCCGGCGTCCTGGCCGGCGCGAAGAAGGCGGTCCACACCGGCACTTCCATGTCGGGCACGCCGGCCTCGGCCATGGTCGGCAGGTCGGGCCACGACGGATGGCGCTTGCCCGAGGTCACCGCGAGTCCGCGGATGGTGCCGGCCTTGAGCGGGCCGGTCGCCGGCGGCGGGTCGACGATGGTCATCATCACCTGGTGCGCGATCAGCGCCTGCACCGACTCGCCGCTCGACTTGTAGGGAATCATCTCGATCGCGCTGCCGGTGCGCTGCTTGAGCATCTCTGTGGTGATCTGGAAGATGCCGGCGCTCGAGGCGTAGTTGGACTTGCCGGGGTTGGCCTTGATGTAGGCGAGCAGCTCCTTCATGTTCCTGATCGGCAGCGCCGCGTCCACCGTCACGATCAGCGGGAACTCGCAGATCATCGAGATCGGCGTGAAGTCGCGCGTCGGCGAGTAGCGCAGCTTGGAGTAGGTCGCCGGGTTGATGGTCATCGGCCCGCTGGGCCCCATCATGATGGTGTAGCCGTCGGGCGCGGCCTTGGCGGCGGCCTCGGCGGCGATGATGCCCTGCGCTCCGGGCATGTTCTCGACGATCACCGGCTGGCCGAGCCCCTTCTGCAGCTCGGGCTGCATCACGCGCACGATGATGTCGTTGCCGCCGCCCGCGGCATAGCCCACCAGGATGCGGATCGGCTTGCCTGGGTAGTCCTGCGCCGCCGCCGGCGCGACGAGCAGGGCAAGGACTGCAATGGTCAGGATGCGCTTCATTCTTTTCCTCCTCGCCGCATGTTAGCTCAGTGACTGTGCGCGTGCCCCAGGCCGGCCTTGATCAGGCCGACTTCATAGTCGACGCCTCGCTGGCAGTCGCGCCGCTGCTTCGCCGGCAGCAGCTCGCAGATCGCCGCGCTCTTCGCGGGGTCGTGCCCGGTGGCGAACATCGCCCCGCCGCCGACGGCGCGCGCGCATTCCGCCAGCAGCGCGTCGCGCACGCCGTCGCACATCGCCGGCGCGGCCTTGCGGTAGGCGTCGCCGCCCTGGTGGATGCGGAAATGCGCCCACTGCATCCACAGCCCGCCGAGGCACAGGTCGGCCTCGCGCCGGCCGCCGAGCGTCTCGCAGGCGTTGGTCGCCGCGGTCAGGTCCTTGCGGTGCTGGTGCATGACGCCGTGGCCCAGGCCGTGCAGGCATTGCCGGCGCTCGAGCGAATTCGTGCCGAGCTGGTCGCAGAACGCGCGCACGCGCGCCGGCGAGGTCTCGGCCGGCGGGCCGTCGATCATGAAAGCCTCGACCGCGCCGTGCATGCAGCCCTGGATGCAGGCCGAGGTGCAGGCGCGGAAGGCGCGCCCCAGGTCGCGCTCCTTGCGCCAGCTCGCGTGCCCGACGGCGTGGCCCATGATGTGGCAGTCGTTGACGTTCATCACGCCGCTCTTCACCAGGCCTTCGGCCGCCTGCAGCGCGGCGCCGGTGTTCTGCCGCATGACGATGTCGTCGAGCCACGGCGTCACGCACTGCGCGCGCGCCGCTCCCGGCGGGAACTTCTTGGAGCACTGGTCAGGCGTTTGCGCGAGGGCCGCGGCGGGCAGAACGCAGAGCAGCAGGAGCAGGAGCCGCATGCCGCTAGCCTAGCAGCGCCATTTCTTCCTTGCTCAGGGCGAGCGCGGCCGCTTTCACGTTCTCCTCGAGGTGCGCGAGCGAGCCGGTGCCGGGAATGGGCAGCATCACCGGCGACTTCGCCAGCAGCCAGGCGATTGCGACCTGGGCCGGGGCGGCCTTCCTTTTCTCTGCGATCTTTTTCACGTTGGAGATTTTCAGGGAGGAGCCGCTTCCCAGCGGATACCACGGCAGGAAAGCGATGCCCAGCCGCTCGCAGGCCTGCAGCACCGGCTCGGAAGCGCGCTCGCCGACGTTGTACTGGTTCTGCACCGACACGATCTTCGCCACGCGCATGGCTTTTTGAAGTTCATTTGTATCTACATTTGAGATTCCCACGTGGCGGATCTTCCCTGCCTTCTGCGCCTCGACGATCGGGCGCAGGGAATCCTCCAGCGGCACTTTCGGGTCGGGGGCGTGCAGCTGGTAGAGGTCGATGCGCTCGACCCGCAGACGCCTCAGGCTGCCCTCGATGGCCTGCCTGATGTGCTCGGGGCGCCCGTTCTCGTCCCAGCGCGGCGCGCTCGGCCGCACCAGCCCGCCCTTGGTCGCGATCACCAGGTCCTTGGGGTAGGGATGCAGCGCCTCGGCGATCAGTTCCTCGTCGACATGCGGCCCGTAAGAGTCCGCCGTATCGAAGAAATTGCAGCCCAGCTCATAGGCCCGGCGCAGCACCTTGAGCGCCGCCGGGCGGTCCTTCGGAGGGCCCCAGACCTGCGGGCCGCAGACCCGCATAGCCCCGAATCCCAGGCGATTGACCTTCAGGTCCCCTACGGCAATGGTCGTATGATTCATAGTGGGATTCGTCCCAATTATTGCACTGCACACCTTGTGGTTGAAGTCCCACAGGTGTAGCGAGGATGATTTTCCCCCAGAGGAGGAGTCGATGGAAGCAGCCGTGGCGGTGGCGGGTGGCGGCACCCTGTTGGGAAGCATCTCGGACTTCTGCCGGCGCACCGGCATGGCCGAGTCGACCTTCGGCCGCCGCGCGGTGAACGACGGCAAGTTCGTGGCGCGGCTGCGCGACGGCGCGCGCGTCACTCCGGAAACCCTGCAGCGCGTCAACCTGTTCATCCAGAAGCACGGCCTGCCCGGCAGCGGCGACTCGCCGCCCGAGCTGTTGCCGCTGATCCGCGCAAGCCACCCGGCGCCGATGCCGGCGCCGCGCATCGACACGTCGCCCGAAAAGAACTTCCGCTTCTTCGACAACCGCCAGAAGTACCTGCTGTTCGTCAACACCTGCAGCGAGAAGGACGTGGTGGCGCGCCGCGTCGGCCTCGAGCTCGCCCACCTGCATCCGCAGCCGCCGGCGGTGCGCCTGTTCGACGCCGGCATGGGCGACGGCACGGTGCTCGCCAGCGTGATGCGCGAGATGCACCGCCGCTTCTCCACCGTGCCGTTCTACATCGTCGGCAAGGAAATCAGCCTCGAGGATGTGCGCCTGTCCTTGCGCAAGATGGCCGACCGCTTCTTCGAGCACCCGGCGACGGTGCTGGTCGTCACCAACATGTATTACACCGAGGCGCCCTGGCTGACCCCGCGCCAGCTCGCGGCGGCCACGTCGATGGTCTGGCACGAGGCGGCGCTCACTGGAACTACCTCGCACGACTTCAGCGAGCAGATCGCCGCGCTCGAGCCGTTCCTCGCCAAGAACTGGCAGGCGAAGGCCAATCCGAAGAGCGGCAACCCGATGTACGAGCAGCCGGTGGCGCTGGTGCTGTACCGCGACGACTACCGCTTCCTGCTGAACGACGTGATTCCGAAGCGCGGCGGCGGGCGCGCCGACTACGACATGGTCATCGCCTCGCAGCCCTACAGGCTGCGCGCGCCGCTCGAGTTCAAGGCGCAGAAGGTCGTCGCGCCTCTGGTGCGCGCGCTGGGCAAGGGCGGGCGGCTGCTCGGCATCCACTCGCACGGCGGCGACCCGGGCCTCGAAATCATCCAGAAGGTGTGGCCGGGCGAGAACCCCTATACGCAGACCCGCCACGACATCCTGCGCGCGACCAAGGCCGAGCTCGGCAAGGACGCGCGCCGCTACAACTTCAACGCCTACGCCGACGCGCGCGCGCTGTTCCGCTACGACATGCACACGCTGCCGACCGAGATCTCGTCGGCGATCGGCACCTCCACGCTGCTGGCGGCGTGGAACGCCGCGATCTACGTTGCGCAGATGGACGACCAGCGCCTGGGCGACGTGCTCGGCAAGACCCAGTACCTCGACGCCACGCGCGAGGTGCTGCAGAAGCACGGCAGCCTGTGGTTCCAGGACGAGTCGTATGTCGTCTCCCGCAAGCGCGATTGACCTTGGGCTGCAGCATCAGCTAGCCGACCTGGTGGCGGCGAGCTCGCTCGAGCTCGCGCCGCGCGAGCTGCACCGCGCCGCCGAGATGGCGGCGCTGCTGCCGGCGAACACCTGCGTCTACCTGCCTTCGCTCCCGGGCCTGCCGCTCGCGCGCACCCTCGAGGCGGTCGCGGCGCTCAAAGCCGTCGGCCTCGACCCCGTGCCGCACGTCTCGGCGCGGCGCATCCTCGACCGGGGCGAATTCAGGAATTTCCTCAGGCGAGCTGTCGACGAGCACGACGTGCACAGGGTCCTGGTGATCGGCGGCGACGAGCCGGCGCCGAAGGGCCCGTTCGCCGACAGCCTGGCAATCCTCGAGTCGGGCATCCTGGCCGAGTGCGGCGTGCGCGAGATCGGCGTCTCCGGCTACCCGGAGGGGCACCCGAAGATTTCGCCTTTGGTTCTACAAACATCTTTTGAACGTAAAGTCGAGATTGCCAAAGAGCAAAAGCTCGGCCTCTATGTCGTCACCCAGTTCTCCTTCTCGCCGGCGCGCATGGTCGAGTTCTGCTCGAGCCTCGCGCGTACCGCGCCGCAGGTCGGCGTCTACATCGGCGTCGCCGGCCCCACCGACCCGGCCGCGCTGGCGCGCTACGCCCAGCGCTGCGGGGTCAGCGTCTCGCTGCGCGCCCTGCGCAACCTGGGCGTCGGCATCGCCAAGCTGGTCACCCACACCGACCCGCGCGAGCACGTCGTCGCGCTCGCCCGCTACGCCCGCGCGCGCGAGCCGAGCAACCTCGTCGGCCTGCACCTCTACAGCTTCGGCGGCGTGGTGCGCACCGCGCGCTGGATGAGCGAGCTGCTCGCAGGGTAATTCGGGGTCAGAGCACGATCTCGCCGGCGTCGGCTACGATGCCGGCGTGCCGCTCCCGTACGTCCTCGCAGCAGTTCTGGCCGTGACCGCCGGCGGCGCGCTCGCGGAAAACGCGCCGCTGCCGCTCAGGCTTGACCTCTCAGCCCCGCTCGGCTCGGCGTCGAACCCGGTGCGGGCGCATGCGCCCGCGGGCGAGCGCGAATACCTGCGGCGCCTGCGCTGTGCCGATGGCCAGCCGCCGAAGTTCGAGCGCGTCGGCAACCTGGGCAAGGGGCCGTACGGCAACGTCGTCGACGGCTATACGGTGGAATGCCCGGGCGCGGTGCCCAGAGCCGTCGTCATGGACATGTACCACCAGGGGTATCGCGAGGCGGCGCCGGTGCCGGGATTCGCCATCGCACCGTGACCACTCGCTGGCCGGCGTGGTGTAGGCTGAGGCCATAACAGGGGGTGTCCGATGCGCCGGGCTGCTGCGCTCCTTCTCATGGTGTCGGTATGGGGATGCTCCTCGACCCGCACGGTAGTGGTCGACGTGCCGCCGCGGATGGAGCTGAAGGGCTACGGCACGTTCGGCGTGATCGAGTTTGCGTCCAACTACGACGCCGCGACCAACGCTCGCGCCACGCGCGAATTCCAGGCGCAGGTCCATGCGGCGCAGCCCGGGACGCGCCTGCTGGATCTCGGCGGCCGCGAAGCGCTGCTCGCCGCCGCAGGGGCGCGCCAGTTCGACGCCGATGCTTTGCGCCGCATCGGTGCGAAGGCCGGCGTGGACGCGATCTTCATCGGCGACATCGCGTACTCGGATCCGAAGACCGACATCAGGATCAACGACCTGTCCCGGCTCGACGGCAGTGCGCGCACCGAAGTGCGCGGCGATCTGTCGGTGAGGCTGGTGGAGACCAAGACCGGGGCCTCGGTATGGAGCAGCTCGTCATGGGCGCGGCGCCAGGTCGGCAGCGTCAACGTATCGGCCCAGCAGGGTGTCAGCGGCACCGTGCGCAACGCCGACCCGCGTAACGAGATGGTGCCCGCCCTGGTGCTTCACGTCACCGAGGACTTCCGTCCTACAACGGCGCGCCGGACCGTCCCGAAGTAGTCACCGCGACGATTCGCGTCGTAAAACCGTCCCACCGGACGACGGGCTAAGGGTAAGATTTCCTCGTCCACCCTAGGAGGGAATCCCGATGAAGGTCGCTCGTCCGCTGCTTTCCGTTGCTATCGCGGTCTTTGCCGCCACAGCTTTCGCGCAAGGTGATCTGCGCGCGCCGCTGCCGCAGCCGGTATCGATCAAGCAGGGCATGCTGAACGTGCCCGCGCTGTCGCCCCTCTGGCTGCTGCCGGATGAGGCGGCCAAGTACGGCATCAAGATCGAGATGGTGATGTTCCAGCGCTTCGCCGACGCGCGCACAGCGCTCGCCACCGGCGACATCCACATCACGGCCTTCGGCCCGCAGGACATTTCGCTCGCGCTCGGCCAGGGCGCGAAGAGCATGGTCGGGGTCGCGGGCGTCGGCTCGGGCAACGACTGCCTGATCGTGCGCAAGGGCGAGGACATCAAGGACTGGAAGTCGGTCTCCGACAAGCGCATCGGCATCGGCGCGGGCTCGATCTCGTGGCTCAAGTTCGCCGCCTCGGTGCAGGAGAACGGCCTGGAGTACGGCAAGCTGAAGATCGTCAACATCGTCGGCGGCGGCGGCAACTACCTGAAGTCGCTGCAGGGCAAGGAAATCGACATGGCGGTGGTGTGGCAGCCGTTTTGCGCGCAGGCCATCGTCGACGGCTTCGGCGCCTACCCGACGCTCAACCACAACGTCTCGAAGACCGTCGGCGGCCTGATCTCGGTGCTGGCGGTGAACAAGCCGTTCCTCGACAAGAACCCGGCCGCGGTGCAGAAGCTGGTGGTCTCCTATCTCGACGTCCTCGAGCTGGCGCGCAAGGACACCGGCCGCTGGGCGAAGATCTACGCCGAGAAGGCGGGCCTGCCGGAGAAC